>Ga0224496_10001804_pt1 | contig 13096 bp, 11 predicted proteins | sample SF_Jul11_sed_USG_2_FD_168127 | JGI IMG/M metagenome (GOLD analysis project Ga0224496, IMG submission 168127) | Sediment microbial communities from San Francisco Bay, California, United States - SF_Jul11_sed_USGS_8_1 | ecosystem: Environmental > Aquatic > Marine > Sediment | place: USA... | reverse complement strand
GCCTCGTGCTCGACGAAGGAGAAGGCGTTCACCGCTCACTATGCGGGCCACGGAATCATCAACGGGTCGAGCGATAGGGAGGTTGTGGACGAGGAAGGCATCAGCGATTCCTTCCAGGCGAGTCAACGCTTCGGTTTCATCGGTCACAAGAGGTTCCTCGGAGCGATTACCGCTTGTGGCCACAATGGGAATCTGAAGGTCTGCCGTCAAGAGATGATGGAGCGGGGTGTATGGCAACATTGCTCCGATGAAGGGATTGTCCGGCGCGATATTCAATGTGAGCCCGGACGGACCCTTTCTCAACAAGACAATAGGGGCCTCTGGTGACGTGAGCATGGCCTCTTCTTCGGGTGTGATTAGACAATGCTCTCGTACACTGGACAATGATGGGAACAGCACGGCAAATGGTTTGCGAGGGCGATGCTTCCGAATGCGAAGTCCTTGCACGGCGTTGGGAGAGGAAGCATCGACTAAGAGCTGAAAACCACCTAATCCCTTGAGCGCAAGAATGGTGCCTTGTCGGATCATCGTGCATGCGTCTCCGAGGGCCTGCTCTGATTGACTGCAAACTTGTCCTGTACGATCTAATAATGTGACCTGTGGCCCGCAAGCCGGACAGCTCATCGTCTCGGAATGAAAACGCCGATTCCCCATATCGTCATATTCATGCTGGCAGTCACGGCAGAGCGAAAACCCACTCATAGAGGTATTGACCCGATCGTAAGGCAAGTCGAGTGCGATACTGTACCGAGGGCCACATCGCGTGCAAGTCGTAAAGGGATAGCGGAAGCGACGGGCGTGAGGGTCATGAATCTCTCTCAGACAATCAGCACATGTGGCCATATCCGGGGAAATAATGGGTCTTCGTTGCCCGATTGGTTGGGTTAGACGTATGGAAAAGTCTTGTTTCCCTTCTGTTGGAATTGTGACGACTGTCACCTTTTGAATCTTGGCAGCCGGCGGGGCCTTTGTAATCAGATCTCGTTGGAAGAGCTTCAGTTCTGCGTCCATTCCTTCTATTTCCACTAGTGCCCCTTCCGGGGTATTCCTGATCCAGCCGCCAAGTCCCAGCTGATGAGCCAAACGACAGACAAACGGACGAAAGCCGATACCCTGGACCAGTCCTTGAATCCTGAGGCGAACGCGTTTTCGTATGACGACATCCATGCTTGTCAGTGGCGTGGGTATCATTGAGATTTCTCTATCCAGTTGATCTCTTGTGAGATCAACTTTAGTTGGTCCTTCCAAAGTACTCGGCCGATTGGATAGGAAGGGGGGAGATCCCGGTTTCATACAGCCGCTCCACCAATATTCCACAGCCGAGATCTGATTTTAGACTTGGTTCATCATAACAAAATGAGTTCCCATGATCTTGAATCGATTTCACCTTCGTTTACAACTAAAACGAACATCGGCATGAGGGTTTTTCTCAAAATGCCAGGGCTTAAGATGCCTCAGGCTGAGCAGAAATTTTAGAGCCAAAATCTTTTGTCTCATTCACAGCGGAAATTTACGTTGTTTAAAAAACTATTTTGGGTTGCATTGAGGAGAAAGGACTTACGTGGCATCGCCATCCTAGGATTCATTTCACCAGATGGGTATAATTCGCTTGCCTAGCCATATAATCGACGATGAATAACTATTCCGTATGGTCTTTTAACTTTATTCATTCCTTGATGCCTGTTTGGTAGCGGCTGGGGTATGATGGAGGAAATTCGAGGGATGGGGGGAGGAAATCAAATGAAAAACGTATTGAGAACGGTTTTGGGGGTCGCATCACTGCTTGTGCTAATGGTCGGAATTGCTGGTTGCGATTCCCAACCGGAAAAGCCTGCCGCCGACACTTCGGGGAAAGCTCAAAAAACAGCGGATGAGGGTCAAGCATCGCTTGATGAGCTGCCCGATCGGAACATTGAGGATATGGATGTTTGTGCCCTATTGCCTGGTAGTGCGCTGGCATCCGCCCTGAACTTGCCGCTGGTGGGGACTGAATCTGGCCCTGGAATGTGTAGTTATGCCCTGCGGGGTGATTCCGGTCCTGAAGCCGTATTCGATGTGATACTCACCTCAAGTGGGATCTTCCTTTTCACCAGGAATACCTCCGAAGACGTAAAGGACGTGCCGGGTTTTGGGGTGGCCGCATTTACGCGGAAAGTTTCCGGCATTCATGAGGATCTCTGGGTGGCTCGCAAGGATGGACTATTTTTCCATGTGGCAGCTAAGGACCCGGATGTAGCCAAACCAATTGGGCGAGTAGCCCTCGAGACCATCCCGTGACCTTATGGGATGGCACTATTGGTATGGTTGGTCTTAAACACATGAAGCACAACTCTCATCACCTAACCTAGAACTACCCAAAATCCACGAAAAACATTATGGATGAAAATTGGTCAAATAGCGGTGAGCCGGATAAGCCGTCGAATAACACCAGAACAATCGGGATGGTCCTCCTCGGCTTAGGGGTAGTGTTAGCTGGATGGGTGGTCACGATCATTTACCGTTTGATCTCCGGGGATGGTACCCAGGAAATTATCTCCAACCTCATTCCAATGGAATCCCTGACAATAACAATTGCCACTTCATCTGAAGGCCTGATTGTGCCCGAGTCGTTTTTTTATGTGGCGGGGTTGTTTTTCTGTGTGCTCTTGCTAGCCATCTGTGGGGGTATTGCCAAAGTCTTGATTGCCAACGCCGTCAAAATGCTTCAGCCGGATATTTACGGGGCAATGGAAAAATTACAAAAAGATCTTATGGAACAAATCAAGAAACGAAAATAGAAAAGCGCTGATTTTTTTCTCTGCCAACCTACGTCCTCTCCCTTTTAAAATCCTAGCGCGCTCTGGCTCACCTGCCTTCTTTCTAAAACCTCTGTGCACGTTAATCCCGTTATCCGAATTGATACAGTGGGTATCTGTTTGGTCCTTCACTTGTTCCTAAAAAAAGAATAAATTCGTCCCCATAAGTAGCTGATGTTAAATGCAATTTTTGTCTTTTTTATTTAAAGAATTTGGTGGAACGGTATCTGCAGTATGCCGGGAGTATGTGAATGGAGTCTTATCCAATTTAATCAAGAGGGGGAAAGGAAATGAAAAGCGAAGGGATCAAATTAATCATGGCAGTTTTGGTGATGTTCCCGTTGACGGTTGTTTCGATCGATCTGGGTCAGGCACGAGAGATGGAGATGGAGCGAAAAGATTTGAAACCTCTCCAATCCGATGCCGTTCAAGGTTTAGGCAAAAAGGGAGGTGGTGGGACGCCAGCTCCTCCGGCTGATCCTCACTGTACAAATGGTTCTGTAGGTCCGGTTACACGTTCAACAATAACTCGAGCCTGTAAAGTGAATGGTCAGGACGGTGTGAAGACGTGCTCTCATAAGTGGGTTAAATGTATAGGCGGGATAGGTGAGGCGGAATATGCCACTTCGGAAAACTGTGGTCCTTGTGTTGCGTTGGGAACCCAACCCGGACAAGCCCAAACCCCAACTGGCGATTAAAAAATGAAGAGTTTGAATCGCAATATATAGTATTTTAACTTTCAACTGGTGTATCCAAAAACTCCCTCGCCCTTTCAGGGAGAGGGTCGGGGTGAGGGTAAAGGCTCAATCGACAGGTAAACGACTATAGCGATACTCTGTTCTATGGAGAGAATATAGTCCAGTTAGTTTCTGGGATGGAGGTGAAGACAGAGCAGGTATAATAGAAGGCGGACCCAAAAATTTTCGAGGCGGTGGCGCTTGAACAGAGCCTGAAGGCATCGTCTGACCTATTCCTATAACCCGATGTGTGCTCTGAGAATAGAATAATCATAGGCCCGTTGTCCCGTGCGTTGGAGGCCTAAATCATTTCGTTCCATTTGATCGATCAATTCGGCGACCTCCTTCGTGTCATGATGCTCTCGGCAATATTGGCGTGGCGTTTTCCCCTTGAGTGCGGGAGACGGTTGCTCAGCCCAATCTAGGTAGATCTTTTCTAACAACGTGGATAAGAGTTTGTTTTCTTCTTTGACGGAGACCGTGACGGGTGGAGCGACATAGGTATCAGCAAGTAAATCCACATATGGCAGCGAATGTGGCGGCGGGGTAAATGTCTCGCCCTTGAAATGGAGGGAAAAGCCGAATTTCGAGGCCAGTTGATGCTTGAGGGAGTCCAATCGGTTAGGCGAATCTGTTTCTACCGTAAGTAGGGTTTGAGTGAGGACGAAGCGAGCCACTAAGTGTGATGCTGATTGTTCGTCTGGTGCGTATTGAAGCCATACTTTCTTTGAGCGTGTTTGTCCGTCATGGGAATTTGCCGGTAAAGCGCGCAATTGTTCCCATTCAGTGAGAGTGTCGGCAAATTTCTGAAACTCGTGATGTTCATAGAGGGCGATGGCGTAGAAGAAGGGCTCGCCCTTTTCATTCCAATACGTGACTTGGGCGTCAGCAGCCACCATCGCGCCGCCGCGAATCCTCGCTAAACTCCAAATAAAAAGATAGCCATATTGTTTGGTAAACTCGGGCCATTCGGCTAAGGCGAAGTTTCCTGTGCCAAATTCTATTCCCCGGCGTAGATCATGCGTGAACGTCAAGAGGGTTTGTGCCATGGCCGATGACAGAACGAGAGGGGGTCCAGGCAGAAAGGTGCATGATGACCCCCGAATGAGCCGAGTCAGGAGTACCTGGTCTTTCTGAACAACGATCTTCTCCGAATAGGGTACATTAAATTGTTGCTGGTCTCCCAACGATTGGAGTTGAAGGCGACGAGGAGCAGATTTCTCATCTATGTCAACGATTTGGAGAAGGTCCATATAGGAATGTCGTACCGGATCAAGCCATATGCGTTCTTCTTCAGGGACATGCTCAGTGATGGTGTCCCGGACTTGTTCGACGAGTGAAGGATGGCCATCCGTGGGAAAGTAATCGGCATAGAGGTATCCTTCTGCAATTTCGATTTCTTCAGGCAGCGGGGCCAGGTATTGTGCGGTTATCGGATCCAGGTAGGGTTTCAAGACAAGACTGAGCGCCATCTCGCGTTGCACCTGAAAATCCACCTGTAGAGATTGCGCCTTTAAGCGGACAAGGAGATTTCGGATTCTTTCTTGGTCACTTGATACGGCAGAAGCGCTCTGGTCAGTCATGCGTTTCAGTCATTTCCTGTTGGGGCAGAGGCCGAAGCCGACTTACTTGTAGTCGCTGGGTGATGGCCTCCCTCAAATTTTGGACTTTTGACGGTGAGGATGGGGTACGGACTATCCTGTAAGACTTTGCTCGTGGTGCTGCCTAAGAGTAGTCGAGACAGGCCTTTTCGACCATGCGTACCCATAATCAGTAAATCGGCTTGTTGGGTAGAACTGGTTTCCAAGATGGCTTCCACGGAAGGCTTCTCCACTAACTCGTATCGTGCCGACAGCCCTTCATCCACAAGTAGCTTGGTCAGTTCCTCTAATCGTTGGACAACTTTTTTCCGGTTGGCTTTATCTTCCAGTGGATGTGTCAACGAAAAGTCTAAGCTGTAGGACAAAGGTTCGATGGCGCAAACTAAGGTCAACGGGGCGTCAAACCATTTAGACACTTCAACCGCGTATTCATAGGCCTCCATTGAGCAGTCAGAAAAATCTATTGGCAGTACTATTTGCCGTGGTTGTATCGTGAGTGCATGCATGCCTGCGGTTTCTTCCGGGCTTCGATCGGGAATCGATAAGACAGGACATGGCGCTCGTTGAATCACGCGTTCAGCGATACTTCCAAAGACGACACGATTAAAGCCGGTCCATCCATGCGTCCCCGTGACAATTAAATCGGCTTTGCACTCTCGCGCCACGTCACAAATTTGGGCGGAGGCTAGGCCGGTTCGCATCTCTATGGCGGTTTTCGGAACATGTTGGCGAGCTTCGGCTAGGAGTTGATTCAAGTGTTCTTCCGCTACGTTGCGTTGCTCATCCAAATAGCGTTGGGCGATACCTGCGTCGATGTCCAATCCGGGTTGGAGCGAGAGTCCATGAAACATCGTTAGTTGGGCGTCGAACACTTTGGCCCATTCCACGGCATACCGAAAAGCCGTGGCCGAGCAGGGAGAAAAATCTGTAGCAAAGAGAATATTCGTCACAATGTTAACCATGTGTTCCCCCAGCGTGTTAAAGAAATAAAGTGAAAAGTGAAACGTAAAAAGTGAAAAGCAAGAAATGAAGTTGTTCTGGCCCTCCTATTCTCTTTCTTTAGGGCTTTTTACTTTAGCCTTCTTCCTTTTCACTTGCTCGCTATACCGCATCAACAATCAGGAGCAATATTTCGCCTTTCATATCCGAATGAATGGAACATTCAAATTGAAAACGTCCAGGGTGATCGAGAGTCAATCGGAACGAGGCCTCCTGTCCCGGATCCAGGTAGGCGCCTTCCACTCCCTTCCCATATGTGACGACCCCATGGCTCTCCACATGCGTCAAAGTATTCAAAAACATCTGTGATCCAAAATCATGCCGCACATCATCCAGGTTTTTCACTCGAATAATTGTATCGGTATGGAGTTGAAGGGGCATTTGTGATGTGAGAAATTTATAGCCTTCAATGGTCACATTCACTTCCTGTTGTGATTGGGCATTGGAAAGCAATGTTCCCCCAACCAGAAGAATTCCTAAAATCAGCATCCCTATCCTTTGAATCCGGCCTCGACAATCAAATTCCATGGATCGATCCTCCCTTTCTTCCATTCATTCGTGTAGTTGTAATGGTCTTCAGCATAATATATTGATAAAGCAATGGATATGCCAAGACAAGAATATGCAGACCTCGAAGGATTTTACCCAAAATTCTTCGGGAAAACATCCGGTTCTCAGATTCTTGAAAATGGAGTTCTGTGTAGAAGGAAATATTAACTGTAGCAGATCTCCGCAATGGCGTGAAAAGTAAGGAGTGAGAAGTAAGGTGAAGGGCGGAAAGTAGCCAACTATTGAAATTCCCCCCTTTGGGAAAGGGGGATTTGAGTGCTCCTCTAGCGAACAATAAGAACCGGGCAGTCTGCTTGATGGAGGACAGAATTGGATACACTTCCTATTAAAAATCTGGCTAGCCCTCCCCGGCCATGCGTGCCCATGAGGATGAGGTCCGCTTGAGAGGCCTTGGCTTGTTCGAGAATGGCAAAGGCGGGGTCGCCCATTCCTACTTTGGCCTGAGAGGAGTAATTTATCCGAGTGAGCCTGTCGGTCACGGATTTCATTCGGTCTTGTGCTTCTTCAATTGCCTTCATTTCCAGCAGTTTTGATTGTCCTAAGGTGACGGGCCATGCGAGTTGGGGTTGAGGCCAGACCGCGATGACATCAATGTCTACGGCTTCTCGAAAAGGGTGCAGCGCTAAAAATTGTAAGGCAATGGAAATGTCTTCTTCTCCCTCAATTGGCAGGAGGATCTTTTTCAAGCGGGGAACGGGTTCTTTGACGATCATGGTCGAACAGGGTGCATGCATGAGGACCCGATGTGAGGTGCTTCCCAATACCAGTTCTTTAAAGGAGCCAAGGCCTCTGGCTCCCAGGATAATGAGGTGAGATTTGGACGAACGAGCGGTTTCAAGAATCACATCCACCGGATGGCCAATTTGATGAATCTCTTGGGCCTGAGGAAAATCAGAAGGGAGCTCTGCCTTCGCTTGCGAAAGAATGCCTTCCCCTTCTTTGCGTAATTTGGCCTCCATATCGGATTGAACTTCCGCGCGAAGGTCTGGTGAAATCATGGCGTAATTGAAATCGGGAATATTGATGGCGTGGACGAGGACGAATTCTACGGGAGGCGCGAGATGTGCAAGGGCTTGAACTGCATGCCTCGAAGAGGTTGACCCATCAATAGCCGCAATGATTTTCATTTACATATCCTTTCCAAGGTAAATAGGGCACGACATGATAGTTTTCATTCAGCAAGAGAAGTGCCATGACAAGGCCCATTCATTTTTTGTGTTGCCCCTGCGGACAAAAAACATCCGGAAGTCCCTTTATCTCTCTTAAACAGGAATTTTCTCGAGATTGAATATTATGATGAATGGTCCAGTCATGATGGGTATGACCATTGAGTAGCATGGCTACCCCAAAATGGGGCAAAATGCTACAGATGCAGATTTGTCATTTGGCGCAAAATTCTACAGATGAGAGTGGGAATAGAAAATATGGCGGAGAATTTCCAAGGAGTGGGGCTGGAGAATATGGATGGCCTGAAGGTTAAAAAAGCCTTCTTTTTATATTTTGCTGAAAAGGTTTGTAATCAAATGCTTTACCCTAATTGTGAAAGAATCACCCCAGTGAGACAAGGATTTTTTCTATGACACAAGACCCTTCTTCTATCTTAGTGGTTGATGATGAACCCGAAATGCGGCAATTGTTACAGGACACATTGGAAGAAGAGCATTATCGGGTTGTTGTGGCTTCAGATGGGCAAGAGGCGTTGACTCGTATGGAATCTGAAAAATTTCCGGTGGTGGTCACCGATTTGCGGATGAAAGGGGTAGATGGTTTTGGATTATTGGAACAATTGGTACAAAAGTACCCAGAATCAAATTTGATTATGATGACCGCCTTTGGCACGGTAGAGTCGGCCGTAGAGGCTATGAAAAACGGAGCCTTTGATTATCTCACCAAACCTGTCAAAACAGATGAGCTCTTGGTGACGGTGCAAAAGGCGTTGCGAGAAGCGCTGCTTCGACAGGAAGTTCAGCAATTACGTCAAGTGGTCAATCGGGAATTTGCTTTTGGTCAAATCCTGGGCAAAAGCAAGCCCATGCGGGAAATTTTTGATCTTATTCGTCGGGTCGCTGATTCGCAGACGAATATCTTAATTACGGGGGAGAGCGGGACGGGAAAAGAACTGGTCGCAAAAGCGCTACATTTTAATAGTCAACGGAAATCAAAACCCTTTGTCCCTGTGAATTGTGCGGCCATTCCTGAACTGTTATTAGAAAGTGAGCTGTTTGGACATGTACGGGGGGCCTTTACAGATGCGAAGTCTGATAAGCACGGTTTATTTGAAGAGGCGCATGATGGGACGCTATTTTTGGATGAGGTCAGCGAATTGCCTATGATGCTACAAGCCAAGTTGTTACGGGCGGTTCAGGAGCGTGAAATTCGGCGGGTCGGAGCAACAAAATCGACCTCGGTGAACGTTCGCTTGATTGCCGCCACCAATGTGCTGCTAGCCGAAGAAGTTAAGGCGAAACGCTTTCGAGAAGACTTGTATTATCGTTTGAATGTGATTGAAATACGCCTTCCCCCCCTTCGGGACCGGAAAGAAGATATTCCCTTGCTGGCTCACGGGTTGTTACAAAAAAGTTTAACGGCCCAGCAGAAACACATTGAAGGTATTGCGGATTCGGCTCTGGCTCGACTGATCGATTATCCATGGCCCGGCAACGTTCGAGAATTAGAAAATATTATGGAGCGTGCGGCCACCTTAACCCAGGGGCAGAAAATCTCTTTGGAAGATTTGCCGCCCAACATTCAAAATATTCAAGGGGAGGGGCAATTCATCGAAGATGCAGTCGAACAGACTCTTCCTCTGGCGCAAGTGGAGCAGTCCTATATCCGTCGAGTATTGGAAAAATTGGGTGGAAATAAATATCAAACGGCCCAGGTGTTAGGTATTGATCGAAAGACGTTGTATCGCAAGTTGTCTGAAATGGAGGACGTGAAAAGTTACCCGTAAGGGGTGAGGCGTAAGGGAAAGTTAAACCGTCAAGCGTGAAGCGTGAGGCAAAAGGAATTTCTTCTTCTTACTTCTTCCCCCTCACGCTTCACGCTTGACGAGGAATACGCTTACGGAAGCATTGGTGATTGTCAATATATGAATAACGAATCCTCTTCCACAGATCAGGATCTTGAGCATGAACTTGCCTTGCTTCGGCAAGAGGTCGCCAAGTTGCGCGCCGAACATACGATGCACCTTGAAACAGAGGAAGGCATGCAAGCATTGGAGCGGCAAATGGCCAATATCCTCCACTCGGCGATGGATGGGATTATTACGGTTGATGATGGGCACAACATTGTGCTGTTTAATGCAGCAGCCGAAGAGATTTTCCAATGTTCCGCTTCCGACGTGTTCGGGAAACCCCTGGATCAATTTATTCCAGAATCCATGAGGGCATCTCATCGTGAGCATCTTCAGCGGTTTGCCGAAAGTGGAGAGACCCACCGTCGAATGGGAAGGTATCGGGAGATTTCTGGGCTGCGATATACAGGGGAATTGTTTCCGTTGGAGGCGTCGATTTCTAAGGTTGAACGATCAGGTAGACGATGGATGACCGTGATCCTTAGGGATATCTCCCAACGAGTAGGCGATATGACCAAGCAGCGAATCTTAGAAGACCAACTACGAAAAACGGAGCGGCTGGCTGAACTTGGGACGTTGGCATCCGGCATGGCCCATGAAATTGGGACGCCAATGAATGTGATTTTGGGTCGAGCCGAATTGTTGATGCGCAAAGCCAAGGATGAATCAACCAGGCGGGGACTTGAAACCATTGTGACGCAGGTGGAGCGCATCACAAAAATCATGAATCAATTGTTAAGCTTTGCTCGGAAGCGTCCGTCTGAACAGCGGGGCGTTGATTTGGTCGGAGCGATTGGAAGTGTACTAGACATGTTGCTGGAGAAATTTAAAAACCAGAATATTCATGTTGTCAAAGACTATGTACCTGATCTCCCACTCGTGTTGGCCGATCCTGATCACATCAGTCAGGTACTCTTGAATTTGATGTTGAATGCCTGCCAAGCCATGCCCGGAGGCGGAACACTGACTCTCAGCCTTTGCCTCAAGGGAGATATGGTCGAACTGGGCGTGCAAGATACAGGAATGGGGATATCTGAGGAACACCAATCGAAAATTTTCGATCCCTTCTTTACGACGAAAGCAGTTGGAGAGGGTACGGGTTTAGGTTTAACCGTGGCGCATGGCATTATTCTGGAACATAACGGGACGATCCGTGTAAACAGCGTTCCCAATAAAGGCACCACTTTTACGATCGCTCTCCCCATTCATGCTGCAGAACACTCGCCGGGGACGTTAGGGGTGAAGCGTAAGGCCTGAGGCGTAAAGACCAAAGACCTGGCCTCTTCTTTCACCTACTATTTACCCCTTACGCTTCACGATTCCGGTCGGTCCACATTAATGCCCTTCCGGCTCGATGTGGACGACGACGTCTTCCACCGAATCAAACTGTCCAATCAAAAGCTCCTCGACTGTGGTGGCCAAATTGTGGGCTTGTTCAACAGAACAGGCCGGATCCACGTGGATGGAGAGGTCCACGAAGACATGATGGGTGAGCCCGCGGGTTCGGATTTCGTGGCAGTGCAGAATGCCTGGAATCGTCAGAACGGCCGCTCGAACCTCCTCGGGGTCCAATCGGATGGCATCTGTTAAGGAAGACAGAACGTCTTTAAGCACTAAAAAAGCGGTCCAGGCGATGACGCCGGCAATCAGGATCGCCACCAAAGGATCAACGAAGGCATACCCGGCTTGTATCGCCACTAATCCTACCAGGACAGAGCATGACGTCAGGACATCGCTGGCTGTGTGATAGGAGTCGGCGGTCAGAATGTCGCTTTTCAGTTCGGTGCCTTTTTGACGTTCCCAGCGTGTCACGAAGATATTGACTCCCATGGTCACGATCATAATAAAGAAACTGATGCCGGTCACCTGAGGATGTAATTCCAAGGTCCATGACCAATAGGCTTTCCACAGAAGATAGAGGCAGGTCAGGACAAGAAAGGCTCCGATGATCCCGGCTGTCAAGGCTTCAAATTTTTTATGACCATAGGGATGATTGGCATCGGGAGGAGGCGTGGTCAGCCAGAGCCCAATCAGCCCGATCACATTCGAGAGGCCATCGAAGGACGAATGAAGGCCGTCGGCCTGCATGCCTAAGGAATGCGTCATCACCCCATAGGTCCATTTTGCGGCCGCGACACCCAGGTTGAGCAGGAGGATCCACCACAGAATCCGGCGAATGTCTTGAAGCCGGCTCATGGATGGTGTGAGGGGATCAAAAACAGGAAAGACCAGTTTTGTTTAACGCGAGTAAATTTGGGTGCCATTTGTCGGATATTGTATAGATATGGCAAGACTTGCATCCTTGACAGCGATTGGTAAAGAGGATCTATCCGAAATGAAACCAGGATGGATTCTCGCCAACTACTTGCGGGAATGACGGGAATTTTTGTCTTGTTTACGCGGAAGGATCTCTTTAATCCTGCGTCCTCCCAGCCGTTCTTTTTCCACCTTACTTCGGCTCCCATTTTACTCATCCTCCCATCCCTTTTTCCTCATCCCCGCCGGCAGTAAGCGGGGATCCATGCGAATCAAGATCCAATCACACCGGGTTCCGAGGGATTGTGTTTTTTGGCCAGGGCCTCAAAGCCGGAGATGACGTCGAACAGCTCTTCGTCGATGCCGGTTTGGCGCAACTGGTGAAAGTGTCGATTGAGATCCTCAAGCAGTTCGTCGATATTTTTTTCGGCGCGTTGCATCGCTGTTAGACGGCTGGCGTTTTCGCTGGCCAGAGACTCGGCGCACGCCCGGAAGAGCGAGACGAAGAGATACTCGTGGATGAGCGCCCGCAGGGTTGCGGTACTACTGCCAAGGACCTCCGGCAAATTCTCTGTCGGCCAGGGGAGTCTGGCCAACCCGCTTCGCCAGGTTTCGTCCAGTGGTAGGAGACGCTGATTGATCGGGGAATAAACCGCTCTCGACGTGGACCGGTTATAGAAAAGGTGGAGTTCGGCGATTTCCCCACGGCTGCGGCGCGTTTCGCTTTCCAGGAGAATCTGTCCGACAAGCGGAGTGATGGCCTTGACGGAATTCGGGACGGGAAAGAATCCTTGCAACGGCAGCCCTGCGTCTTCCATGTGCCCCTGCACGCGTTCTCCGACGGCCCATACTCTGGGGTGACCAGGCAGAGAGGCCAGTGTCTTAACCGCGTATTCGGCTATCACCTCATTAAACTGGCCCACCAGTCCTTGGTCTGAACCGAACACGACCGCCCCAATCCCCTCTGCAGGTGAGTGCTTCTGCTGTTCTCCCAGCAGAGCCTTCGGCGGGTCTTTCCGGAAACAGACACTTAACCCCAACTCCACAGTGCGAGCGTAGTCG
>Ga0224496_10001802_pt1 | contig 13102 bp, 14 predicted proteins | sample SF_Jul11_sed_USG_2_FD_168127 | JGI IMG/M metagenome (GOLD analysis project Ga0224496, IMG submission 168127) | Sediment microbial communities from San Francisco Bay, California, United States - SF_Jul11_sed_USGS_8_1 | ecosystem: Environmental > Aquatic > Marine > Sediment | place: USA... | reverse complement strand
CTCCAGAAGGCGAAACAACTTGCGATGGATGAACCAGTAATTGTTGCAAACGTTGTCAAAGAATGGGTAACTAGTAATGGAGGATGACGGCATCATCAAAAGTGCAATACTGCTCATGTCATTGGGAGAAGAAGAAGCATCAGCAGTTTTCAAGCACTTAACGCCCAAAGAAGCGCAAAAAATTGGCTCAGCAATGGCCAATTTAAATAATATTACACGCGAAAAAATTGAAAATGTACTTGAAGAATTCAATTTTCAGACAGAAGAAAAAACCGCGCTGGGCCATAATGCAAATGAATACATACGTAATGTATTAACCAAGGCATTAGGTGACGAGAAGGCTGCTAATCTGATTGATCGTATTCTGCATGGCGGAGATACCAGTGGTATCGAGAGCCTCAAATGGATGGATGCACCTTCTGTCGCCGAACTGATTAAGAGCGAGCATCCACAAATCATCGCGACCATCCTGGTGCATCTTGAACGTGATCAGGCAAGTGAAATTCTCAGCCTTTTTACCGAACGCTTACGGAACGATACATTACTGCGCATTGCAACACTGGACAGCATTCAACCGGCTGCACTACGGGAATTAAACGATGTTCTGGTCAAGTTACTATCTGGAAGCAGCAACATCAGAAAAACCCCCATGGGGGGCATACGAGCTACTGCTGAAATTCTCAACCTGATGTCCTCTGCCCAGGAGGGTAGTGTTATGGACAATATTAAGCAGTATGACAACGATTTTGCACAAAAAATCATGGATGAAATGTTTGTGTTCGACAACCTGTTAGAAATTGATGATCATGGTATCCAATTATTATTAAGAGAAGTGCAATCGGAGTCCCTGATTATTGCACTCAAAGGCGCACAAGAAGAATTGCGCAATAAAGTTTTCAAGAATATGTCAAAACGTGCCGCTGAAATGTTAAAAGAAGATCTTGAAGCAAAAGGACCCGTCCGTGTATCCGAAGTTGAAGCTGAACAAAAAGAAATTCTAAAAATAGTTCGACAACTTGCTGACGACGGACAAATAGTTCTCGGCGGCGCTGGAGAAGATGGGTTTATTTAATATCTTTCAGCATGGTTAACAAATGTTAACTTAGCACCATAATTATTTCAAATCCAAGAAACAACGACTAAATGGAAAATCCGACACACGTCATACCAAAAGAAGATATGACCCCCTGTCAACGATGGCAGCTGGATTCGCTGGATTCGACAAATACACAGGATGCCCCAGCGCCAAATCAAGCCGATAAGACAAACCAAAAAACAGGGACATCTTCGAGTACCAAGCTAGAAGGAAAAGACCCGCTTACCTTACCTACTACAGAACAAATAGAACATATTTTTCAACAGGCACAAGAAGACGGATATTCCGCTGGCTTTCAGGCTGGACGGTCAGCTGGTTATCAAGAAGGTAAACAAAATGCAGAAACAGAGCTAAAAATTGAAATAAAGCATATCCAATCAATTCTATCTGCGCTTGACAAAGAACTGCATCAAATTGATCAGCAAGTTGCTCAGGATTTATTAACATTGGCGCTGACCCTTTCCAAAAAAATGATTACAGAAGCACTAAAAATACGGCCAGAATTCGTTCTCCCAATTGTACAAGAAGCCATTCGCCAGCTACCACATGCCGCGCAGCATCCACGCCTATATTTACATCCAGATGACGCATTACTGGTTAGCAATCACCTGAGTGATGAGCTGTCTCAGTCCGATTGGAAAATTTGCAAGGATGAAAAAATTGACAGAGGTGGTTGTCGTGTAGATGCAGCAGGCAGTGAAGTTGATGCCAGTTTATCCACACGCTGGCAACGAATATTGGCAACAATAGGTCAGGAAAACAACTGGCTAGAATAACAAAAACGACCCAGTTTAGTGCTGCTTGCCACCATTAAGGCATCAAACATGCGTTATTATTTTATCCCAAACTATGCCGCTTCTACTTAACAAATGAAATATACCAGCCATTGGCGTAGTTTCTTAAAAAACAGCAGTCATTTTATTACTTCCTCGAATCCAATTCAAAGAAATAAAGCGCTGGCAAATAGTGATGTCAAAAAAAATCATAACAACGATTGGTGTAAATTCTTGCAAAACTGCGATCAACTTGTTTCCACTTCTAATCCATTTCTTCGAAGCGGAACCCTGACTCGAGTTACAGGGCTAGTGATGGAAGCGGTTGGCCTCAAACTTGCAGTAGGTAGTAGCTGCACCGTTGTTCATCCTAATGGAAATAGCGTTTCCGCTGAAGTCGTTGGTTTTTCTGATGATCGCTTGTTTTTGATGCCATCAAGTGATGTTTATGGATTGGTACCTGGCGCCAAAATCATTCCTACAGAATTTACCAGGGAACCACCTAAGTTTGGTCAAATCCAATATCCACGGCGACGCGCAGCAGATCGTGCAAAACATGTCGCCGTAGGCCATGAACTGCTAGGCCGCGTACTTAATGGTGTTGGAGAACCTCTTGATCAGATTGGTCCAATTCACACGGAACAAAGTGTGCCGCTATACAGTCGGCCATATAATCCACTTGAGCGTATTCCCGTTAACAAACCACTCGATGTCGGCGTACGTGCCATCAATACGTTATTGACGGTAGGGCGAGGTCAACGCATGGGTTTGTTTGCCGGAAGCGGTGTTGGCAAAAGTGTATTACTGGGCATGATGGCACGCTACACTAGTGCTGATGTCATTGTTGTCGCCTTGATTGGTGAACGCGGACGAGAAGTTAAAGAATTTATAGAAAATATTTTAGGAAATGAAGGGTTGGCACGATCCGTCGTTGTCGCTGCACCGGCCGATACTTCCCCGCTACTCCGCCTGCAAGGCGCCGCATATGCAACCGCAGTTGCCGAACATTTTCGTGATAAAGGTAAGCATGTTCTTCTCATCATGGATTCCCTCACCCGTTATGCTATGGCGCAACGGGAAATTGCCCTCGCGATTGGTGAACCACCAGCAACCAAGGGTTATCCGCCATCTGTATTCGCCAAGTTGCCGCAGCTCGTAGAGCGGGCAGGAAACGGCAATAAAACAGATGGTTCAATTACGGCATTTTATACAGTACTTACTGAGGGTGATGATCACAACGACCCTATCGCTGATAATGCTCGCGCTATCCTTGATGGTCATATCGTACTTTCACGCAGATTAGCCGAAGCGGGGCATTATCCTGCAATCGATATTGAAGCGTCTATCAGTCGTGTCATGCCTAATGTTGTCTCAAATGAGCAGTCAGAATTGGCCCGTCACTTCAAGAGTTTATACTCCCGTTATCAACGTAGCCACGATCTAATTAGCGTCGGCGCTTATGTCGCAGGCTCTGATCCACAACTTGATCTTGCCATTGCACTTTATCCAACCCTTGAATCTTTTCTAAACCAAGGAATGTTTCAGCAAGAAAGCTATGACAATAGCTTGAAGAAATTAACAGCAATATTCAATAAAGAAAATAGTAGCAATACATAATTATTTAATAAGGATATCGCAATGTCTTTAAAACCTTCACTCAATATTTTACTTGATTTTGCCCAGAAAGAAAGTGATGTCTCAGCAAAGAAACTAGGACAACTCGCTTCCAAGCAAAAAGTAGCAGCAGAGAAACTGCATTTACTGTTGGAATACCGACACAGTTACCAATCTCGGTTTCAGGATGCGGCGAAAAACGGTATTGATCACATTGAATGGTTAAATTTTGTAGCATTCATGGACAAACTTGATGCCGCCATAACCGAACAGCGTGATAATGTAACAAAGGCACAGGCTAGCAGAGAGGTAGGTGGAAAGGAATTTCAAAACTGTCAACGCAAACTTAAATCATACAATACCCTGTCAAAACGATACCTTCAAATGGAAACACAACAAAAAACAAGACATGAACAAAAAGAACAGGATGAATTCACATCTAAAAGTAGCTCCAATCAGAACTCAAAAAATTTGCATAATACATAAAATGTTCCTGGCACGATAGTTGCTTTTATTTTAATTACTCGATTACTATAAGCAACCAATCTAACCCATGCAAAATATATCTATTCCACCGCAGATAAATAACCCATCAAGCCATTCAGTGGCACCGGCAAATACAGACGGCCACTCAAATGAAAAGTTCAGCGAAATAATGGAACGCGAAGTATCAAATAACACCGCCCCTAGTCAGCAAGATAATAATGCGGCTAGTGAAGCACCATCACCCACATCAACACCAACTACAAATGACGCCGAAAATCCACAGCCTATCGTAACAAATCCATTGCAGAAAGAATTATCCGGGCAAATTTCCAAAGAAATGGAAATTGAAGCGTCCACATTAAGCCTAGAACCAAGTCATAATGAAATGGGGCATTTTTTTATCCAACCGAATGCGTCCTCTGCAAACAATATTGAGCAAACGATTTTCAACGAGCTCGCACAAATATCCGACGCATCATTAGTAATGACCACTGCTCAAGCTATTGCCCCAACTCTCTCACAACCAACCTCAATTCAGAAAAATACCGCAAACAGTCACCCTGGACAATCCTATAATGCGGCAAATTTTGCCGCTGCTAACAAAATAATGCCGCCTTCTGTAGAAACAATTAGGGACAGAACGCTATCCATTATCGAAGCATCAACAACCTCCCTGGCATTTGATACAACACAACCTACTGTACCAGATAGCACCACAATCCTGGCATCTTCAGCACCGTCATCTTCAGCTTCACCAACTGTCGTAACGCCTTCAGATATCAGTCTCAATACCCAGCTTGGACAACCCAAGTGGGGGGAAGAATTTGCGCAAAAAATTGTATGGCTAGCTGGCCAGCAGCAACAGGTAGCAGAAATTCGCCTGAATCCTGCCCATCTAGGCCCTATTGAAATTATGATGAGCATTACAAACGATCAAGGCGCTCAAGCAACGGCCCAATTTGTGTCTTCGCATTTGGCAGTACGGGAAGCCATTGAAGCTGCACTGCCAAAACTACGAGAAATGATGGCGGACAATGGTATAACGCTCGGAAATGTAACCGTTGATTCTAATTCATCCCAACAACAAAAAGATACGTGGCGGCAGGAAAATACTGCAACTAGATTTTCAACTAACCAGCCTGAAACTCATAATGAATCCACTGATCAATTGAAAACAACGACGACCACTCGCAACCACCACGGCATGGTCAATACATTTGCCTAGAAAACTGGCTCGCGAAAAAAATCTTCTATAAGAAAACCACTATCAGTTCATTCAATTTCTGGGTGACTATCACGATGAAGGTTAAAGCAAATTAACCTTCATCCCCCTCTGACGGCATTACAATTCATCAAAACAGCTCCCCTATTCGTCTCATTGCATTTAAATGAAAACAAAGGTCAACGCGCTCTTTAAAAGCACGCGCTTTATTACTGTCAAACAGCCGCAGGATAAACAGTCAGCCTGGAAATAGCCAATAAATTTGCGACTATTTAGCATATCACTTCACGCTCCCATCTCACATAATCAGCCTGTCTATAGAAGGAGGAGTTCATGTCAAAAACTGCTGATAAAGAAACAGAAAAAGAAACAGAAAAAGTCCCAAAGAAAAAAAGCCCACTAGTGTTGATTATAGTAGTCACCTTAGTCGCATTGAGCGGCGGTGTTGGCGCCACATGGTTTTTGCTAAAAGACCAAATCCAAACAGAGGGTGTAGAAGCAAAAAAGCCCACAACATTCATGGACTTAGATGTCTTTACTGTTAACCTGCAACCGGAAGACGGCGATCACTATCTCCAGGTAGGATTAACAATAAAAATACTACAAACTAAAGTAGGGGATGAAATCAAAAAACAAATGCCAGAAGTCCGTAACCGGCTTCTATTATTGCTATCCGGTAAAAAACCATCAGAAATTTCTACGGCAGATGGAAAGCAACAATTAAGCACGGAAATCACTCATGAAATTAGAGAATCGCTAGACTCAGAACCAATGAAAGAAGAAATTATTGACGTACTTTTTACTTCATTCGTGATCCAGTGATCTCACTTTATGGCTGAAGATTTTCTCTCCCAAGAAGAAGTTGATGCACTGCTCAAAGGTGCTACTGGAGAACTGGAAGAAGTACAAGCGGAAGAAAATGTCTCGGGGGTACGCCCCTATAACATTGCAACACAGGAACGAATTGTACGTGGGCGTATGCCCACATTTGAGATTATCAATGAACGCTTTGCGCGCTTTCTTCGTATTGGACTATTCAACTTCATGCGGCGAACAGTGGATATCTCTGTAGGACCTGTCAATGTCATTAAATTTAGTAAGTTCGTTCGTAACCTAGTGGTGCCGACCAATCTCAATATGGTGAATATCAAGCCGTTGCGTGGAACAGCCTTAATTGTCATTGATCCGCAATTGATATTCCTTATCGTAGACAATCTTTTTGGCGGGGATGGCAGATTTCATACGCGCGTTGAAGGAAGAGATTTCACCCAGACCGAACAGCGTATTATTCAGCGCTTGTTAGATGTTGTATTTGAAAACTACGAAAAATCATGGAAATCAGTATATCCCGTAAACTTTGACTATATAAGATCTGAAATGGATCCGCAGTTTGCCAGCATCGCCACACCCAACGAGGTGGTTGTCACGGTGGCTTTTAATATCGAACTGGGCAATACCAGCGGTGAATTTCACATCTGCATGCCCTACACCATGGTTGAACCCATTCGCGATATCCTCTACAGCAGTCTACAGGGAGATCATTTAGAGGTTGATAAGCGCTGGGTTCGATTATTATCCAAACAAGTACAAAGTGCAGAAGTTGAATTGATCGCTAATCTTGGCCATGCCAAGGTGACATTGGGCCAAATCCTCAATGTCCAGGAAGGTGATGTCGTTCCATTAGATATCCCTGAAACTGTCACGGCGCAGGTAGATGGTATACCAATCATGAAATGCCGCTATGGCATCATCAACGGGCAATATGCGCTAAAAGTAAGTTCCATGATTTCCCAGGGCGAAACCGATTAATTCTATGGAGACAAACATGTCTGAGGCTTCAACAACAGATCCGACCAATAATGACGAGATTCCTGAGCCTGCAGGATTAGAACAGACTGACAATAACGAAATACCAGAATCTGCGACAACAGAGCCAGCAGATTCCAGCGACACTTCTGAATCTTCAATAGCGGAACAAACAAATTCCAGCGACCTTCCTGAATCTGAAACAACAGAACAGACCGATGCTGATGACTGGGCCGCAGCCATGGTTGAGCAAGCAGCAGGAACCAATGATGCGGCTGCTAAGGACGAAGTCACTTCTGACACACAAACAACACCCGTTTTCGAACAATTTTCACAGGATGGCGCATTAACCAGTGCTCGCAATGACATTGATATGATTCTTGACATTCCGGTTCAACTCACGATTGAGTTGGGGCGGACTAAAATCGCCATCAAGAATCTAATGCAGCTCGCACAAGGTTCCGTCGTCGAACTTGACGGAATGGCTGGCGAGCCAATGGATGTATTGGTTAATGGCTGCTTAATAGCACAGGGAGAAGTTGTTGTGGTTAACGATAAATTTGGTATCAGATTAACCGATATCATTACGCCAAGTGAACGCATTCGAAAACTAAATCGATAAAAACGATATGCTAATTCGCTATTTAATTATTTTGTTGCTAACAGTGCCGTTTTATGCCCAAGCCGAAACGCCACAACCAGGCTATATACCCCCCCCTTCTATTGCATCAACCGAAGGAATGCTGAAGATGGTTGCTGGTTTGTTATTGGTATTAGCGATAATCGGCGCGATTGCTTGGGCACTGAAACGGTTCGCATTTCACCCCAACACTGCCTCAGGCGCGATAAAAATAATCGCATCAGCTGCTGTTGGCCAGCGTGAGCGAATTGTCCTGGTTGAAGTAGAGAACACTCGACTGGTTTTAGGTGTGGCACCTGGCCGCGTCAACACACTGCATTGTATCGACAGATCTTCAACCAAATCATTCAGTGATACATTACCAGAATCAAATTCCAGCAAATTCCAAGAGCAGCTAAATCAGTCAATTTAAAACATCCATGAATCGGATAAAATCGAATCCCGCCAGTCTGCCTCACAAAGGCATAGCGCTTCATGATTTACATTGGCCACAATTCAATATCAGTTATTTGTTATCGAGACGTAATTTTTTTCAAATTATCCTCCTTATAATCGGAGTCACCGCATTTCCTGTATTTGCGCAAGAAACAGGATTTTCCGCAATCACCAGCACGCCTACCCCAGATGGTGGCGCAACCTATACGCTCAGTCTGCAAGCACTGCTTTTATTATCCTCGCTGACATTCTTGCCCGCTGTTGTACTAATGATGTCCAGCTTCACCCGCATAATCATCGTATTATCCTTACTGCGACTTGCCCTTGGAACACAATCATCACCACCCAATCAGATATTGATTGGGCTTGCGCTCTTCCTCACTTTTTTTGTGATGTCACCAGTCATCGATCGTATACACACAGATGCCTATGTACCTTTCTCTGAAGACAAAATAAATATTTTTGAAGCTGCTGATATAGCGAGCATTCCACTAAAAGAATTTATGCTACGCCAAACTCGCGAGACAGATCTTGCGCTATTTGTTGAAATATCCGGCGGCGAAGAAATCGAAAGTCGTGACCTGGTGCCCATGAAAATCCTTGTTCCAGCCTATGTCACCAGTGAATTAAAAACAGCCTTTCAGATCGGTTTTGTGGTTTTCATCCCATTTCTTATTATCGACATGGTTGTGGCCAGTGTATTAATGTCTATGGGTATGATGATGCTATCTCCAATGATAATTTCACTACCATTTAAAATTTTACTTTTTGTATTGGTGGATGGCTGGCATTTGCTGATTGGATCACTCACGCAAAGTTTTTTTACATAAACCCAGGACCACAGAAATTAACCGATGAGCCCAGAAAATGCAATGACAATCGGCCGACAGGCGATAGAAATCACCTTTATGTTGTCCGCACCACTATTATTGGCTGCATTAGTTACTGGTTTGATCGTCAGCATTTTTCAGGCAGCCACGCAAATTAATGAAATGACACTGTCATTCATACCAAAATTGCTCGTCATGTTTCTGGTCATGATCATAGCGGGACCTTGGATGCTCACCATCATGATGGATTACATGCAGCAACTTTATTCCGGCATTCCTTGGTTAGCCACTGGATAATCTGGGCAACCTCAATAACCCATCTGGGCAGATGCATTAATTAAACATATTAAAACCTAACGACGATGTCATAGCCAGTGTCCGATCAATTGACAGTTTATAAATGATCAGCATAACCACTGCGGAATTATACGCAATATTGACGGCTTTTCTCTGGCCACTCAGCAGAATACTTGCTTTAGTCGCGACTGCGCCCCTCCTGGGCAATCCAAGTGTGCCAGTTCGGACAAAACTTGGCTTATCCATATTAATCACGTTGCTAGTTGCGCCCACGCTGGACGAACTACCACAAGTTGAACCGGCTTCTGAGATTGGTCTGTTGATCCTACTCCAACAAGTCATTATTGGAACAGCAATAGGATTCACCATGCGAATTGTATTTGTTGCGATAGAAATGGCTGGAGAAATCATAGGCCTTCAGATGGGCCTGGGTTTTGCGACCATCATCGACCCACAAAACTCCGGCCAGATCCCGCTTATCGGTCGATTCCTAGGCCTAATCGCTAGCCTGGCATTTCTAGCAATTGATGGACACTTGATCATGTTAGCACTTATATCACAAAGTTTTAGCACCTTGCCCATTGGCACTACCGGCATATCTACACCTATTTTCGGTGCCCTTGCAAACTGGGGGAAAGAAATTTTTCTATCCGGTCTACAGTTATCACTACCAGTTTTGGCCGCATTATTAATGACCAATCTTACACTAGGTATATTATCTCGTGCCGCACCACAGTTGAATATTTTTGCAGTTGGTTTCCCATTGACGTTGGCAGTTGGATGGCTAGTGCTTGCACTCGCCTTTCCATACTTCACACCCATTTTAGAACACCTGTTTCAAAATGGATTTAATGTAATGATGGAAATTACTGACTTGCCAGACATCAATTTTCCATAACTGTCTAATTAAGAACGATAATTCTTGAATAACTTAAGTCTCAGCTCTTTGATAATAAAGTATTCTGGATATCTCAATAACAAGTGTTTTTATGTCTCATTCAAACAAGTTATTCTCTGATTTGTAACCACGTAACAGTTTGGGTTACTGTTCAGTACATCGCAGCAACAGTTCAGAAGATTACACCTATAATTTGTCATCTCAAGGCTCAAAATGTGAGTTTACACGTAACAATGATCATTTTGTATCACGGAAATGGGGGATTATCGGGATAAGCTGAATAGTAACAATCAATTAAACACTTAAACAGGCAATATACCCCTTCTTTTTCAGCGTAGGAATGTTAACCAGAGCTGATAGAGTATCCATCTATGCGCACAGAAAATATCTTTAACCAACGAACCGGATCTGGATGTCGTTTAGCGTGTGTTGCCCTTTATTGCGGGCAAAACGCATGACACGAAATTGACAGCGCAGCAAATAATCATGACATTTAAGTCAAAATTAATTAAATCACTTCTCAACACCACTCCGCTGCCTAAGAAACATCGGCAAGACAGCGATACTCATCTGTTTAATACTGGCAACACAACACCTGAAAGTTCTTTAGAAGCGCATGAATCCAAACTAGAAATAGAACCTGAAGTCGAACTGGCCGTTAACTTCAGTGAAATCAGGCAGGCACGGCTTAAAGCAGAAGACCAGGCGATCAGAGAAGCAAAAAATCGTCTTGAGGCTGAAACCAAAGCACACGTAGCAGCAGAAGCACGCGCCAGGGCGGAAGCAAATGCCAGAATGGCAGCCGAAGCAAGAATTGAAGCCGAAACAGTCGCAACAGAGCACGCTAGGGCTAGAGCTAAAGCAGAAACCATCGCTACTGAAGAAGCTAAACAACGCAAAGTACTCGAAGCCAAAGAAAAGCAACAGGCTGAAGATAAGGTTAAGACTGAGAAAGAAATAAATCTTTTATTAAAGGCAAAAGTACAAGCGGAAGCGTCAGTTATCAAAGAAGCTCGTAAGCGTGCCACACGCGAAGCACAAGCACTGGATAAAGCAAACGCAACCATGCTAGCTGAAAAAAAAGCTACTGAAGCGGCCATTGCCCGAATTAAAGTGGAAGAAGAAGCACAATTACTTGCACATGCTGTTGCCGAAGCAGAAGCAACCGCTGCCGCAATAGCTTATGCAAAAATCCAAGAAAATGAAAAAAAATTAGCACTGGCGAAAGCAAACGCTGAAGCAGAAAAACGGATCATAGAAGAAATTCAGCTACGTGTCAGTGCAGAGGCAAAAATACTAGCACAAACCCGTGCCCGCCAGGCTGCCGAAACAAATGCCAGAGAAGCGGTAGAGGAAAGAGTGCAAGCAGAAGAGACTGCCACAACCGAAGCAGAAGCCAGAACGGAAACTGAAACGATCGCCGCAAAAGAAGCGCAACAACGCGCAACAGTAGATGCTAAGGCCACGGCTGCCGCAAAAGAAAGAATTGCAGCCGAACAGGAAGCCGCGGGAATTGCTCAATCTCTTATCGAAGCCGAAACTGCTGCCGCTGACTTAGCAAAAGCAAAAATTAAAGCGGAATCGACGCTATTGGAAGAAGCCAATCGTCGCCTAGCGGCCGAAACTGATGCCAAGATGGCGATACAAAAGCGAATTGACTCAGAGAAACAAGAAGCGCTTATTGCAAAAGAAAAAGCAAATGCAGAAATTGCGGCCAATGATGCCATCCAAGCACGCATCAAGGCAGAACAAGAAGCAATAGCGCAAGCACACGCACGTACTACCGCCGAAACTGCTGCGAAAACGGCAGCAGAAAAAAAAGCCGCAGCAGAAGAAAAAGCTAAAACAGCCGCGGAAGCTAAAGCCAAGGCAGAGGCGCAAGCGACTGAAGAAGAACAAACCTTGGCTGAAATTCAAGCACGACTATTAGAAGACGCACAAATACGCACTGAAGCCGCAACAAAATCAAAGAATGTAGTTGCTGAACGACTGCAAAACGAGCAAAAAATTACAGGATTAGTACTGACCAGAATACAGGCACAAATTGCTGCCGCAAAAGATACCAAAGCGCGACTCATAGCAGAAGAGAATGCAGCGGCGGCTGCAACTGCTAAAGCAAAAGCTGAATCAGCTGCATTAAAAGCGGCGCAACAACGAATCGATCGCGATAACCAGGCAAAGGAACAAGCGTTAGCCCGCGAAGCAGTGGAAGCATTGGCCATAGAAGCAACACAAGAACGTATCAGACTTGATAAAGAAGCAGCAGCAGCCGCTGCAATAAGAATACGAGCAGAAATTGCTGCAGCGCAAGAAGCTCGTGATGTCATTTCTGAAGGCCCATTACAAAAAAAGCCTTCTTCAAACTAACACAGACAAGTTAAGGTCAAATATCACCATAAAGCACAAGAGAATTGTAAAAAAAACCACTGCAACTTATTTGTATTCGTGTCATTACCAAGGGAAACTGGCAGACTAATTACCAGGGGACTTTGTCGTAACACCTTATCTGGTCTAGTACACCTGAAAGCATGCGTATACGTCGACAAACGGCCGAGCATCCATTTGATACTCTCAAAGCATAGATGGGAGCAACTCATTTCCTGATCAGGAAACTGAATTGTATCAGCGCCGAGATGAGTCTGCATGTGCTGGCCTATAACCTTAAAAGGGTAATAAACCTTCTGGGAACCACTACTCTGAAAACCGTAATGGTAACCTGATGGCCATTGTCGCGGCATGCTCCAGACTAATCAACGTTTCCCGGGTGTCGATAGCAACAAAAAAGGACTCAAGCAGAACCCCGATGGCTCCTATGACGTCTACTTCGGCCCGAAGGCACCCGAGGGTCAGGAGAACAACTGGATCCAGACCGGAGGGCGTTCAGAATTCTGTGTCAACCTGCAAATTGCCTAACGCGCTTCGCTTGTTGAGCCACTTCAACCGGTAATCGATCAACACTGTTAGTGCTGATCCGCTGACCGTTTTCAGCGGCACATTAATAATCT
>Ga0224496_10001800_pt1 | contig 13110 bp, 12 predicted proteins | sample SF_Jul11_sed_USG_2_FD_168127 | JGI IMG/M metagenome (GOLD analysis project Ga0224496, IMG submission 168127) | Sediment microbial communities from San Francisco Bay, California, United States - SF_Jul11_sed_USGS_8_1 | ecosystem: Environmental > Aquatic > Marine > Sediment | place: USA... | reverse complement strand
ATCCGGGCCAGTAGCCACGCGTAAGGTAAAATCAATGCCTGTAAAAGCAAGCAATTCTGTTAATGGAATATCTTCTGTGGAATATAAATATCGTTTGAAAAAATCACTTAAATCAAAGTCAACCAGGTCTGATGCGAGTTTTTCAATTTCAGTTTCATCCAGACCGACAGCTGTTTTACCATAGTCCTGCCATAGCAAACGCATAAGATCATCCAGCGATGTTGTATTATTACTGTATTGACGCAAGGTCATATCCAGCGCCAGAGCGATCACCGCACCTTTGGTGTAATAACTGACGATTGCGTTTGGGGCGTTTTCATCCTGCTGATAAAATTTGCTCCAGGCATCAAAACTGGAATCAGTAACACTTTGTTTGAACCGTCCTTTACCACGCCAGACACGGGTGGCATTCTGGCCCAGTAGTTCCAGATAGCTATTTATATCGATCAAACCTGAACGAACTAAACAAAGATCATCATAATAGGAAGTGATACCTTCAAATGCCCAAAGTTGACGGGTGTGAGTTTCTTTACTTAAGTTATAAGGTATGAATGCCCGGGGCTTGATTCGTTTAACATTCCAGGTGTGAAAGTATTCATGGCTGCAAAGGCCCAGGAAGGTACGGTAAGCTTCCGTGATGCGGGGCTGTTGTTTACTGGGTAGATCATTACGGCTGCATAAAAGACTGGTAGATGAACGATGTTCCAGTCCTCCATAACCGTTGCCAACGGCCATCACCAGAAATACATAACGATCTATTGGCGGCAAGTCGCCAAACATTTCAATATGCGTCTCACATATTTTTTTAAGATCATTGCATAGTCGTTCCATATCAGCCTGATGACGACCGGTAACCACGATGTCATGGGGTATGCCGGCGGCTTCAAATGAGGCCAGGGTAAAGTTACCCATTTCGACCGGGTGATCAATCAACTCATCATAATTTTGAGCGACATATCCACCAAAACCATAGGCCCTTGCTGTTGCCCGTGTCATGCTAGTGGCCACACGCCAGTCTTTGTATTGATTACCTTCAGGGCATAAAATTTCAACCAGGCAGGGCAGATCGGCCTGGCCATTGACTTCAATAAAGACACTGCTGCCATTAAAGAAGGCATGAGTCGTGTCCAGGTGTGCCATTCTCACTGATAGATCCCAGGCATAAACTTCATAGTTAATGGTGATGGCTTCGTTGCAGGCCTCAATTTTCCAGGTGCTTTTATTAACACGAGTAACCGCAAGCGTTTTACCGTTTAAAGTCGCGGCATTCATGCGAATTATATTTTTTGCAAAGTCACGGATCATATAACTGCCGGGTATCCAGGCAGGTAAGCTGACCAGCTGACCAACCGGGTCAGGCTGTGAAATATGACAATCAATGGTGAAGAGGTGTGCTTCGGGAGAGCTGGCCTGAATAGTGTATTTGATTTGTTGTTCTGATCTCACATTATTTCTCGAAATAACAGGTCATTTTTTTGTCCGGTGTTTATCCGGGCGTATTATTGAAATATTGCTTTCTGGCTAGTTGACGATTTCTACTTTAATAAACATACCCCGTTCAATTTCTTCCTGGCGTTGGGTTCGGTGGAGTAGACCTTGCGCTGACTGTTCTGATCGACGGTTTGTGCCTCCAAGTTCAACCCACTTGTTTAAGTGAGTTGTAATGGAAGTATCAATATTCTGGTATACGGTTTTACCACCACCTTCTTCGCTGGCCTGTTCTATTTCAGGGCGCAGGGTGAGGTAGACAAGATCGCCGTTGGTGTGGGCGCGAACTTTAAAGCCGGTGCTGCGCTGTTGATAATGTATGGTTTCAGTAACCGTACCATCCGGGTTTGTTTGTCGCTCAGTATAGGGTATGGCATTACCTGTTTTAATCATGGCCCATTGGCCTTCAAGCAACTGGATATATTGTGCAGTGGGCTGGGTTGTGCGTGTTTCCGTGCTGGAAACACGGGTAGTGATGCTATGCTTTGCCCCTTTTTCGATAATGATTTTTTGCACGCCGGGACTGCTCGCGTTTGATTGTATGCCTGGCTGGGTAGAGACGGATAGCTGTTGTTGTTTTTCTAATACCTTGCTATCGGTTGAGATGGAAATTCGCAACGTTTTTAATTTTACATCCAGTTCGGTAATGATCTCTTTTAATTGCTCCATATTGGAACCGGTAGTCTTGATAAACAGTTTAAAACCGCTCCCGGATATTGCTCCTTCGGGATGAATGAATGGTTTTATCAAAGGTATAAGATCCTCGGCAGGGCGGTGACGCAAGCTGAATGATTCTGTGAGCATGGCAGAGGCTGCGCTGACTAATTGAATACTGGTCAAAAACAATATAATCAAAACCCGGAATTGACGCATTAAATTCGCTCCATTTTTATAAGTGTAAACGTCTCATTTCGGCACTTGGCTCACTCAGTGCCCATGCTTGCTCAAACAAAGCTAATTTTGTTCTGACCTGTAATGGATCGTGATGGCTAACGGTGCCTTCAAAACGGTCTGCATGTGGTCGAAAAATTATCTGGTTTGTGTCAGCGATTATGAAGCATTCATGGTATTCAGTAAAATCTTTCGCCAGTTGATATATCTGGATTTTACTTGTCAGACGTCGGGCCAGTTCGATAATCTGGTGTCCATTTTGTGCCAGTTGCTGGCAATCTTTCAACAGTATTTTGATATTTGCGTGTTTGTTGTGTAAAGCCAGGCGCTGGATCAGGGCCATTATTTCATCGGTATTATAAAGCTGCGCATCGAGGTTATGGCTGAATATAGTTAATGTACGTTGGGTCTGCTGGAGTAAGCGTTTAAATGCTTCGTAATTGTCAGAACGAGTGGTTAAACCTGCTACAGAGCGGTTATCTGACTGGTCGCGTGCGTGCTCATTACTTAAATTTTGTTTAGTTTTATCCATAATGCAGCTGATGATTTTAATATAATAATATTTTTAGTTCCGTTATTAAACCGTGTAATTATTGGTCGGATAGTGATTTATACATATATTGGTGCGGGATACCAGCATCCATAAAAATTTCGGTATGGGCTAAAAAACCATACTGTGAATAAAAGCTGACGGCACTTGTTTGCGCATTGAGGAAAACACGCTGCATGTTACTTTGTTGGGCGATCTGTGTGATTTTAGCAAGCAGGTGACTACCAACACCGCGTTTTCGCCATGAGGACAGGACAGCCATGCGCCCGATATGGCCATCGGCAAGCAATCGAACGGTACCAATTGCCTGCCGGTTATTGTCCATTGCCAGCAGGTGTACGGCCTGGTGATCATGCTCATCCCATTCAAGCTCGACCGGGACATGCTGTTCAATGATAAAAACTTGCTCGCGAATAAAAGAAATAAGTTCGCGATCCTGTTGAAAGGTGGTTTTAATTAGTTGGTATTCGCCCATGGATTGTCAGATGAGTCATCAGGAAAATCATATTTGCTGTGATTATATAATGCGCAGAATAGATTTAAAAAAACTTCATCGTCAAAATAGGGTTTGAGCATATCGAGTTTCAGATAACGATGATTACATATTAATTGTGCAATATAAAGCCAGCTATTAAGCAATTCATATTCTTCACCGTCGACATAAAGCAGTACCTGTCCCGGTTCTTTTATAAATGAAAAATGAGAATATTCACTACGAATAATCATACCGGCCTGTGTCAGTCGTTGTTTGAACTCCTCTGGAGTTAAATGTGTTGATCGTTCTTCAGGAAGATCATCATTACATGGTTCAGTGATAAAACGACCAAACCAGCGGTCAATGTTCCGGTTGTTTGACACGGCCTCTTGAATGATTGCACGTACTTTTGCCAGGGAGCGGTAATGGATTTCACCGGGATTCTTTTGCATGTGCAGGCCAGGGTCGGCATAACGCATTTCGTTGGTTAAAGTTGGCAGTAAATCATCGACGAAACCGGCGATTAATTCTGCTTTCGTGGGGCAACGAAAGCCAACCGAGAAGGTCATACATTCTTCCATCGCTATACCATAATGAGCAACACCGGGAGGAAGATAGAGGATATCTCCCGGTTCAAGTATCCAGTCTTCTTTTGCATGAAAATCTTTAATAATTTTCAGTTCAGTATTTTCCAGTAAATTATCCTCAGCGACCATGTCGGTATTAATTTGCCAGCGGCGGCGACCCAGGCCCTGTATTAGAAATACATCATACTGGTCTACATGGGGACCGACCGATCCATGTATTGGAGCATAGCTGACCATGACATCATCAACCCGCCAGTTGGGGATGAAATTAAAGGTGTCCAGTAACATGGCTAATTCAGGAATATAGCGGTTTGCTTCCTGCAGGAGCAGGGTCCAGTGCGTTTCGGGTAGGCTGGAAAAACGGGATTGGTTAAACGGGCCATGTTCCAGAGCCCAGGGTTTGTCGCCATCCTTTTCAAGAATGATACGTGATTCAACATCCTCCTCGCAGGCCAGTCCGGCCATCTCATCCGGGCCAATTGGTGTCGTAAAACCGGGCAGTCCCTGACGAATAAGAAGAGGTTTTTTCTGCCAGTAATCCTGTAAAAACTGATCTGCCGTCAGATCACCTAGAGGGTTGATTTTACGTGATATTTTAGTGTTTTGTGAATCAGATTTCGATTTCTTTCTAAACAACATGTTGTATAACTGCCCGATAATTTTCAAATTTAAAACTGGGTATCAGTCCAGATTTATGTGTATTTATGCATTTTATGCACGAGTACAAGTGTTATAAGTTATCGGGTGAATGTCTATATTTCTTTAGCCTGTTGTATTGCATTGCCGATATACGTAGCCGGTGACAGGTTCAGCAATTCAGCTTTGGCCGATTCGGGGATCTCCAGGTTTTGTATGAATATCCGGATTGCGGTAGCATCGATTTTGTTTCCACGAGTCAGATCCTTGAGTTTTTCGTAAGGTTTTTCAATGCCGTACCGGCGCATTACCGTCTGGATAGGTTCAGCCAGAACTTCCCAGTTTGCATCCAGATATTCCTGTAAACGGGGTTCATTTATCTCCAGTTTGCTCATGCCTTTGAGGGTGGACTGGTAGGCAATGAGGCTATGTGCCAGTCCCACGCCCAAATTCCGTAAAACAGTTGAATCCGTTAAATCCCGCTGCATTCGAGAAACGGGTAATTTGGAGGCCAGATGGTCAAATATTGCATTGGCCAGCCCGAGGTTTCCTTCAGAGTTTTCAAAATCAATGGGATTGACCTTATGGGGCATGGTGGATGAGCCGACTTCTCCGGCTACCGTTTTTTGTTTGAAATAACCCATGGAAATGTAGGTCCAGATGTCGCGATTGAAATCCAGCAATATATTATTGAAACGGGCAACGGCATCAAAAAACTCGGCAATGTAATCATGTGGCTCAATCTGGATAGTGTAGGGGTTCCAGTCCAGTCCTAATGAGGTCACAAATGTCTCGGCCATACCGGCCCAGTCAAGTTTCGGATAGGCACTCAGGTGAGCATTGTAATTGCCGACGGCACCATTAATTTTACCCATAATGCTGACTTCAGAGACCTGGCTGCGCTGACGTTTAAGCCGATAGACGAAATTGGCGAATTCCTTTCCCACCGTTGTTGGTGAGGCGGGCTGGCCATGAGTATGGGAGAGCATGGGGATCTCCGCATAGGTATGTGCCATTTTGCGCTGCACATCAATCAGTTCATCCAGCATCGGTAAAATGACCTGATTGCGGGCTTCGCGCAACATCAGGGCATAGGCCAGGTTATTAATATCTTCAGAGGTGCAGGCAAAGTGGATAAATTCAGAAACAGCTTCAAGTTCCTGATTTCCCGTGATTTTTTCCTTAAGAAAATATTCGACGGCTTTAACATCGTGATTAGTGCTACGTTCAATATTCTTGACCCGTTGGGCGTCATCAAGGGAAAAATGCTCAACTATGGCATCGAGAATATCTGAGGCGTGCTTTGATAAAGCAGGAACTTCGTTAATTTGCGGACAATCGGCCAGAAATTGCAGCCAGCGGACCTCAACCAGTATTCGATGTTTTATCAGGCCATATTCACTAAAAATGGGGCGTAATTCGACGGTTTTGCTCCCGTACCGACCATCAATCGGGGATACTGCACTAAGACTGTTGAGTTCCATACCTGCGTGACCTGAAATAATAATTAATAAACCATGAATAATACACTATCTTGCTTATTAACGTCATTCCGTGTGTCCACTGAAACAGGGTATAACCCGGGTGAATACAAATAAAAGTGGGCGAGTGTTATTGTAGCATTTCTATCATAAATTGATTACTGTACACATTAAAAACAAAAACAGGGCATCATGCCCAATAATATGATGGGCATGTGCAAAATTGGGTAGATTGAGTTGTTTTTTACTGGTGAGTTTTATCGCCACTAAAATTATCGCGGCAGAAAATGTTCTTGAACTAAAAGCGGGCGTTGCTCTGTTAAAGTTTGGTTATCAGGAATTTACTACGGATAATAGTATTCTAGATGAAGAATCAGGAATGTTACCGGGAATCATGCTTGCTGCAACATACCACCAGCCAGCCTGGTATAGTGAGATGAGCTTTAGTTATCATCAGGCTAAAGTTGATTACAGTGGACATACCCGGTCAGATATCGCGGCACAAAATAATCTTTTAGTTTCCAGTCGTTCAGATACCGCTATTGCGGATACGACCCTCATATTTGGCAAACCTGTGTGGACTCAATTTCAGAACAGATATGAAATTTATGGCGGACTGGGCTATTACCGATGGCGACGATATATATTATCTTCAGTTACTGATGCAGGGCTAAGAGTGGCCGGTAAACTGGAGTTTTATTCATGGTTCTATGCGATAGCCGGGATTAAAGTACCATTACATGAAACGCACAGTAGAAGTTTTAATGTTGATTTTCGCTTAACCCGGATGTTGCAGGCAACCCTGGAAGTTGATCACCTTGGATACAAAAACTGGGACAAACAAACACTGGATCTGGGGGAAAAATGGGGTTATCAACTGCGTCTGCCATGGCATATGATATTGGAGTCCAAAGCGGTTGTTACGTTTGAGCCTTATTTTACCGTGTGGAATATTGGTCGCAGTAATACTTTGATAAACACTGTGGGCGGTGTACCGACAAATACTGCGAGTACTGAGCCACGCAGTGAAACCAGAAATTTTGGTTTATTTGTTTATTATCATTATTCAATTTAAATGATTTTCTTCATTTAACAATTGTTTTAATAGAATCAGTGATTCAGGACTGTAATAACTAAATTGCAATGCAATTTTATTTGTTTCAATGCGAACAACTTTTGCCTGCACTGGAATTAGAGTGTTTTTATTTAGCAATGATAGTTTGACTGACTGCTTATTTTGTAAATAAATGCCAGGTGCTATAGTGAGATACAGCCCACCAATACCGATATTTTCTGTTATTCCATTTATCATCATATTGTTTGAATTGATAAGCGCATTTATTCTGACGGGTTTTCTTTCATGCCAGCGATTTTCCATTAATATTCCATTTAAAGTGATTATCTGGGACAGGTAGTTTAATTCGAAAAAGAATAGGATGTAGCTAGGGGAAACCCCGATGTATCTAGCTTGATATCGGTAAACAAATTAGAAATTGTATGTGTCTAATCGAATAATGAAATAATATTTATGATGTGTTGGTATGCCAGTTAAATTGAATATTGTATAGATAAAGTTCTGATGTACAGCCAATCACTAAACATATTTAGTGAGTTGGCCTGTACATAGAGCTAGAGTGACTCATTCCTGACGATATATAATTCCAGGATTAATTAATAACTCGTCTTTGTTGAGCTGGTTGAGTGGGCAGCCTTCAGTATCGCATTCAGCCAGACGGTCATAGACATATTTAGTTCCGTCAGTTTCAAATGATTCATAAATCGGTTTACCTAAATGCGAGCCAATAGTACGGCCATATAAAGTATCTTGCATATTTCTCTCCTGAGGACAACATTTTTGGTTAATAGGTAGATTGCTGCATTTATAATCATAGCAATGTAATCTAGAGAAGCTATCGGCGTGATTAACACTGACTTTAATAATTATGTGGTCAAAGAAAATAATGTGATTTGCGTCACAATATATGGGTCGGTTTTTTCCCTGCGCTGTCATAAAACACGGGTAAACTGGTCAGCGATAAGACCATTTTTGAAATTAATTTTTTAAAAAACGCACTTTATTTTCAGATCTTTATTCATTAAGGGAAATAAATGGCCAAAATGTATTTCACTTTGACTGGAAATATCCTAAGATTTAGCTATAAATGTAAGACGCAAGATATTGAAATTAAAGCGGACATAGATTACGTAATCATGAATAAACTTATAATCGTAGGGTTATTGCCAATTTTAATGATGGCTTGCAGTTCAACACCTATGGATAGCTATGCATTCAAAAATCGTTATAACGCTGCAATTAGTGATGTGAAAGAAGGCAAACACGAAGCCGCCATTACGGCTTTAGAAGCGTTAGCTAATGAGGCGGACACTCCCAGTGAGCAGGAGCAAATTGATTTTGGTCTGGCTTATGCCTATTACCAGAATAAAGACTACGATAAATCTATTGAGCGTACCGAGATTTTTATTCGTCAGCATCCTAAACACAGTAAGCTTGAATATGCCTATTACCTTCGAAGCCTGGCGATCACGGCGAAGGGTGATCAGCAAATGTTTAATCTGTTAGAGAATATTGCGACTAATAAAAATATTTCACCTGAAATTTTACGTGAAGGGTATGATAATTTCGCGAAAACATTACAGCATTATCCAAAGGGTGACTATGCTGAGGATGTTATTCGTCAAATGACACGGATCCGCAAAAAACTGGCCGAGTTTGAATTGAATATTGTGCGCAGTGATTTCACTCAGGAACAGTATGATGAAGCGGCGAGAAGAGCAAAATATGTTATTGAATATTATGATGATACCCCTGCGCATATGACAGGACTGGAATTACTGGTTAAAATCTATAAAGCCCAGGGAAAGACAAAAATGGCCGAAGAAACATCTAAGACATTGTTACAATTGCAAGAAGTTAATTAAAAATCAGCAATAACTAACCTCAAAATGCTGACATGATCAGCATATCAATCAATTAGTTTTTAATTTAGAATCTATTTTAATTAAAGTTTTTCAGGCACATAGCAGTTCAAAGAATAGTGTTATTTGATGTAATATCTGCATGTTTCAAATTTAATAAAAATAAGATATGTATACCTGATTTCAGGAGGAAATGATGAAATTTATTACCCGTATATTTTTAAATTTAACTGTTTTATTTATTTCATGTCATGCATATGCTCAGGGTACCTTAATACCTGCTGCGAATAGAGTTGACATGGTGCATGATTTTTCACGGAATATTATTTATATCTCAAATGGATCCCAGATACTTCGTTATGATGTGCAGAGCAGCTCATTTTTATCGCCTTATGACTTAGGTGGTACTTTACTAGGCATGGATATTTCTCCTGATGGCAATACCCTTGCTGTCGCTGACAGCCAAAATTCACCAACTGAGTCGTGGATACATCTTGTGAACCTGTTCGATGGAACTTCACGAAAAGCTTCCTTTGCGCGCAATTATTATGATGGCGGCACCTGGACAGTTGCATATGGCAGTGACAACTCAATTCTTGTTACTTCGCGTTTTAATGGTTCCGGTTGGGTTCCGTTGAGAAGGTATGATACGACGACTCATGCTTTTGAAACAATTTCATCGGTGCGTCAGGATACGATGATAACGGCCAGTGGTGACGCAAATATTATTGCATATGCCGAGTCTAATATTTCGTCCGGCCCGGTTGGTAAATATCATGTTAATAGTAAGCTCCTGGAAAATGGCCCCCAAACAGGCTGGTTTACTTTTGAAATTGGTGTAAACAATAACGGAACTCATTATTCCGTACCCACATATGGTGGTACTTATTTATTTGATGATCTCTGGACTAACCTGGGAATAATAGGAACTTACGCTGGACAACAACCTATTGGTGTTGTCTATCACCCAGTCGAAAACCGCGTGTTTTATTCCTGGGCGAGAACAACAGAAGTTCGTGAATTTGATACAACTAGCATGACTCAGGTTGCGGCATATAATTTTGAAAACTCTTTTTCATCTACTGGTAATCATGCATTCAATCAGGGACGTATGAAAATATCACGTGATGGTTCACTGCTTATGTCAACCGTATCTGGTGGCGTTCGTTTTGTTCAGTTATATCCGCCATTAACTGCGACATCACAGGATCTTGTAACGGATGAGGATACCCTGACAATAGTCAATTTAAATGCATCTGTTGGAAATGGTGGAACAGTAAATTATCTCATTAATAATAATCCGGCTCATGGAACATTAAGCGGGATTGCACCAGATCTAATATATACGCCAAATGAAAATTATTATGGACAGGATAATTTTTCCTATCAGGCGGTCTATGGCAAAGCAGTAGTGGAAGCCAGCGTCAATCTGACGATAAATCCTGTTAATGATGTTCCTGTTGCAGTGGATGATACTATTGATAGTAGTGAACGCTGGGTCAATATATTTGTACTTGATAATGATATGGATGTTGATGGAGATGTGCTAACAATTACTGATTTAAGTAAACCGGTCAGTGGACGCGCTATAATATCAGATGATGGACAATACATACTGTATCGCGCCAAAAACAGGAAAGTCACGGCAGATCAATTTACATATACTGTAAGTGATGGAAATGGTGGCACAACAACAGCCAATGTCTCTGTTAATATCATTAAATAAAAGAGTACAAATATAAAATAGTAGTATTATATTGTTCCTTAATAGCTCAATAAAAAGCCTCTTAAAAGAGGCTTTTTTATCGAATATTAAAAGATTTACTGAGTTGTATTATTCAAATTTTATGATTATAGCGGTAGATTTCCTCGCTGACGAAGATAAACCCTGCCCGTTGCATCCGGTTTACCGATCATTTGTATAATTGTTGCTATATCTGTACGTGTTGGGTCACGATTGAATAAGCCAAGATTTGTCTGATAGAGACCTTTTACATCCAGAGTAATCGTTCCATCAACAGCCAGCGCAGAGTCGCTATTTTTAACCTTAAGCCCGATACCATTTGGTGCAGGCTGGATTACGACTTCTACTTTGCCCAGTTCCACTGCCTGAACCATATCAACACTGGCATTATTCCATTTCAAATCGCCTACGATACTCAATGTTGTTCCCTGCTGGTACTGTAGAGTCTGTATATCTATGGTCAGCATGCCCTGAAGGCTGATGGGCAAGGTATAAGGATTAAGTTGTGCGGCCTGTAAGCTACCGCTAATAGATTGTCCATTAATCAAACCGTCCGCAGTAAAGGCAAACTTGCCTTGCATTTTTTTATTATTACCATTTAGACTGGTATCCAGCTCTAACTGAGCTAATAGCAGGGACAGAGGTTTAAGCTTCCAGTTTAGCTGCCCTACATCCAGACCTGATATAGTAAGTCCTGAAATCCGCCCGTGCCAGATGGTTCCTTCAATCGCATTAAAACGAATAGATTGTGTTGCGGCTGTTGGGACGAATTGCCAGGCGATATGAGCAGGAAAATTGATAATTAAGCTTACACAATAAATGATAAATCCGTAGCCGAAGAGCTTATACCAGATTTTAGAAGGAAGTTTCAGCGGGATTTTACCCCCAATACTTAACGGTAATTTCATGTCTTGCCTGTTATGTTACGGATTTACCCGTAGCAATATTCGACTATTAACCAGACCGGGAGCATCCTGACGTTCAAAGGAAATCTCGGTGATAAATATACCATGTTGAGTGGTTAATGTTGATAACCATTGGATGACCTGATCAAAGGGGGCATTGTCCATCCATACGCGAACGCCGTCTTTGCCATCGGGCTGAACTTTCTGTAATGCATTTTGCAGTTGCTGTTGTTTAGCGGTACGTTCAATGAGGCTTAATAAGGACGAACTATCACGAACACTGGCCTGTTTGCCTGCGCCACTGGATCGAAGAGCCTGTGCTTCTGCGGCCTGTTGCTGCATAGTTATTAAAGCCTCAGTTTGTGCCTTGTGACGTGTATGACCATCTTTAATTCCTACCTGCAAAGGCTCCCATATTATAAAATAAAACAGGCTAATACAGACAACAATGGTCATTAGCGTGACCATCAGTTGTTCGCGACTGGAGAGTTGTTCCCAACGTTGTTTTATCATGATTCGCTATGTATCAATATTCGTCCCTGTACCTTATTATCGCTGGAATTAGCTGTTTTCAACTCAACCTGCCAGGATGTTTTGGAACTCAGGGTTTGTTTAAAGGATTCAAGAGTCTGTAAATCTGGAAGCTCAAGTAATAATTCCAGTTGTCCCTGCTGATAACGCAATTGCTGGATCTGTAAATTTCGGGCTGTCCGGGTCAGAGGCCCGATTTCTGCCAGCATTTCTTCAAATGTAGCCCCTTTTTTATTGCTGGTGCCACGCAATTTAGCCATATTTTGACGCATTAATACCAGTACTTTGTGCTGATCAACGCGTTTGACATCAGGGAATGTTTTGCGAAACACCTGAATTATTTCCTGATCCAGCATTTCATTCTGGTTTTGTAGCCGAAAATACTCACGAACATCCATGGCCATCACAAATATCAGCCAGACGGCTGCAAGGACGGCAACGGAACGCCAGGGTTTTAGTTTTGTGTTGATCTGACTTTCACTTTTAAAATCACCCTGCAATAAATTAAGCTCACCAGATTGATAGTGTGAATGCATGATCATGGCTAGTATGTGATCGGGGGCTTCAAGAAATTCTATTTTACAAAATTCAGCCAGCGTTTTCCCTAATGATGTACGTTCTTCAGGCGAAAAGGACTGACAGTGATAGGCCTTGATCTGTTGCGGTGGTGTTTCAGCATTACTTAATAGTCGTTGCAGAAAACTGGCCATGTTCTGCCGGTTGCAGCTAAAACCTTCATTGAGTCCGGTTCGAACCAGGATGGTTGAATTTTCACAATACAAACACCAGCTGTTTTCATCAGTCGGTGAGAGCATAAAGTCCGGTAATATTCCTTTTGGCTGGATGTCATGTTGTTTAAGCATATCCATCCAGATCTGCATTTTT
>Ga0224496_10001799_pt1 | contig 13111 bp, 11 predicted proteins | sample SF_Jul11_sed_USG_2_FD_168127 | JGI IMG/M metagenome (GOLD analysis project Ga0224496, IMG submission 168127) | Sediment microbial communities from San Francisco Bay, California, United States - SF_Jul11_sed_USGS_8_1 | ecosystem: Environmental > Aquatic > Marine > Sediment | place: USA... | reverse complement strand
CATCCGGAATACTAATTTTCAATGTGTGAAGCGTGTCGATTGTAAAATATTCAACTTACTATGAAAGCACTGTTTTTTTTGCGTCATTACAACGATATTGATCATATTACCCCGGTTATCTCCAAATGGGTTGAGAGTGGGCATGGGTGTGACGTTGTGTTAATCGGAAAAGCCCGGTTTAACGGAGATTTCCGTATTGAGTATTTGAGAAAATTGGATGGTGTCCATATTGTCCATATACGTGATTTACTGTCATGGTTTGAATTTGTTCGATGGCGGCTGCAAATGTTACTGCTGGTTCGAAGCCCGCGTGACTTTTTTGTTGGCCCGCTTGTCAAATTACTCGCTGAGGTTTATGACCAGAAAAAACGCGAACCGTTATGGCGCAAAACTGCAACGCGATTGTTGGAGCGAAGCTTTGGAGGAACTGATCACGGCGTAATGGTATTTGACTGGATGGAAAGAAATTCAGGAATCGCCGTTGAATGGGTTGAAATAATGGTATCGGTCGCGCATACAATGAAGCTTGGGACGGTATCTTTGCCGCATGGTGATAGCCCACATGCTAGCGAATTGGTCCGGCATGGCGAGTGGCGTATCGAACCCGATTTTTCTTTTTCTGCCGCTGGAATATTTGACAAAGTGGTGGTGCCGAATGAGCTATGCTCTAAGCGTATTCGTCCATTATTTGATAACGAAAAGATTGCTGTGTTGGGATCGCCGCGCTATTGTGACGAATGGTTGGCTAAGTTGAACAAAATAATGCCGATGTCACCCATGATCAGTGCTGATAGTCGACTTAAGATTGTGATGTTTCTGAGAAAGTCATTTTATACGACGTTCTGGGAGGAGGTTGAACAGGTTGTACAGATGATTGCTGCTTTTCCGGGTGTCGAATTGGTGATCAAATTACATACTCGGGGTGGCTGGAAGCAATCCTTGACCAAGAAAGCTGAATTACGACGGCTGCAGAATGTGAGCATAGTCGCTGACGATATTCACTCATCGCACCTGATGAATTGGGCGGACGTTGTTGTCGATATTGCTACTTCTATCGTATTCGAGGCGGTCAAGGCTAAAAAACCAGTGTTGGCTGCTGATTATCTGCATGCCGGCCGCTCTGCGATTGCCAAGTATATGCCAGAAACTGAATTGAAATGCCGGGATGATGTTTACAATAAGATTCACGGGTTTTTGACCAATGGTTGCGATTCGTTTTATATTGAAGAACACCGACAACGTTTTATAAAAGAGATGATTGATGTCAATGGGCCAGACGTGTTGCCCCGATACGTAGCCTTGTTAGAACAACAATCTCAGCAGAGTGATGATGCCTAATTGTTCATAAATATGTGATGAATAGGGCGGCATTGCAGTCTGTTGACGTGGTGATTCCGGTCTAGAATACGCTAGTTTTGATCAGCCCGAATCACAAAATTTTTTACCAAAAAAGTCCTGTTTCTAATCGATACACCCACAGCGAATTTGTCCATTTTTGATAAAAAATAATGTTTCTGATTAAACACATCGATGCAATTCATGGCTGTTTGTGCGGCACACTAAATTTTGTTGGCATAGCACATGATTGTTGTGCGAACTCACCAAAGATACAGATAGTTGTTAGTGGCTCCAAGATGAGCGTGTCGGATGAGTGAGAAACAGGATGTTTCGTCTGATGTCAGTCTGCGCACCGAAAAATGGCATAACAGAACCGCAAAGTTTGCTTTAATTTTTTTCTGCATTGCACTGTGGCACAACACCATCGTCTGGTTTGCTTTTCTAGTTTTGATCGTGGCCTGGTTTTTGGATGGTGGCCATCGTCGATTGGGGGAGACGATTAAAGAGCCTTTAGCGTTAGCAATATTCATATTGTGTGGTTTTCTGGCATTGGGGATGTTTTGGGGTGATTCCCCCGAAGAAGGGCTTTTGAGGTGGAAAAAATATTTCGTTTTATTGGCTTTTATTCCTTTTCTGTCCCTGTTGAACAAAGCGCGGCTGCCTTGGGCAATGGGTGCGTTATTGGTGGGATATTCAACGATTCTAATTATTGGAATTTACCAGTGGGTGGTTGTAGGGGAGCAAGGTATTCCGTCTCTTAGAATCAGTTATCTTACTTTTTCTGCCATGCTCGGGATAGGGATTATCGTGACGCTCTGTTTGACTATTCCCAGTAATGATATAAAAATTAACTTGTTGGGATGGGGTGTTGCGATTTTTTTGATGTTTATCCAGTTTAATCAGCATGCGCGAGGTCTTTTGCTGGCGACACTTTTAACCTCGGCTTTTTTAATTCTTTTGTGCTATAAAACAGAAATCAGAAAATTGCTTGGCATGACAGTGGTTTTGGTTGTTGTGGTTGTGACGTTTGCGTATAGTAGCAACAGTTTTCAAGAAAGACTAGCTGTGGCGAGAGATGATATAAAACTGGCGCAACAAGATAGATACGATTCCAGCCTGGGTTATCGCCTGGCGCTTTGGGATGTTGGTCTGTATGGTATTTCCCAGCGGCCCTGGTTTGGTCATGGTACAGGCTCGCCGGAGCGCTATTTTGATGAAACAGTCATGACTTATAAAGGCGGGGTATACCAGGATCTGTCCACATTTCATAAAACTTCCCATTACCATAATGATTTGATTGAGATCGGAATGCATATTGGTTTGCTTGGACTGTTGGCTTTTGCCTTTCTCTTGTGGAGTTGGTTTAAAACGTTCAAAAATCATCAGCTAACTTTACTGGGTGCCGCCTTGGTTTGTTTTATCTTTTTAGCTGGGATGACAGACGCTTTTATTCTCTATAGCCGAATTCCTGCCTTAATGCTTGTTATAACCGCAATTCTGGTTTGCTGGCAGAGAGAAAATAGGCCGGTATCCAGAGAGTTATAGTAACTGTTCAGTTTGCGATCATTTTTTAAGAAAAATGGTTTATGGGAATTAAAATGATTTTTGGAAATCAATGGATTGTAAGATTATTCTTTTGTGGCGGTTGTTGTTGATTAACTTTATTGCTTGTAGTTGGCCATAAAATAGTTTTTTGGTTTTCTTGATGAGAAAATGACGGCAAAAATACAATCTCCGGCTACGTCGAATCCTAGTGAAATTATTCCAGTTGATCCGGCGATTGAAGAATATATGCGTAGTTTGACAAGTCAAACGGATCACGCCGTTTTGGCAGATATGGAAACTCTGGCAAGAGAGAGTAACTTTCCAATTGTTAATCGGTTGGTTGGTATATTTCTTGAAACCCAAGCAAAAATGATCAATGCCAAGCGCGTATTTGAATTTGGTAGCGGTTATGGTTATTCTGCTTACTGGTTTGCAAGGGCGGTAGGTGCAGAAGGAGAGATTATTTGCAGTGATGGCGATCCACAAAATAAAGATAAAGCTAAGCAATATCTAACCTCCGTAGCATTGTGGGATAGAATTGATTTCCATGTTGGTTTTGCACAAGAAATTTTTGCTCAAACATGTGGTTTATTTGATATATGCTACAACGATGTTGATAAGGGGGATTATCCTGCCATATGGAAAGTGGCAAAAGATCGTATTCGTCCAGGCGGGTTATATATCGCTGATAATGTTCTTTGGCATGGACGTGTGGCAGTTGAAAGTTATACTGATATTGTTCCTGGTTGGACTGAGGCAATTCTTGAGCACAACCGGCTAATTTTTAGTGATTCTGATTTTGATGCTTTTATAAATCCATCACGTGATGGTGTCGTTGTCGCGCGCAGAAAGACTGTATAATGTTGTTGAGGTTTTTTACCAAGAATAAATTTCGATTGAATTTTTAAGGAAAGAATATGCAAATTCATGTTTATGATACCTATGTTAAGGCTAAAGACGGGCATATTATGCATTTTGATGTATTTACTGCCATAAAAGACGATCAAAAGGCAATAGAATATGCCAAGCAATGGTTAAACTCAATTGGTGAGGGTGATGCGGCGGTTAGCAGTAAGGAATGCAGTTTCTGCCATAGCCAGAGTGCGCCGCCTGATGTGGTTGAAGCGATTAATAAGGATGGCTATTTTATTTATAAAATGGAAGGCTGTTAATGGTCGATGATTGATCGCCGATATTGATTTGCCACGTATTAGGCTATTTTGTGAATAGAACGGCTAGTAACGACGATGCAACTTGTCTTTTAATTCTCAAGGTTCCGATAAATGAGACTAAAATTTGAAAAATTATTTGTTTTAAGTGTTGCCTTAATCATGAGTGTGACAACAACCTGGGCTCAGGCACCAACGAAGATTGGCGAATATGACGACTGGTCAGCGTATGTGTTTGTTGAAGGTGCCGACAATAAAGTGTGTTACATGGTAAGTCAGCCCAGGCAAGAAGAAGGGAACTATACACAGCGCGGTGATGTTTTTGCCTTGATAACGCACAGGCCAGCGGAGAATAGTCGTAATGTATTTAGTTATATTGCAGGCTATTCTTATAAGCCGGAAAGTGAGGTAACAGTTACTGTCGGCAATCAGAATTTTATCCTTTTTACAGAAGGAGAATCAGCCTGGGCGCCTGATCAGGCAACTGATAACAAGCTGACGGACGCAATTCGTCGTGGCAATTCCTTCGTAGTTAAAGGGGTATCTTCGAGAGGAACGAAAACAACGGATACTTTTGGTTTAAAAGGCTCAACAGCTGCTTACAAAGCTATTTCTGAAGAATGTGGAATATAGTGTAGTCTGAATTAGTTTTCGATACTGAGCCTATTTTTCTGGATATGTTTTCAAGAATAATAACGATATGAAAGATAAAATAACGATTTATCAGAAACCTACATGCAGTAAATGTAGAGCAACACTTGCAATTCTTAGAGACAGCGGTGTTGAATTTGAGTCAGTCAATTATTATGAAACACCGCTAACTGAAGAGAATATTCGCGATCTGCTCGATAAATTGAATCTAACGCTACGCGATATTTTGCGTAAAGATGAGCCATCGGCTAAAGATCTTGGTTCTGTATCGGATGATGCGTTGATCAAGATCATGGTAGAAAACCCGGATTTAATACAACGACCGATTGTTGTGCGTGGCGACAAGGCGAGATTGTGCCGACCTCCTGAGAATGTTAATGAATTACTTTAATTTTGAGTAACGCTTCAGACCATCGCAGTAACTGTTCAGATTGTCCAATAATTCCTCAGTTCAAGGCGCAAATTGTCAGTTTATACGTGCAAATGATCATTTTGTGGCGCCGAAATGGCGGGTTATAGGGGCAAACTGAATAGTTGCATTTTTGATTTTTTCATGCTTATGATGTTTGTGCAGTCATTAATTTTGCAGGTAAAGTTGAAAAGCGCCTAGTATAGAAACCTGTCTTTCACTTATATGTAAGGAATTAAACGTTACTCCCGTTTATTTCAAGCGCCTGTGTTAAATCCCATACCCCGCCACATCAACTGATGGTTATTCATTGTGTATGGTTGGTCCTGCTGAGTATTTCTATATCCAATAAAAGTGTATTGACGCCATTTGCCTCATTCGCAATCGACGTGCGTCATGGCCATGTTTTCTAACAATATAAAGCATAACTATTTTTAGTAAATTTGTGATGCGTGGTAAAAAAATTTAATGCTATGAACCCAAAAAATTCTGTATGTGTCGCTTTCATGCAAAACTAGAAAAATCGAAAAGGTGTGGCGAGCGTATTGTAATTCGATTGGTACGATGGTTTTGGCTTTTTGTTAGTGTCGTTTTGTTATTAATAGCGATGCCGACTATGTCCGTTGCTATACCTGAAGCGGAAACATTACGAAAGCAATTGGAGAAATATCTAGCTGCAACGCCGCAAGAAAGTGGTTTAAGTGCATTACAGCGTTTTTATGCAGGTCGGGATTATCAGCCGGTCTGGTTGCAGTCAGATTCAACATCAGTACTACATGATATTGCCTTGGAATTCATTGCAAATGCTGAGGCAGAGGGATTAGATAGCCATGACTACCAGCTTCATCATTTGAGGCAGTTGCGGCCAGATAATTTTTCGGTTGTTCCTTATGAACTGGAATTTCAGACAACTCGGGCGCTATTGATGTTGGCAGAGGATTTGCGTCTAGGGCAATTGTCTGCTAAAGAAGTAGATCCAGACTGGCATATCCCGCAGCCGCTTTTTGATCCGGTAATTTTTTTATTGGAGGCTGTAACTTCCGATCATTTTCAGCAATCCTTGTACGATTTGTCGCCAAAGATTCCTAGTTATCAGTTGTTAAAACAAGCGTTAGCGAAATACCGTGACCTGGTTGCGCGTCAGGTTGCCTGGACTCGGATTCCGGCTGTTTTTGATATTCAGCCGAATTCATCACACGCGGCAATTCCTCTGGTCCGCGCCCGTATTGCAGAAGCCTATAACACACATGGAACAGTGGAATATAACCTTCCGCTGACTCAAAGTAAACATTATGATGGCGATCTAGTCAATGCCATTAAAACATTTCAAGCGCAGCATGGATTAAATTCGGATGGAATCATTGGGAGAAATACCCGGCGCGCTTTAAATATGACGCCCGCCGAAAAAGTTCGACAGCTTCGCCTTAACATGGAACGCCTGCGTTGGCTGCCAAGGGATTTGGGGGAACGTTATTTGCTGGTTAATATCGCCGGATTTCAGCTTGCTGCGGTGAAACACGATCAGCAGATGTTGAATATGCGGATTATCGTTGGAAAAAATTATCGCCCGACGCCCAGTTTTAGCAGCAATATTTCACATTTGGTCCTGAATCCATATTGGAACGTTCCTGCCAGCATTGCCAGAAAAGATCTGTTGCCCAAGCAACAGAAAGATCCGACTTTTTTCGCTACGCAGGGAATTAAGGTTTATCAAGGTTATGACTATAGAGAAGCACCCATTGATCCTGACACTATCGACTGGCTGGCAATTAAAAAAGGATTTCCTTATGTGTTACGCCAGCAACCTGGCGCGAAAAATGCGCTGGGTACTGTCAAATTTATACTACCAAACCCTTTTAGTATATATCTCCATGATACGCCAACCAAGTCATTGTTTCACTCGGAGATAAGAACATTTAGTTCGGGGTGTATCCGATTGGAGCATCCGGTGGCGTTGGCGGGTTTTGTAATGGAAGGACACAGAACGCAGACGGAATTGACCGATCTGATAAATACCGGTAAAACAGCCACAGTAAATTTGCCTGAACCGTTACCTGCCTATGTAGTTTATCTTACAACCTGGATAGATAATCAGCGTAAAATACATTATTCACCCGATACCTATGGGCGTGATAAGCGTGTCTTGAGTTTGGTGCCTTGGTAAATTAAGCGCAATTTTCTTATTGTGACAATTTGATCAAGCGGCTAGTAAAATTTACCTTAAGGTTGCGTGTCAACATCGTTTGGTGCAATACTGAAAATACATTCACTTACTGTTTTATCAATTGACGAGTACTCCATCATGCGAGTATTAATATGGTTCAGTGATCCGGGAAGTAATTGACCGTTAGGCACGCCTCGCTGGGAATGGCTGGCCCTTTCCAAGAAGCGTAACTCAGCGGGCAAGTGCTCCGAGAGTCGCCCAAAGGGAGCTACCCAGATGATCCAATCCTGCGTTGCGGTCTTTTGAAAAGGGCTGGCCATTTTCTGCAGACCACGCCTTGTCTTGAATCATCTGGGTAACGCTGAGCCTATCAATACTAACTTGACGGAGTACCTGACATATATATGGATTCCACGCCAATATCCCAAAATCTTAACAAGACAAAAGAATCTCTCAGTAAGGAACTGTTTGGACTTTCTCAATACCAGCAAAGGCAGGTGCTGTATGCAGAGCTAAATACCATTGCTTATGAATTATTGGCTGCACCTGCTCAGCTCTCGCATTTAGTGCTGATATCTGATCGTCAGTGGGTTGATAAAGAGCGCAAACTTGTTGGCGATTTATGCAAATACTACGGTGTTAATTCTCCCAGTGATCATAGTAATGATTATAGTATTGATTTGGAGGCGCTGCGGTTTAGGTGGGAACGTCACACCGAATATTCAACCTATACTTTTTATTCTGAAGGACCATTTGAAAAACCTTTTGAGGAAACGGCTGTTCAACTTGTGCCAAGTGAATGGTTGGCTAGTTTGCCGGGTGAGATACTGATTGCAATCCATGTTGCACTGGATGACAGGTCGCGTCCAAAGCGCAGTTTGACTGAACTAGCGAGTCTTTTTTCTTCCAATACGGTTATTGGTTCCAGAGTGGCAGGGGGTGGTGCCAGCGTGTGGAGTGATAACCAAATACATAGTGACGGTTTCGGCCGCATATTAATTCACGATGAAAATCTACGTAGTCGCCAAGTTGGTCGCTTGGTGCAACGCCTGCTTGAAATTGAAACCTATCGAATGATGGCGATGCTGCCAGTCCCTTTAGTACGCCAGATTATTCCTCAATTGGCGCGTGCTGATCAACGTTTGGCGACATTGATTGCGAATAATATCGAAATGACCAGCATTGAGGATGAGCAGCAATTACTGAACGAATTGACCAAATTGGCATCGGAAATAGAACGGTTATCTGCGCAGACTAGTCATCGGATTAATGCATCCAGAGCTTATTACGATATTGTGAAACTCCGTATTGCCGAGTTACGCGAAGAACGTATCGAAGGGTTGCAAATGCTACAGGAGTTTATGGAACAGCGTTTATCGTCTGCCATGGGTACCTGTGAACTGGTTCATACCAAACTGGAAACGCTATCTCTGCGCGTAGCGCGTGCTTCTGGTTTATTGCGGACGCGCGTTGATATTTCCATGGAAGCGCAAATTCGTGACTTACTGCGGTCGATGGATAACCGGGCGCATCTGCAGTTGCGTTTGCAGGAGACGGTCGAAGGATTGTCTGTCGTGGTGTTGAGCTACTATCTATTGGGTATCGTTGGCTATGGACTAAAAGCTGGCAAGGCCGCCGGCCTGGCTATTAATGTGGAACTGTTGACAGGTATAGCTATTCCGGTGGTAGTGATTGGCGTTTTCATTGCCATAAAATCATTGCGCCGTATGGTCAGTAAAATAGGACGCAACTAAAACTAGAATCAGGGGGAACTGTTTTGATTGCCTATGAAATTTTTCAATTCAAGGCACAAAATGTGAGTTTGTTCGTGACAATGATTATTTTATAATGTCGAAATGGTGAATGATAGGGGTACGCTGACTAGACGCAAATCAAGTAAACAGGAAACCAAACTATGCCACGAACTAAAGCAACCTTTTATAACGCAGAAGGAGAATCACTAGCAGGCTTGCTTGAAACGCCCGAGGGGCCGACTAATGCTTATGCATTGTTCGCGCATTGCTTTACTTGTTCGAAAGATATTTCTTCTGCATCTCGTATAACGCGTGCTTTGGCGCGGCAAGGATTTGCCGTGCTGCGTTTTGACTTTACGGGCCTGGGAAACAGCGACGGTGATTTTTCCAATACCAACTTTTCATCGAACCTGCAGGATTTGATTTGTGCGGCTGAATTCCTTGAGAAACACTACAAAAAACCTGAGCTTTTAGTTGGACATAGTTTGGGCGGTGCGGCGGTGCTTGCCGTTGCGCAACATTTACCGTCAGTCAAAGCAGTGGCGACAATTGGCGCGCCAGCAACAGCCGGCCATGTGCGGCATTTGTTCGCCAAGTCACATGAAGAAATCATGAAAAAACAAAGTGCCCAAGTTGAATTGAGTGGACGGCGTTTTATGATTAAGCGTCAGTTTATTGATGATCTCGAGCAACATAATTCTTTAGATCATATCGGCGCGTTAAAAAAGGCGCTTCTTATTTTTCATTCGCCCTTGGATCAAACGGTTCCAATTAACGAAGCCGCTCGCATTTATGCGGCTGCAAAGCATCCGAAGAGTTTTGTTTCGTTGGATAACGCCGATCATCTTCTTTCGCGACGGCAAGATGCTTTGTATGTGGCCAATGTCTTGTCAGCATGGGCGGGTCGTTATTTTGATGGCAAGCAAGTTGATGATGACGATAAATTAAGTTTAGTGCCTGAAGTTAAATCGGAAAGCGTGATTGTGCGTGAAAAAAATAAGAAATTTACCCGGGAAATTTTTACAGAAAATCATATTCTCACTAGTGACGAGCCAAAAGTAATGGGTGGAAATGACCTGGGCGCCAATCCGTATGAATTATTGCTTGCAGCGCTAGGGAGCTGTACTTCAATGACGCTGCGTATGTACGCAAATCACAAGAAAATTGATTTGCACGATATCGAAGTTGAACTGGCCCATAGTCGAATACATGCTGAAGATTGCGAAATCTGCGAAAAACAGGACAAAATGATTGATAAAATATCACGCATCATCACGTTAACAGGTAATCTGGATGAAGCGCAGCGTGCCCGGTTGCTCGAGATTGCAGATAAATGTCCTGTTCATAAAACATTAACCAATCAAATTTATATTGAAACCACGGAGACAAATCAAAGGATAATCAAATAGTAATTTTTTATAACGATAATCCTAGAAGCCGCAGATGACTGTAACATGGGCGTCAATCAATTGATTTATTTTTACCATGAAGCGTACCAAGAACCAGAAGAAGATTGCTCCACGATCTTAATAACGCACATGGCGGTATTGGGTTCCGGCTTGTCCGGGTTAGGATTATGAGCAACAACGAAAGTGGGGAAAAATTTCGTGTCGATAAGTGGCTTTGGGCTGCCCGTTTTTTCAAAACCCGCTCCCTGGCTGCGGATGCCATCGAAAGTGGCAAGATACATCTGAACGATGTGCGGATCAAACCCGCCAAGCAGGTGACGGTAGGGGATAGGTTGAATATTCGTGTCGGCCATTATCAATATGAAGTTGAAGTGCTGGCATTGTCAAACAGGCGCGGGTCGGCAACGATAGCGCAGCAGTTATATCGTGAAACAGATCAAAGCCGACAACAGCGAGAAATCATTGCCGCACAGAATAAGTCCCAGCCACAACCCTTTTATTCAAAAGGTAGGCCAACCAAGCGTGATCGAAGGGAGATTGAGCGTTTTAAGCATAAGGTGTAAACACTTTATACAATTATTATTTGAATCAAAGCGGGAAAAATATGAGCAACAATACCTTCAATCTAAAAAAAAACCAGTTAATTGAGCGTTCTTTCGAAGAAATGGAGTCGCATTTGCAAGGAACCAGTTACAGCCAGGCGCAAAAATTGGCACTCACTTGCCGCATCTTGTTTGATAATGGCCATGATTCCGGGCTTGCAGGACAGATCACAGCGCGGGCAGAGCAACCGGGGACTTACCTGACACAGCGGTTGGGATTTGGTTTTGATGAGATATGCGCAGGTAATCTCTTGCTGGTCAATGAGGATTTGGAAGTATTGCAGGGTGACGGCATGGCTAATCCAGCCAATCGTTTTCATTCATGGCTATACCGATCCAGACCGGATGTAGGCTGCATCATTCATACCCATGCTGTTCATACTGCTGCGCTGAGTATGCTCGAAGTGCCTTTGGAGATTTCACATATGGATAACTGTGTTTTGTATGATGACGTTGCTTTTTTGCCAAACTGGCCGGGTGTGCCCGTTGGTAATGAAGAGGGCGAGTTAATTTCAGCCGCTATTGGTGATAAACGTGCCTTACTGTTGGCGCATCATGGCTTGTTGATCGCATGTGCCAGTATCGAGGAAGCCTGCATGCTGGCGATTGCATTTGAACGGGCGGCACGGATGCATTTATTGGCAGCCGCAGTCGGGAAGATACAGCCAATTGATCCCGAACTGGGACGTGAGGCGCATGATTGGATACTTCGCTCGCAGCGTAGCGCGGTTGGTTTTGCTTATTACGCACGACGTAGTCTAAAAAATAATCCCGATTGTCTGGATTAGAAAACTGGATGATGAAGAAGCCATAGAATTGTTCTGATGCAGATATTGCCAATAAAAAGCGGATCATGCATTTTCTGAGTGCAAATCTTTAACCGATCGCGGGAATATCATTTGTGCGTTTCTCACGTTTCAGATAGAATCCGCCTTTCCCAGGCGCGTAGCTCAGCTGGTTAGAGCACCACCTTGACATGGTGGGGGTCGTTGGTTCGAGTCCAATCGCGCCTACCAGAATACAAAATAAAAACAGCATGTTGTGGAGTATTTTGGATTTTATTTTTATTTCCCTGGTGACAAAAAATATCAGAGTAACCATTTAGTGACCGCTGGGGGGGTAATTAACAATAGTTAGGGCACTGCCAAGTTAACTGATTCTGAGCGACTGGCCGAGATCTCGCCTGTCACGTAATCGACTGACTTGCGTGCTAGCCTACAGAGCCCAGTCTGCTGCTGGAGGACATGCGCCAACTCATGGGCAATCAGCCACCTTCCAGCATACATTCCTGGAGCATACTGATTTTTCCCGAATACAATATTGTGTCCTACGGTGTAAGCATTAGCATTCACTTCCCGTGCCGATTGCTCAGCAGAACTGCCTGTATGCACTCGCACCTTCGAAAAGTCATGACCAAAACGTTGCTCCATATCCTGCCGTAACGTTGGATCAATTGGACTGCCAGAACTGGCAAGAACATGATCTACGCTGGCGGGAGCGGTATAGGCACCCCCTCAGTTGCTTGTTCTGTGTAACGCTGAATGCTTGGAGTTGTAACGCTAACGAGTAAGGTTAAGTTTGGTTCTTGCGTGACTGTTCAATGGTGACTACAAGTGGGGTGGGGTATTCACTTCGCCCCTAATGTTTAAATGATAACGTAATGCTCAAGTATGAAAACATTACGATTGGGTAAATGCCCCGTCGCGCCCAAGCTGGTGGGAGGATGCTCATATTTACCCTGCATATTCCAGACGAAGGTTGCCACCGATTCCACGTGAAGGTTGCCACCGATTCCACGGCATGGTTGCCACTGATTCCACGTGAAGGTTGCCACCGATTCCAGTGATGGTTGCCACCCTGTTTTCGGCAAGTGAGATCGACGCAGGATAACTAACCCAGCATCCTGATCCTTTTCAATATTGAGAGGGATTGAGATGCCAACAAAGAGGTTATCCATGCGCAAGATAAAAGAAGTATTACGTTTGAAATGTGCCAATGGCCTGAGTGACAGAAAGATTGCTCGCAGTTGCGGTATTGGCCGACCAACGGTCAAGAAATATTTGTTAAGGG
>Ga0224496_10001797_pt1 | contig 13114 bp, 8 predicted proteins | sample SF_Jul11_sed_USG_2_FD_168127 | JGI IMG/M metagenome (GOLD analysis project Ga0224496, IMG submission 168127) | Sediment microbial communities from San Francisco Bay, California, United States - SF_Jul11_sed_USGS_8_1 | ecosystem: Environmental > Aquatic > Marine > Sediment | place: USA... | reverse complement strand
CTCTGCATGCAACGCGGTCAGGGCAGCTTCGTCGCTGTCTTCCTCGGCGCGAGTTCGGCTCCAATTCAAGGCGCGCCACCAAAACCGCAGCGCCCCTTTTACCGAGGGGGGGCGAATGCCATCGACTGCCTGTTGACTTGCCCCCCCGATGAACATCGGGGTAACGATTTGGAATGTCGCTTCCAAGGTATTCATGTGGTCTTCTCCCATTGAAATTCCTGGTTCATGGCAGTTTTACCGTTTTCTCCTCCCCCGCGCCGCCACCCGCGCCCGGTACAGCCGTTCGGAGAATCCCCCTTCTTCGGCAAAGGCCTTTTCGAGCTGGCGCAGTTGCTGGTCCAGGAGGTAGTTGGCCTGGTGAATGAGGCAGATGACGGTGTTGGCGGCCACCTCCGGCGGGGCTTTCTCCAGACAAGACTTATAGGTCGCATAGGACTTATTGCTCGCGTAAGCGAGCTTTCTGATCGCCTGGGCCTGCGGGTGGTCTTTGCCCCACAGCGGCAGCTGCCGCTGTCGCAGAAAATCCTCATAGTCCAGGAGCAGTTCCTCAAGGCTTGCCCGGGCAACCCCCACCAGCTTCAGTTCGGTCTTCCTGGAGGTGCCCGAGGCCATGCTCCCTTCGGCGATATTCTGTTTGCCGCTGCGGGCCGCCTGCACCATCTGGTCGTGGGTACGGCTGCGCAGGCTGACAAAGCGGTCGCAAAAGGCCGCGGTGGCGTCGTAGACGATCTCCGCGGTCTGGTAGGACTTCAGGTTCCGGTAGCCGCCGTGCGGGGTGATGATCGGGGGGTGGGGCACCTAGGGCTCCTGTGTTTTTTAATAGGACCAATGAGACCTATGGGTCCTATTAAGGCTTATGTCAGGCTGAGGCCAATCCGTCCCAACCCGAAAGCGGTCTGCTTGCCGAGATTGGTGATTTCACAAAATCTGAGCAGGGGCAGAAATTCTCCCACCTCGCCGGCATAGGTCATATGTCCCTCAAGCCCGCCCAAGAGCATGGCGCTCTTCTGGCGGTTGCTGAATCGCTTCAAATCCACCCAGCGACAATCGCTGTCAGCGATCTCCACCTTTTCCGCCCGCCGGATCAGGCCGGAGTAGTCCAGATCCGGCTCGCCGCCACCATAGGCCTCGCTGAGCGTCGAGATCCGGCGCAGGGCCGTTCTGATCAGGAGATGAAAGGGGAGGCTGTCCTGTAACTGATTCTGATGCTTCAGGCGGAGCGGGGTGAGCAGTTTGATCCCGACGCTCTCCGCCGGGGCGGGTGGCGGTTGCTCAAGCCCCAGGCGGGGCAGACTGGCCGGCTGGTGCAATATCTTGGTGGCCCGGTCGTAAATCACTGCCCCCTGACTCTCGACCGCCTCCAGACGGAACCGTCCCTGGCCTTTCTTCGCATCCCGGCCCAGGCCACTCTCTCCCATTTGTTCCACGGCATAGACGACATGGGGCAGATAGTCGTTGGCCCGGCCAAAGAGGGTAAGGCCGAAATTAAAACCATCACCGGCTTTAAAAAATCGTTGGGGGAGATGCGGGGAAACGAGAACAAAGGGATGGGGCCGGGCCGCGACCCGAGGCCGGCCGTGGCCGTTGTCCGGCACGGTCTTGGCCACCTCGAAGATGAACGCATAGCCGCAGGAGGCGGCAAGCAGGCAGTCTGTACACTGCGCCCGGCGCAGGGCGCAGACTGTTTTTTTGAGGGCATGGCCGAAGGCGCCGCGCAGCATCGAGCCTTTGAACTCGGGCAGCAGGGCTTCGGTGGAGAACTGACAGTGGAACCGGTACACGCCGGTTTGCATTTTGGACTCTCCGCCAGTGTGATATGGAACGAATGGGCGTTTGTCGATGAGGTGCCAGAAAGCTAGTCGTACAGCCCTATTATATTGATGGAGTCGACTGGTTGCTCAGCCTAGCAGTCATGAGTTGTTAATGCAATGGGAATGTTTCTTGACTGCTCATATCCCAGAGAGAGTGAGCAGAGAGGGTGGGGAGAAAAATAGGCAAAATAAAAAAAGGGTTACGAGTAAAACTCGTAACCCTTTGAATGTACTTGGCTCCTGGGGAGGGATTCGAACCCCCGACAGGGTGGTTAACAGCCACCTGCTCTACCGACTGAGCTACCCAGGATAACTACCACATCTCTAACTGTTTGAAATCTTGTTGGAAAGTGGTGTTTTTGCGCTACAGGTGCGGGCCGGAAACCCGCGTCAGTTCGTTGTAGCGATGCGGGCGAAAATAACCCAGGCGGTGGGCGGTGTCAATAAAAAATTGTTCACGGCCAGAAGCCGGAGAGGAATGCTGCTTTTTGCTTGACGGTCGGTGTGCATGCTGCTATCTGTAGACCTCCATGATTTGCCATGTGTTCGGGGCGTAGCGCAGCCTGGTTAGCGCGCCTGCCTTGGGAGCAGGAGGTCGCAGGTTCGAATCCTGCCGCCCCGACCATTTTTATGTCTCCATCGAAGAGGGTTTGCCGACGTGTTGCGGCAGGCCCTTTTTTTTTATTCCTGCTTGCCGGGCGGGATCCATTTCTCCAGGTGTTCCCGTAACCGGTCAATGTCAATCGGCTTGGTCAGATAGCCGTCCATTCCCGCGTTGATGCATGTGTCGCGGGCGTCATTGAGGGCGTTGGCGGTGAGGGCGATGATCGGCACATGTTCTCCGCCGCCGGCAGCCTGTTCCCGTTGGCGGATTGCCGCCGTGGCCGCATAGCCGTCAATGTTCGGCATCAGGCAATCCATCAGCACCAGGTCGTAGCGGTTGGCGGCGCAGGCCTGCACCGCCTCTTCGCCGTCCTTGACCACATCGGTTTGGTAGCCCAGTTGTTCCAAAAGGGCGAGCACCACCTGCTGATTGATGAAGTTGTCTTCCGCTACCAGCACCCGCCCTGCGGGGGACGTACTCGGGCTGGTGGCTTGCGGAGGGGCTGGTGGCGCCGGGATCTGGTCGGCGGCGGTCTCGCCCAGCACCAGGATGCGGTGAATGCAGTCGCCCAGGATGCGCTGGGTCGCCGGTTTATGGAGATAGGCCACGATGCCGGCCTCTTTGGCCGCATGGATCTCCTCCTCGAGCCATTGTTTGGCAAGCATGATCAGGCGAATTCCAGCCGTGGCTCCATCCGCCTTGAGTTTGCGGGCCAGGGCGAGGCCGTTTTCTTTCCCCAGATGCCGGTCCAGGATAGCCAGGGCGTAAGGCGAGCCGGCTTCGATTGCCGTTCGTGCCATTTGCTGGGCCTGGCCAATGTTGCCGGTGGTATCGGCGGTCAGGCCGAGCTGGACCATCTCCTGGCGCAGGACGTGGCGGTTTGTCGGTCGGTCGGCGACAATCAGGATACGGCAGTCCGGCGGCATGGCGGGCAACGGTGTCGGTTGCCCGGGCGATGAGGAGGGCACGCCAAAGGGAAGCGAGAAGCGGAAGGTTGCCCCCCTGCCGGCCTCGCTCGCGAGGCTGATCGTGCCGCCCATCAGGGTTGCCAGTTTTTGGCAGATGCTCAACCCCAGGCCGGTGCCGCCGTGTCGGCGGGTCGTGGAGCCGTCCGCCTGGGAAAAGGATTCGAAGATCCGGCCTTGCGCCTCCGGCGGGATGCCCGGGCCGGTATCGCTGATTTCGAAATGAACCCGGCGGGGGAGCGCACTCTCTGCTTCGGCATGGACGCGGATGACGACTTCTCCCTGGTCGGTGAACTTGATGGCGTTGCCCAGCAGGTTCACCAGAATCTGCCGCAACCGCTCCGGATCGCCGTTGACCTTTGGCGGCAGATCCGGCGCAAGTTCCATGATTAATTCAAGATCCTTGTCGAGGGTCTGCTCCGCCATCAGGGTGGCGATTTCCTCAATGGTCTGGCGGAGGTTGAAATCCATCCTGACCAGGGCCAATTTCCCCGCTTCGATCTTGGAAAAATCCAGGATGTCATTGATGATTGTCAATAAAGAATTCCCTGACTGGATGATGCCGTCCACATAGCGCCGTTGCCGTGGCACCAGCGGCGTGGTGTCGAGCAGCTGGGCCAGGCCCAGTACGCCGTTCATCGGGGTTCTGATCTCATGGCTCATGTTGGCCAGAAACTCGGATTTGTAGCGGTTCGCTTTGTCCGCCTTTTGTTTGGCGAGTTCCAGCTGGGCCACGGTTTCGGCCAAATGGCGATTCGACTTGGCAAGCTCCTCGGTTCGGGCCGTGACTTCCCGTTCAAGATCGGAACTGTAATGGGACAACTGTTCGTCGCGGACCTGGACCTGGCCCAGCATATTGTTGAAGCCATCGGCCAGGCTGCCCAGCTCGTCGTCGCCGCTTTTGGGAGCCCGCAGGGAATAATTCTGGCCGGCGGTCACCCTGTCCATGGTTTGTTTTATGGCCAGGATGGGGGCGGAGATTATCTTCCGCAGCAGGGTGGAGAGGATGAGGGCGACACTGAAAGCCAGAGCGGTGGTGAGCGCCAGCAGAATGAGGTAGTGGTGCAGCCTTTCTTTCAGTGGCTGCTGGTCATAGGTAAGGCGGATGGTGCCGATGGGGTTGCCGTCCAGGAGAATGGGCCGGGAAATGGTGAACGGGCCCAGGCTATTGCGGAGGCAATTACTGTCGCCGCGGGGGCAGGGAGATTGTGTCATGGCCTCGCCGCCTTCTTCCGCGGCCGGCAATTGGTGGGCGTCGTCGAGGGGAATGGCCGCTGTTGTTGGTGAATATCGGGCGAAATTTGAACCATCCAGGCGATGGATGCAGGCCTCGACGATGGCCGGATTTGCCCGCAGGGCGGCAAGGGTTTCCCGGGCGGATGTCGGGTCGTCAAACACCAGGGACGCAGCGCTGTTCTGGCCGATAACTTCGGCGAGGATTGACAATTCGGCGACCGCGGCGGCGTGTTTTTCCTTGATCTCGATGACCAGGTGGGCGGCGGCGGTGAGCAGCAAAGTCACCGTGACGGTGGTCATGATCATCACCATCAGTTTTGCCTTGATTGAGCTATTACGGAAATTCAGCATTGCAGGCAGTACCAGGGTTATTGTCGCGGCGCGACAATGGTGGCGATTTTGAGCAGGCCGGACCGGAGGGTGATTCCGGCCCGTTGCGCCGCCGTAAGGTTGATGAGCAGGTGGATCCGTCCCGCCTTTTTTTGCAGCTGGATCATCCCGCCCGCCGCGGCGAAGTCGTCCATGTCGGAAACGGTCAGCACCGGCAGGGGGGCCACGGCGGCGAGAATCTGGTGCAGCCGCCGCCGTTCCGAAGCGGCGACATAGAGGATATGGCAGTCACGTGGGTTTCCCCCCAGGCCAAGGCGGTGCACGATCAGGGGGCGGTCGTGGACGGTTTTGCCGGCGATGGTGTCGATGGTGTCGCCGAAAACGTCGTCGCCGAAGATCCCCAGGATGATGCCGGACTCCGGGGAGGGGAAGGATTGTTCCGGCCAGCTGGTGAACTTGGCAAAGTTGAGGATGTAGACCGCAATAAGGGCATAGGTGTCAACCACCGGCTCCTCGGCCCGGGCCGGACGAGGCTCGGCAACGGTGAGCGACGCGCCGAGGAGGAACGCGCTGAGCAGGAGAGTGGATAATTTGCGGGCAAGTCGGGGCATTGGTGGGCGCCTGTCGGTCAGGGACGCGGGCTGTTAAAAACGGCAGGAAAGCTGGCAGCGAAAGGTGCGGCCGTCCTGGGGAATGTCGAAGTAGAGGTACGTGTCGCTGGCGTTGTCGTAGTGATAATGCTCGCCCGCGCCGGGGGTCGTGTGGCGCCGGTTGAAGAGGTTGTAGATGTTGAAGGAAAGGTCGAGGTTGCCGAACAGGGAGTCGGCGGTGAGCGAGAGATTTGCCGTGGTTGTTGCGGCAAGGGTTTCTCCGGTTGCCGTCGAATTCCGCTTGCCGATAAACCGGACTTCCGGGGCAAGGTGGAGTTTTTCGTCCCAGAGGGGCATTGACAGGCCGCCGGCGGCCAGAACGGTGGGGGAGTTGTCCAGCCGGCTGCCGGTGGTGCGGTTCTTGGTGTTCTCGGTGCTGAGGCTCAGGTAGCCGGAAAGATCGTTGTCGAATGTGGTTTCCAGCTGCAGTTCGGCGCCGTCGCTTCTGACCTCGTCCGGATTGTTCTGGAACTGGAGCAGGTCGCCGGGAATGGTCTGCTGGGTGATCTGGTTGTGCATTTCAAAACGGAAAATGCTGGCCACCAGGCGGGTGTGGTTGCCGAAATTTTGTTCGCAAACCAATTCCCAGGTTTGGATATCCTCCGGCCCCAGGCTGGTGTTGCCCACCATGTAGGAGCCATCGTCGTAGTTGCGTTCGTAATCGTTGGGGGCGCGGAAGGCCTCGCCGTAAAGGAGTTTCAAGGTGGTGGTCAGGCGTGGCGAATAGAGCAGGGCGGCGCGGGGGCTCCACTGGCTGCCGAAGGTTGAATAGTCGTCGTGGCGGAGGCCGGCGATGAGGGTGACGTTGGCGAGGAGGTTGTATTCGCCCTGCGCATAGCCTGATGAGATGGCATAGGTGCCCTGGTTGGCGCTGGTGTCCAGGGCCACGGAAGAGTAGGGCGGCGCATCCCAGTTCTTCTGGATGACCTGATAGACATCCAGGTACTCAAGGCCCACGGTCAGCGACAGATTCTGCCATGGCGCCATGCTGTAGCGAATTTCGCCCCCCCATTGCCGGGATGAGCCTTCGTCTTTGTTGGTAATGGTATCACCGCTCCAGCCGGCGTTTTCATGGTAGGGGTAGTCGCCGTAATATGCGGCGCGGTCGTGGTAGAGTCTGGTGAAGAGGTGGCCGTTGCCCTCGGCGAGAAGGTTGGTGCTGTATGTCACTTCCAGGGCGGTGGTTTTGTCCACGGTGTAGGCATTGGGATCGTTGAAGGCGCCGTCCCAGGCTGCGGGTGGCGGGGTCTTGGTGCGCTTGGCATGGGTGAAAAGCAGGCCGAAATTCTTGTAGGCCAGGGAGAGGTAGCCCTTGTAGGCCTGCTCCCCGTCCACGTCCTGGGCAACGCCGTTGTTGAAGTTCGGCTGGTCGAGTTCCGGGAAATAGATGTGATTTTCGCCGGCCGCGTCAAGGGCCGAAAGGCTGCCGGCGAGGCTGAGGCCGTTGGCGGCGATCTGGCCGTACTCCAGATACAGTTTCCGGTGCTGGTGGCTGCCGGTTTCGGCCATGATGCGGCCGCCGTCCAGATCTTTGCCCTTTTTGGTGATGACGTTGACCACGGCCAGCAGGGCGTTGTTCCCCCAGAGCGCCGACCCCGGTCCCTTCACCACCTCGATGCGGTCAATGCTTTCGAGATCCACCGGGAAGCCGCCTTCCATGTAGGCCTGGTCATAGAGAGCGTTGTTGCTCCGGTGGCCGTCGATGAGCAGCAGGATTCTGGTGTTGTAGTCGCCCGGCAGGCTGTAGCCCCGCACGCCCAGATAATCATAGTTGCGATCGGAGCTCAGATACATGCCGCTGATCCTGCCCAGAGCTTCGCCAAGGGTTCGGTAGCCGTGACGGTGGATTTCGTCATGGCTGATCACAAAGGCGGAGGCCGCTACCTGGGAGATGTGCTGCTCCTTTTTCGAGGCGGCAACCACGGTGACCTGGGCCAGGTCGGCGAGACTCAGTTCGGTGAGGTCGTCGCGCCCGTTGTGTTCGGCTGCATGCGCAGTGGCGAGAAGGGGGAGGATTGCTGTTGCCAGGATGGCGGTTATTTTTTTGGGGCAGGGCAAGGTCGGCATGCGTGGCTCCGCGGGGACTGTCCGGAGGAAGATAAATTCCACGAGTGTATTGCATGAGACAGTTTCCAATTAATCGTAATCTTTCGTAGTGCAAATTAAACCGGATTCCTTTCTTCCGCAAGCGAATAGCTGTCTGGCATTGCATTGATTTTGTCTTCTTTGGCCAACGCGCCACCGGGCCGTTGTTTGGCGCTCGAAAGAAGGCGGGCAGGGTGGATCCCGAGCCCTTTTCTTTGCCGACGCGGCTGCCGGCCACGGCAATGTTGTTATGGCAGCTGAATTCTCTGCCGCTCGTTCCCGCGGCGTTTGGTGAGGGGGGGCGATTAATGGTCGGGGTTCGTGGGGGGAATTTGTTGCAGCACCTGATGGAGAACCTGGCTCAGTTCATTGATTTTGTAGGGCTTTGAAACCACGCCGGCAAAGCCATATTGCTGGTGCATGGCCATGATGGGGTCGTTGGCGTAGCCGCTTGAAACCACCGCCCGGACCTCCGGATCTATTTTGCGAAGGTTTTCAATGGTCTCCCGGCCGCCCATGCCGCCCGGGATGGTCAGGTCCATGATTACCGCCGCAAAGGGGTGGCCTTCTTCCATCGCCTGGCGATACAGTTCCATGGTTGCCAGGCCGTCCCAGGCCGTGGCCGGCTCGTAGCCCAAGTGGCTGAGCATCTTGGCCGCCACCTCGCGAATGATCTCTTCGTCATCCATGACCAGAATTCGTCCCTCGCCGTGGAGGGTTGTGGTGTCGACGGTCGGCGGGGCGATGGAGTCCGATTGGGCGGCCGGCAGAAAGATGTAGAACGTGGCGCCCTGGCCGGGCTCCGATTCCACGGTGAGCAGGCCGTCATGGTTCTTGACCACCGAGTAGGCGACGGCAAGCCCCAGGCCGCTGCCGGTTTTCTTGGTGGTGTAGTAGGGATCGAAGATCTTGGCGAGATGTTCCTGGCCGATGCCGGGGCCCTGGTCATGGATGGCGATTTTGACGAATCTGCCCGGAGCCAGGCCCAGAGGGTTGTCGTCGGCAAGGAGGATGTTTTCGGCGGTGATGGTGATGGTGCCGCCCTCCGGCATGGCCTGGCTGGCGTTGATCACCAGGTTGTTGATCGTCTGGCTCAACTGGCCTTCGTCCACATGCAGCGGCCAGAGATCCGCGGGCACCGTCGGCACGCAACTGACGTTGGAGCCGGTCAGGACAAAGCGGACCGAATCCATGATCAGTCCGGTGATGGAGATGGTGTGTTTCACCGGCGCGCCGCCCTTGGAAAAGGTCAGCAGCTGCTGGGTCAGCTCGGCGGCCCGGGTGGTGGCCTTTTCGGTGGTGGTAAGGATCTCCGCAAGCTGGGCATTGCTCGAGGCGACGATTTTGGCCAGGGAGATGTTGCCGATGATGACGGTGAGCAGGTTGTTGAAGTCATGGGCGATGCCGCCCGCCAGCACTCCCAGGGAGTCGAGCTTCTGCGCCCGCATCAGGCGCTGCTCCGCCTCCCGTTTTTCGGTAACGTCCCTGAAAATGCAGCGGGTCAGGTTGGGCGCGCCGTCGAGGTAGCGGCAGTTGGCGGTTCCCTCCCAGCACCCGGCGACCGTCCTTGGCGACAAAGGTTGCCTCCATTTTGTCGACGGAGCCCTCGGTCAGGACCCGTTCGAAGTTGGCCAGGCATATCTCGCGGCACTGGGGGTCGATGATGTCGAGGATGGTGAGGTTTTGTGCCTCCGCCTCGGTGTAGCCCAGGGTTTCCCGCCAGGCGCGGTTGGCATAGAAGATCTTTCCATCCGGGCGGACCATCTGCACGAGGTCGCTGGCGGTTTCGATGAAATCCCTGTAGCGGTCCTCGCTTTCGCGCAGGCTCTCTTCCGCCCGGTGCCGTTCGGTAATGTCGGTGATAATGGCGATAAAACCGGTCAGTTGGCCATCCTGGTTGCGCTGGTAATCCCAGTTTACCTCCACGTCGATGAGCCGGCCGTCCTTGGTGCGGTTCCGGGCATAGTAGGGGGACGGGGCCGGTTGTTCCTTGACCAGATAGGCCAGGTAGTCGCGCAGCTGCTGCTGGTCTTCCTCGTCGGCGTGCAGCTCCCATATTGCCTTGCCGATCAGTTCGCCGTCGGCGTGGCCCAGGATGCGGTGGTGGGCCGGATTGCTGAAGGTAATGATGCCATCGGGGTCGCATTCCTGCACGCCGTGGGGGATGGTGTCCACCAGGGACTGGTAGCGGTTGGCGCTCGCCTGTACCGCCTCTTGGGCGCGTTTGTACTGGTCGGTTTTGACGCGCAGGGAGTCGGTGGTGGCGCGAAGATGTTTTTCCATCCGGCCGATGCGGTTGTAGAAGAACAGGAAGATGAGCAGGCCGAGGAGGAGCGCGCCGGCAACGACGATCAGGGTGGTGCGGTGCAGGGTCGCCTCGGCGGCGGTAAAGTTTTCGAGGATATAGATGTTGCCGATGTTGTTGCCGTCGAGGTCGGTCAGGTCAATGGTGCTGCACCGATATTTCTGGTCATCCATGCGCACCGAAAAGATTTCCTGCCGGTCGCCGGGGCCGGCAACGATGCGTTGCCCCAGTTCCGGGGGGATCTGGTCCAGGGTTTTGGCGATGACCAGATGTCGGCGGGGAGCGGCGTCGATGGTCTGGTCCATGGCGACGGCGGCCATTGCCGCGGTGTTGACCGAGGCGACGAGATGCACGCCGAGCACCTTTCTGAGTTTTTGCAGGATATGGGGGAGGTCGCGGCCGATTTCCAGGGAGCCGGCGCGTTTGCCGTTGATCCGCCAGGGGCGGACCACCCGCAGGGTGAGGGTGCCCAGCGGGCCGAGTTCGAGGCCATGCACGGTTGTGTTCTGTCGCGCGGCGTGGAGCAGGGTTGGCCGCGGGATGGTGTCGCCGTAAAGATCCGGTTGATGTGCCCGCAGGAAGCAGGTGTGGTCCGCGTTGATGAAATAGAAGTGGGTGAGTTGGTAGTTGTCCCGTATCGTCTGGAAAATTGGGGCGACAGCGGTCAGCAGACGTTCGCGGTCGCCGGCCAGGAAGGCCTGCTGCAGTTCGTTGTTTTGTTCGTAGAAGTCCAGCTGGCAGGAGATGAAGGCGGCATCACGGGCCAACTCGTCGGCGAAAATGGTCTTGGCGCTGCTCAGGTGGGTGCGGATGGTGGTGTCGAGGTTGCCCTGTTGCATCCAGATGAGCTGCGAGATGGTGAAGCCGAGCAGAGCGAGAAAGGCGGTGGCCAGCGGCAGCAGGATCTGTTTCTTGACGCGGGTTTCAGGGTGCGAGTTGGGCATTTTCGCAAGGCCTTCGGCAAACGGAAAGGGAGATCGGTTGGTTTTCGGCCGCCTGTGGGGGCAATTGCCGGAAGATGAAAAAATGTACGTCAGTATCGTATACCGATTCGTCCCCTGAAGGCAACGAGAAGGTTGTCTGCGGGAGGCGAACCGGTCAGCCGGTGAGCAGGGAGTGGGCCTGGTTGATCAGCGGCAGGATCAGTTTCTGGATGGTGCCGGTATAAAAAAGGATCAGGAGAATGATGAATCCGAATGGCTCCAGCCGGCGGTAATGGCCGGCGAGTTCCGGCGGCAGCAGGCCGGTCAGAACCCGGGCGCCGTCCAGGGGCGGGATGGGGATGAGGTTGAAAATCGCGAGGATGACGTTGATCCAGGCACTGGCCACCAGCATCAGCAGCAGGGGGTAGAGCAGGAAGACGGGGATTGCCGGGGCCGCGGCCATGGCCAGTTTGGCAAGCAGGCCACTGGCCACGGCAAGCACCAGATTGGCGCCGGGGCCTGCCAGGGCCACCCAGAGCATGTCGCGTTCCGGATGTTTGAAGTAGCGGCTGTCCACCGGCACTGGTTTGGCCCAGCCGATGTGCATGATGAAAAAGGCGATTGTCCCCAGGATGTCCAGGTGTTTGAGCGGGTTCAGGGTAAGGCGGCCGGCCCGGGCGGCAGTGGGGTCGCCCAGCCGGTTGGCCACGTAGCCGTGGGCCAGTTCGTGGACGGTGAGGGCGAAGAGGAAGGGCGGCGCCTGGATGGCGAACTCCTGGATGAAGCGATCGAGGTCCATTGCTTATTCCTTGTCCGGCAGCGATTGGGCCGACTTTGGCAGGGGGTAATGGCTGCGGATGAAGGCGGTTTCGTCGGCGCTGGTGAGCAGTTTGCCGTCGAGGGTGGCTGCCAGCAACCGGTCGAGAATGGTCCGGTAGATGGGGCCTTCCGGGTAGCCCATTTTTTTGAGCCGGTTGCCGTTGGTCTTGATGCGCACATGGCGCAACTGCGTCACATACAGCGACACCGCCTTCTTGACCTCGGTCCGTTTGGTGGCGCTCATCAAATGGAGCAGCCCTTCCTGGTTCAGATCCGAGAGCAGGGTATGGATTCGGCTGGCCGGCATGTCGGGCCGGCGGCTGAAGGCGGTTTCCACCTTACGGGCGGTGGCCTTCTCGAGGAGGATCAGGCGGCGGGTCCGCTCCGGCACCTCGAAGCGGTCGCAGAAGCTGGCGGCCTGTTTGGTGGAGATCTTGCTCAACAGTCCCAGCAGGTGGACCAGCCAGTATTGGCAGGGTTCGTCCAGATAGAGCAGCCGGTGCCAGTCGATGCTGCTGCCGGTCTCCTCAAGGATGAACCGCAGCGGCCGGTCGAGCTTGATGGCCGGGTGGAGGAAACGGAGCAGGTCGAGCTGGGCCAGCCGGTGGAGGGCCTCGATGGGCTGCGCCTCGTCGAGGATCAACCGCAGCTCGGTGAAGAAGCGGCGGCCCCGGCAGCGGCCGAACAGATCCATCTTCACCGCCCCCTTGATCAACCGGTCGGTGTGTTTGCCGATCCGGAAGCCCATGCGTTGCTCAAAGCGGATGGCGCGGAAGATGCGGGTGGGATCCTCGACAAAGCTCAGGTTGTGCAACACCCGCAGCTGGCGTTCCTTGAGGTCGTTCTGGCTGTTGAAGAAATCCACCAGCAGCCCGAAGCGATTGGGGTTGAGGTGGATGGCCATGGCGTTGATGGTGAAGTCCCGCCGCGACAGGTCGAGCTTGATCGAAGAGAGCTCCACGGTTGGCATGGCCGCCGGATACTCGTAGTATTCGAGGCGGGCGGTGGCCACATCCACTTTCTGGCCGCCGGGCAGGAGAACCACGGCGGTGTTGAATTTTTCATGGGTCCGCACCTCGCCGGCCAGTGCCTTGGCCAGTCGCTTGGCAAAACCGATGCCGTCGCCTTCCACCACCACGTCGATGTCGAAGTTGGGCTTGTGGAGCAGCAGGTCACGGACAAAGCCGCCCACCGCGTAGGCGGTGAAATGGTGCGCCGCCGCCACCTCTCCCACGGTGCGCAACAGGAGGATGGTGTCGCGGTTGAGGCTTGCCACCATCTGGGTGTTGAGGTTGCGGTGCCGTTCCATGGCCGAATGGTTGGGGGTGTAGAGCAGTTCCTTGGGGGTGTGGGCCGGATCTGTGACCAGCATGGTGAGCAGGTCGG
>Ga0224496_10001796_pt1 | contig 13117 bp, 13 predicted proteins | sample SF_Jul11_sed_USG_2_FD_168127 | JGI IMG/M metagenome (GOLD analysis project Ga0224496, IMG submission 168127) | Sediment microbial communities from San Francisco Bay, California, United States - SF_Jul11_sed_USGS_8_1 | ecosystem: Environmental > Aquatic > Marine > Sediment | place: USA... | reverse complement strand
GTGGTTTTGGGCGAGAAATGTGAGATCGGAGAGACTGGCTTCAATTTGGGCTTTCTGTACAGCTTCTTTGACGGCTTCAAAATCTGCGGGTTCTGAAATGACCTCAAATCCGTTCGGGGTCTGCTTGACGTCTTCGGCTCCCGCTTCAATGGCGAGATCGAATAACTGTTCTTCCGTGACGGGTTGAGCTTCGATGACGAGTAGACCCTTCTTTTGAAACTGCCAGGCGACCGCCCCGGGTTCGGCCATCGTGCCATTATGTTTCGTGAGAATGTTGCGAACTTCCGCTACAGCCCGGTTGCGTTTTTCGGTGGACACTTCGATGAGGAGGGCCGTTCCCCCTGGCCCATACCCTTCCAGCATAAATTCTTCGAATTGGACCCCAGGTAGTTCCCCCGTCCCTCGCTGAATGGCCCGTTTGACGGTGTCGGCGGGCATATTCACTTCTTTGGATTTGGCAATGGCTTGGCGTAAGGCTGGATTACCGTCGGGATCGCCGCCGCTTCGTGCGGCAATAGAAATTTCACGGATGACTCGGGTGAAAATCTTCCCCCGCTTGGCATCTTGCGCGCCTTTATGACGCTTAATTGTTGACCAATGACTATGTCCACCCATGCTGGCGATCCATTTCCCAATCTAAAGGGGTAAGAGGTACCTAGAAATTCACTACGCGTGGGCTTCTATCACAGTATTTGAAAAGGAGTCAATGCAGGTATGCGTTGGAGAAAAGGTTGCGGAATAGACCAGAAACCCGTTGTTCTTTTCCCTCGCAGGTAATATGGTAATCTGTCGTTCATTTGCTGAAGATTACCGGAGAATAAAGTTATGCGTGTGGTGTTTATGGGAACCCCCGCTTTTGCGGTGCCCACACTACAACATCTGGTTGATTCGACATGTACGGTGGTTGGCGTGGTGTGCCAACCCGACCGGCCGAGTGGGCGTGGCAAGAAAATACAGTTTGGCCCGGTGAAAACCTTGGCCGTAGCTCAGAATCTTCCAGTGGTTCAACCCGAGAAGATGAAGGATCCCACCTTTTTGGAGACTCTGCGGACCTGGGATCCTGATGTGATCGTGGTGGCTGCGTATGGGCGCATCCTGCCCCAGGTTATCCTGGATCTTCCCCCAAAAGGCTGTCTGAACGTGCATGGCTCTCTCTTGCCCAAATATCGTGGTGCCGCTCCCATTCAGTGGGCGGTTATCAATGGCGAATCTGAAACGGGCGTGACGATTATGGTGATGGATGCCGGCATGGATACCGGCGCCATTCTCGAACAAGCGGTAGTGCCTATTTCTCCAGAAGATACTGCAGGGGAGGTGGCAAGCCGTATGGCCGAACTGGGTGGAGGCCTCCTGGTTTCGACTCTTCAACAATGGATGGCTGGGACGATTGACGCTCACGCCCAAAACGAATCAGAAGCCACCCTAGCGCCAATACTCAAGAAAGAAGACGGACTTTTGGATTGGCATCAATCCGCCATTTGCTTGGCGAATCGCATTCGGGGATTATCCCCATGGCCGGGTGGCTATACGTTTGTGAATGGGGAGCGATGGGGGATTTGGGAGGTACGGGTTGAGGAGACTGAAGAAACGGGCTTTCCCGATATTCAGCCTGGCTCACCACAGAAACCCGGGACTATCGTTGATATTTCGAAGCAGATGATTCGAGTACAAACCGGTAAGGGGATCTTGCACCTTTTGGAAATTCAGCCGGCGAATAAGAAACGAATGTCCGTGGGCAATTACCTGGCCGGACATCGTCTAGAAGTTGGGACGCTGTTGAGCCCGCCCCAAGTTTCCCAAGACGCCTCTTCCGGGTAAAACCCGCAGCCGGGGACAAGCCGTTTTTTAACAGGGGGATCGACAAGCTAAGGCGTGATTCAATAGAGGAGTAACGTATGACTGAGCAAGAAACCGAATTACTGTCGTATATTCAAACACAAATAGAGGCGATCACCACGATTCATGCTGAAGCAGAGAAGGCCCTGAATGCGGTGCAGGGGAAAGACCATGTCACGAAATGGAAACGAAAAGTGGTGGAGGGTCTTGCGCCTCATGTCAGTCCACAATATCTTCAGCACATCACCAAGGAATGGTTAGAAACCAACTATTTTGTGGGCGATGTGTTTGATGAATTGGCGGATGAAGTGGATATGTGCCGCCGGCATCTCAAGAAATTGGCAAAAGATATTCAGACGTCGGGCATTCCCTGAGATGATTTGGTCGGGTGTCTCGTCTATGGTCTCACCTTCTTCTCGGCCTATTTGATGGCCAATCTTCCTCCCTCTCCTCGTAAACGGCTGGGGCAGCATTTTCTGATTGATCCGAATCTGCTCCGGAAAATCGTCAGTCTGGCAGACATCCAGCCTACCGATTCGGTCTGCGAAATCGGACCCGGTGGCGGGGCGCTGACCGGCTTGTTGTGTCAATCGGCCCAACGCGTGTTGGCATTAGAGGTTGATCCACGGATGGTTGAATTTTTGAAAACGGAATTGGCTGAGTATACTAATCTGAATGTCCAAGAACAGGATGCGCTGAAGTATCCATTCGACCAGCTTTCACCGTCGACGATCGTCGTCGCGAATCTTCCCTATAATATTTCGACACCCATCATGTTTCGGCTCTTGGAGGCGCAGCAGAACATTACTCGGATGGTCTTGACCATCCAATTGGAAGTGGCGCAGAGGTTAGTGGCCAAACCGAGTACCAAAGATTACGGAGTGTTGTCCGTCATGGTCCAACATCTGGCTGATGTGAAATTTGGCTTTAAAGTTTCCAGGAAATGCTTTCGTCCAGTCCCGGATGTGGATTCCGGGGTGGTGCGACTGGATATTCGTCAGGATGCCCAAGAAAATCGAGAAGACCTTGCCCATTTTCAACGGACGGTGCGGGCGGCTTTTGGGCAACGCCGCAAAACCCTCCAGAATGCCTTCCGATCTGCGGGCCTTTCTGATCAATCTTTGCAACAGGCTGAACACGTCACCGGCATCTCCCTCACCCGTCGTGCAGAGACCCTTTCCGTCCAAGAGTTTCGGAATTTGAGCAGGACATTTCCTTCTTTTTGAACTCCGTTCCCTAAAATATCCATTCTATGTTTTCGGTTGGAATGGCCTAAGGGTTGTTTGCTCGATAGAAACCCTTATGGTACGATTTTTTGTATGAGTATTTTCCCGAGTAAAAAGGTCATCAAAAATAAGAAGCCTCCTCAAGAAACCTCTTCGTTAACCGTTCAAATTGCAGGGATTTTTCTAGCCACGGTTGGGATCTTGTGGTTGCTGAGCCTTCTAACCTTTTCGCCAACCGATCCAGTTCTGTTATTTCCCCATTCTTCAACGCAGCCACTTCCCGACAATGCCGTGGGTCTGGTGGGCTCAACCCTTGCTTTTTCATTATTGAAGATAGTGGGCGGAGGCTCGTTTGTGGTGCCCCTGCTCTTTGTGGGATTTGGGTTGACGGTGCTGTGGTCAGAACGGCTGCATGTGAGCCTGGTTGGGTTATTGGGTTCCTTATTGGCAATTTTATCTGTGAGTGCCTTGCTGCATTTGCAGGCGTCTCCTCTGGTAATGGCTGATACTTTTGGAATGCATACTGGGGGATTGGTGGGTCAGGGACTTTCGGAGACCTTGGGAACGTATTTTGCGGCGACGGGCACCATGATTATTTTGGGCGCCATGTTATTGGTGGCTTTTTTATTGTTGGTGCCCGTGTCTCTTGGGCAAATGGCCCGTGGAATGATTGCCCTTGGGGCAGGCCTCTGGGAACGCCTGGCGACCTCGCTGGTTGCTCTGAAAGAGCGTGAATGGTGGGCGCAGGATGCTGAACCCAAAAAGAATAAATCGATTCGTATTAATCGAGAAATCGCGGCTCGGGGAGGAATTGGGAGTTTGGGGTTTGATTCGATCCTGGAATCGTCCAAAGGGCCAAAGATTCCACCTGAGTCCCCCCCCATTTTGCTCGATGCTGAGCCACGTCTGGCTTTGACTGACCAAACCGATCAGGACTATCTGGTACGCAAAACTGTCGGGGAAGCCTATCAAATGCCTTCTCCTGCAGATCTTCTGGATACGCATGCCGCTCGGGCGGCGCATCAAACCGATTCGGTCTTGAAGTCTCAATCCGACATTTTGGTGCAGACGTTGGCGAGCTTTGGGATCGAGGGAAGCGTGACAGATGTGCATCCCGGCCCGGTGATTACGATGTATGAATTTGCGCCAGGGCCAGGCATTAAAGTTGCGCGAATTGTGACCTTGTCGGATGATTTGGCGATGGCGCTGAAGGCCTTAAAGGTGCGGGTCGTGGCGCCTCTGCCTAACAAATCGACGGTGGGCATTGAAGTGCCTAATCCACAGCGAGAAACGGTCGGCTTAAAAGATATGCTGACTTCGGAAGCGTTCGTGAAGGCGCGGTCAAAATTGGCGCTTGCTCTGGGGAAGGATATTTATGGCCGGCCGGTGGTGACCGATCTGCGTACGATGCCCCATCTGCTGGTCGCTGGTGCAACTGGCTCGGGAAAAAGTGTGGGCCTCAATTGTTTACTGTTGAATATCTTGTTCACGGCTCATCCCGATGAGGTCAAACTTCTTTTGGTTGATCCCAAAGTGTTGGAATTACAGGTCTATGATGGGATCCCCCATCTCATCCGCCCAGTGATTACGAATCCGAAAGACGCTGCCCGAGGCCTGAGCTGGGTGGTGCAAGAAATGGAACGGCGTTACCGAGTGTTGGCCGAACTGGGTGTTCGAAATATTGATGCCTATAATCGAAAAGTGGTCGAGCTTCAGGAAGCTGGCTCTACAAAGCCGGGTAAAAAGAAATTAAGTAAAGGGCAGTCGATGGATCTTGATGAGGCCCCTTCCTTGGAGACTCCGATCGAAGACCGCACGACGTTACCCTATATCGTGGTCGTGATCGATGAGTTTGCGGACTTGATGATGGTGGCACCGAAGGATATTGAAGATCGCATTGCCCGACTGGCGCAAATGGCTCGAGCCTCAGGAATTCACCTCATTTTAGCCACCCAGCGGCCTTCCGTGGATGTGGTGACGGGGATTATCAAGGCGAATTTTCCTGCGCGCATTGCGTATCAAGTGTCTTCAAAAACTGATTCGCGGACGATTTTGGACGCCAATGGCGCCGAGAGTTTATTGGGGAAGGGTGATATGCTGTTTTTAGCCTCAGGGACCGGGCGCATTGTTCGGTTGCACGGGCCGTACGTGTCAGATGATGAAGTCCGGAATGTGGTGGAGTGGGTCAAGGCGCAGGCGTCTCCGGTCTACGATCAAACGGCTTTGGCATCGGTCCAAGACTCAGCAACCGAGGATCCAGCTGAGGATGAAACCTATGAACGAGCTCGAGAACTCATTATGACGACGGGGCAGGCCTCAGCTTCTTTTATACAACGCCGCCTTCGGGTGGGGTATCCTCGTGCGGCTCGTATGATTGAGCAAATGGAAGAAGAGGGCCTCGTCAGTGCCCCAGGGCGTGATGGGCGGCGGGAAGTCTTAGCTCGAGGAACGGCTGCGGCGGAGATTGGATGATGTTACGAATCGTGTTTCACCTAGCGGTTTTTTCGTTGATTCTGGTTGTGACCTATGGAATCCCGGCTTTCGCGGAGAAGATGGATGATGTGGTGAATCGGGTGGATCAACGCTACGCCAAGACGCAAGATTTGCAGGGTGAGTTTACCCAAGAAACTATTATTGAAGGGTTTGAATCGGGCTTTAAATCGACGGGAAAATTTTATTTAAAAAAACCTGGGCTCCTACGTTGGGATTATCTTGAGCCCTCAAAAGAGCATATTTATGTTGATGGCGATGCGGTGATGATGTATGTGCCGGAACATCAACAAGTCGTTAAGGGCAGGTTGACTCAAATCGCCGCCTCCAAAGGCCCGTTGGCACTTCTTCTTGGTATGGGCAAGCTTTCTCAACAATTTACGGTGGTCGAATCAACGGACGATTCTAGCCCTTCTCAAGCATTGCCTGATTTGACCCTTATTCCTAAACCGGATGGGGACACCGCCCCGACGATTCAGAAAATCGAATTGCGCCTATCTTCGGATTCCTATCTCATTCAGGCCATTACGATTTTTGAGACCAGCGGGAATATCTCCCGCGTGCATTTTCATCATTTGAAAGCAAATCAAGGGCTTGCAGGCGATCTTCTGAAGTTTACTCTCCCACCCGATGTGGTGGTTGTGGATTTCCCCACCTTTTAAGGAATGCGGTGTGACGAGTGCGGAGTCTCAGTGAATTTCTAGGAAAGGGAAACCCTTATGGCTGAACGTATCTTAGTGGTGGATGACGATACGGGCGTTCGAGAAGCGTTGTCAGAATTCTTGCACTCACTTGGGTACGTCGTAGTAGCGGTGGATAATGGTCAGGCGGCTTTGACCGAATATGGAAAAGGGGAGTTTGATGTCGTGATGGCTGATTTAATCATGCCCAATATGGATGGCATGGAATTGTTGCGACGCATTCGGGAAATCAAAAACACTGAAGTGATCTTTCTGATGATTACCGGCCATCCCTCGATAGGGACCGCGGTGGAAGCCATCAATCGTGGGGCCGATGATTACATTACCAAACCGTTCCATTTAGAAGATGTCAAGATACGTATTTCCAAAGCGTTGGAAAAACAAGCCTTGAAAGGCCGGCTGAAAACGGCCCAAGGTCTGGCCTGGGGTCTGATGTTATCTATCCCTCTCTGGCTGCTGCTTGGGATTATTCTCGTGATCCTTTTTAAAGGATAAAAGCGGCCCCTTCCTTGTTGGCGTCCTCCTGTGAGAGTTATCCCTGTTAAGGTATGGTGGGAATGATGAAGAATCGCGTCTCAGGGGTGCCCCAGATTGTTCTGTGGATTGTGGTAGGAATGGTCGTGGGAAGTGTGACTTCTTTACAAGCTTTCAATCGACACATTACTGAAGATCCCACCAAAACATTAGACAAGTATTTGTCGTTGGATAAAAAAGGCGCCAGGCTCGAGACCTCTTCCTGGCAAGTGATTGCACCCTTTGTTGAGTGGACGGAAGACGTGGCGTGGGGGCAGGTGGTTGTCATTTCGAATTTTCACATTGAGCAGGATGTGACGAAATGGGACATTGTGAATGGCCTGGAGGCCAAAATTCCGGTGGTGTTTGATGTCCTTGGAACGATGCATTGGGAAAGCGTGACCTTTGTCCCTGACCCTCATCAGGAGTCGTATCTGTTTCATATCAAAGCGGTGTATGATCGGTGGCAAATCGTTCACCCTCACCTTCCCCCTCATGTGGGCCGACAACGCTTGATGGATTTTGTGCGTTGGACGGAATTGAGTGAGCCGGAGGAATCGCGAAAGGCTTTGTATGCCTCGTTACATCAACAACTGAAAGCGAAATAGGGAACTCAGCAATGATAAAATGGCGCGCAGAGGTGTTACTGTTTGATTTTGATGGCACCTTAATTGATTCCAAGGTCGACATTGCGACAGCCGTGAATCTTACATTAGGAGATTTGGGATTACCTCTTCGTTCGGTCGAGGAAATATTTAGTTTTGTGGGAGATGGCGTAAAGCGTCTGCTTCGACTTTCTGTGGGTGAGGACAATCCCGAACAGTATGATAGAGCTTTAGAGGTCTTTCGAGGTCATTATTTGGCGCATTGTGTCCAGACCACGAAATGGTATCCGGGGATATGGGAAGTCCTGCAGCATTATCAGGATCGCAGAAAGGTGATAGTGACCAACAAATCACTTGAATATACCTTGGCCATTGTCGATGGTTTACAGGCTCGGGATCTGTTTCAGCATGTGGAAGCCCCACGAGATACGGCAGAACTGAAGCCCGAACCTGTGATGTTAGAACGAGCTCTTGCCTTACTGGGAGCTGATATCAAGCACACCGTCATGATTGGCGACAGCACTAATGATGTTCGGGCGGCTCAAGCTGCTGGCATTCGAGCCTGTGCTGTGGGTTATGGCTATGGCAATCGCGAGCGCGTTGTGGCACTGCAACCTGACTTTTATTGCGAGACTCCTCACGATCTTATTGATCTGTGGTGATCCTCCTCCTGCCCATTCCGGGAAATTTTTGGAAGTTGTGCCCTAGGCTGGAATTCTTTTATGATCACTACTGCATTTTTCCACCAATAGCGATTTCGGAAAACTTTGGCGAGGATTGAAGTGGCGAAACCAGTCATCACCTGTTTGGATATGGAGGGGGTCTTATTCCCTGAAATTTGGCTGGGTTTGGCTGACAAGGTAGGTGTGGCGGAATTGCGGCTGACCACTCGTGATATTTCTGATTACGATGTCTTAATGAAAAAACGGCTGGATGTGTTGCGGACTCACCGCATTACGATCCATGACATTCATGATGTGGTTCGGACGATTGCTCCGCTTCCCGGAGTCCCGGAATTTATGGCTTGGTTGCGACCACGGTCGCAGATCGTCATCCTATCGGATACATTTTATGAGTTTGTCCAGCCACTCATGGAGCAGCTTCAATTCCCCACCATTTTTTGCCATAGTTTGGGTATTGATGCGGATGGCATGATTACGGATTATTTTCTTCGTCAAAAAGATCAAAAGCGGCAGGCTGTCCGGGCCTTGAAGAATTTGCAGTTTCGGGTGTTAGCCGGGGGCGATTCCTATAATGATGTTTCAATGTTACAAGAAGCCGATGCCGGGTTTTTCTTTTGTCCCCCCGAATCCATTGTCCGGGAATATCCCCAGTTTCCGGTGGCCAAAACCTATCAGGAATTTCAACAGTACCTCGAAAAAGCCGGTGGATTTTCTTCTTGAGATCTCGTGCCAAGTAAGATAGATTTGTGTTATTATCTGCCCTCTAGTAGAGATCTTTCTGATCTCTAGTCGATTTTCTCCCCCATGAAATGCCTCATTTGACAATATTCTCCACTATAGGAGATTGAATGGGCGTCTTGTCACAAAAAAACAAAGGAGTTTTAAGGATGCGTGTTTCATTCATTCGGCTAATTATCTCCATGGTGTTTATGGTTGGGTGTCTGTCGTTGATGGGTTGTCTGGGTAATCGGAACTGGCAATATCCACCTTCTGCATCCGGGACATACTTGAATGCCAAAGCCAATGCGGTGGTGCCGGCCAAGGCCATTGTTCTTCCATTAGAAGACTTGAGGGGTGACGGGGTCAAAGAGGAATATTGGAAAGCCACGATACCCCTGGTGCCTTATGGTGATACGGTCTATCAGCGCCCAGAACTGGCCAAAAATCCGGAACAAGTCGATGTTGTGCGTTTTGACCCGTCCCAAGATTTTGCTACAGCCATTGCCTCAGAATTAAATCAGGCTGGAATTTATTCATCTGTCAAATTTGCGAAAGATGTGCAACAGGAACCTGCTGATGTGGCATTCCGGGGACGGTTGCGTTCGACGGAGTGGAAACGGCGGTTATATACCTATTTGCTTGGGCCTGTCGGTGTGGTTTTTTGGATATTGGGATTGCCCATGAGTGAAACAACGACAGACCTTGTCTTGGACCTTCAGCTCACCCCAGTTAATGACCCTCAAAAGGTTCTTTGGAATATGTCGATGGATTTTGAAGGGAAGCAGTTTGATGGTCCCTATTATGGCTTGGAGAATGCCGTAGAAAGTTATCCTTTGGCGCTTCAGGAAGCTCTCAAGCCTGCTGTTGCGGATTTAGTCGGGTTGGCCAACCAGGCCCCCAATAGGTTATTGCCACGCTAAGTTGTTGGAATAATTGAAGACTCAAAAAAGGTAGCGGAACGGGTTGATCTTTTGAGCCAAGAAGATTATTTTTAGGCTTTAGGCAATCAAAAAACAACCGATAATGATAAAGAATGAGGGGTATCCGATAGAGACCTCCTTGATGGCCTTAAACTGGAGCGTGTTTTCTCGCGGGTTCTTGAAATTTGGAATATACTGCCCTGGTTATGGACGAAATTGTCGTATTGATAACCACGGGATCAGAGGCTGAAGCGAGAAGCATTGCCAGAGTATTAGTCGAGCAGGAATTAGTGGCGTGCGTGAATGTTCTTCCTGGAGTTCGATCTATTTTCCGCTGGGAAGGTCAGGTTGCGGAAGAACAAGAATGTTTGTTGATGGCCAAAACGGTGAGTCAGGCTTTTGATCGGGTGGCGACAGCGGTGAAATCGATGCATAGCTATCGGCTTCCAGAGGTCATTGCTCTTCCGATCCAACAGGGGTTACCCGAATATTTAAGTTGGGTGCGAGAGGTCATCAAGCCGACCGGTCAAACAGCCTAAATTCAGATAGAGTAAAAACATGGTAGGCAAATGATAATATTTCCCTTCAACACATCGGTGATCGAATGAAAGAATCCGAAGAATCCCTAACCGTTATTGTTTTCCGCGGCGCGCGTGCCAACCCTTGGCGGTTAAAGGTCCGCAAAGCCTTTGTAAGGCATGGACTGATCTGGGGTGTGGCTTTGCTTGTCCTGCAAATTGGCATTGTGACGCATTATGTCTATCAATGGAGTCAACTCAGTGAGTTGGAAGACGTGAAGAAGGAATTAAATTTTTCTCGGGCTAAAACGGGGACCTTTTCCACGGAAGTGGATGGGATGAAAAAGCGGATGTTGGCACTAGAATCCCTCAATCGCAAATTGCAGACCATGTTTGGCTTAGAACCCGATGGGCAGGGTTTGCCTTCGGGGATTCCTGGACAGGGTGGTGAAGAAATTCCTTTTGAGGCACTTTCTGATGAGGCCGTAGAGGCAACTGATGGGCTGCCTCAGCAAGCTGGGCAGGAACAACCGTTTTCCCCAGGACCTCTATCCACAGGACAACAAATTAAAGAAATTAAAGCTGGCTTAGAATGGTTAAATGAACAGAGTGAGTCTGAGACAAAAATTCTTGATGAACTGTCTGCTGTAGCCGAGAAAAAAGCGGTACAATGGGCCTCTACTCCTTCAATTTGGCCGGTGAAGGGTTCAATAACGTCCCGGTTTGGACCGAGGGTTTCTCCTTTCACGGGCAAAAAGGCTCTCCATGCTGGACTAGATATTGGTGCCCGAACTGGTACTGAGGTACGATCTCCTGCCTCAGGAAAAGTGGTTGTAGCGGCCTATGACGGTCGTATGGGAAAATTCATTCGAATTGATCATGGGTTTGGTATGGAAACCACGTATGGGCACTTGTCAAAAATTCATGTGAAATACGGTGATCGGGTTCAGCGAGGGGATCTCATTGGGCTGGTTGGCAGCACAGGGAAATTTTCCACTGGTCCACACCTGCATTATCAGGTTGCCGTCAATGACAAGGTTGTCGATCCCATTCATTATATTTTGGACTAGTATCTTTCCTTGGCTTAGCAAGCATAGGCCACTTTTTCTTATTCAGTTCCGCCTCCCAAAATTAGTCTCTCTCTAGTATTCTTTTCAGCTCATCATGGACAAAGGACCTAAGAAGCCTGAGGGCCCTATGGGGCTTCTTTTGCTGTTGGTGGGCCTTCTTTAGTATTGAATTGTCAATCAAATTCACCTAGATTATTCCTTCGTAAAATTGATAAAGTTTAGTTTCTCTGTTAGCGTGTTGAATCATAAGTACTTCTAACTATTTTCCAACAATCAAGATAAATATTATTAGTCAAAAAAAAGACTGCATGTCAGAACGTTTTTTTTAACAAGGAGGAGACAGATCATGAGTCTCGATTATGTGAAATTTACCCCAGGCTTTGGAAAGTTTATGCCCAAAGAATATCGCGATATGGTGGAGCATGGTCCATTCGGTAAAAAAACAGCAGTATCCCAAGTTGGGACTTTCAAGGAAATCTTGGAAGAACATCCCATGTGCGCGGGATGTGCTATGACTCTCTTTATTCGATTAGCATTTATTGCTTTTCCCAATCCTGAAGATACCATTACGGTGGGCACCGCCGGTTGTGGACGATTGGCGATTTCCCAAGCAGCTGTTCCTTTTGTCTATGGAAATTATGGAGATCAGAATGGCGTGGCCAGTGGGTTATCTCGTGGACTTCGATTACGGTTTGGAGATCGTCCCAAAGATGTGGTCGTGATGGCAGGGGATGGGGGAATGGCAGACATTGGTTTTGCTCAAACGTTGCATTCCTGGTTTCGAAAAGAAAAATTTACGACCATCATGTTGGATAACGAAGTCTATGGAAATACTGGTGGACAAGAAAGTGGAATGACCAACAAGGGGCAGGTTCTGAAGATGGCACCTTTAGGGAAAAAATTTGAAAAGATGGATATGTTAGGAATGGCTAAGGTTGCTGGTTGTGCCTATGTGGCAACGGTGGTTCCCAATAATCCAAGGCGGGTGGAAAGCGTCATTAAAAAAGCGATCTTGATTGCACGGGAAGTTGGCCCAACATATATCCAGGCCTATACCTCCTGTAACATTGAATATGCGATTCCAACAGACCAAGTGATGCAAGATGCAAAAGACGTTGAAAATGATCGTTATAAATTCCAAGAATATATAACGGATGAAGCAAAAGAGCATTTGGCAACCCTGTATGGGTATAAAGAGTATCTCCCAAAACCTGCAGCTGCAGTGACGAAGGGGTAACTCCTTGAGTTGGTTCGAGGAGTGTTGGTTGCTCACATTGTGATGAGGGAGGTGTAGAGATGGCTATTCGTTATAACATTCGTATGGCAGGGGTTGGTGGCCAGGGTGTGGTGACCGCATCACACATATTTAGCACCGCCGTCATTAATGCTGGAGGAGAAAGCACGATCGTTCCGTTCTATGGGTCTGAAAAGCGAATGGCTCCCGTAGAAAGTTATGTGCGCGTCTCGAATGAGCCAATTTATGAAATTGGAGAAATTACCTTTCCTCACATTCTCATGGTCTTTCATCCGCAGTGCATCACCCATGGGAAGAGCTACACGAATCCTTTTTATTATGGGTTAAAACAGGATGGAGTTGTTCTGATCAATAGCAATAACCCGATGACTCTTGAGCCTGATCAAGCTGCCGAATTAAAAGATCTAAATGCAAAAATCTATTACCTCCCAGCGACCCAAATGTCGCTAGATGTGGCGGGGATCGATTTGGCTACGAATATGGCGATGGTAGGGGCAATCGGCGCAATTACGGGTCTTTCAACTTTAGAGGCCTGCGGTACGGCTGTGAAAGATCGATTTCTCGGAAAATGCTTCGTGGT
>Ga0224496_10001795_pt1 | contig 13121 bp, 12 predicted proteins | sample SF_Jul11_sed_USG_2_FD_168127 | JGI IMG/M metagenome (GOLD analysis project Ga0224496, IMG submission 168127) | Sediment microbial communities from San Francisco Bay, California, United States - SF_Jul11_sed_USGS_8_1 | ecosystem: Environmental > Aquatic > Marine > Sediment | place: USA... | reverse complement strand
ATGCTCAAGGTCGCTGAAAAGGCCGCCAAAGGCTCGGTGCTGCTATGCATGTTGCCCGACACCGGCGAACGCTATCTGACCACGCCGCTGTTTGAGGGCATTCCCGAGGATATGGACGACGCTGAACTGGCGATTTCGCTTTCGACGCCCAATCACAGAATGCCCTGAAGCGTTTAATCTTCTTCGGTGGCCTCCGCCCGGCTCATGCCTGCGACATTCATTGCCAGCGTGGCGGCCATGAAGCCGTCGAGGTCCCCGTCAAGCACACCTTGCGTGTCAGAGGTTTCATAGCGTGTGCGAAGATCTTTCACCATCTGGTAGGGCTGAAGGACATAGGACCGGATCTGGTTGCCCCAACCGGCATCGCCCTTGTTTTCATGCGCTTGCGTGATGGCCGCGTTGCGCCTGTCCAATTCCATCTGATAGAGCCTCGATTTCAACGCCTTCATGGCTATATCGCGGTTCTGGTGCTGGGACTTTTCTGAACTTGTCACGACAATTCCAGTCGGCATATGGGTGATGCGCACAGCGGAATCGGTGGTGTTTACGTGCTGCCCGCCCGCGCCGGATGACCGGTAGGTATCGATGCGGATATCGTTTGGCGCAACATCAATTTCGATATTGTCATCCACCACCGGATAGACCCAGACAGACGAAAATGAGGTGTGGCGTTTGGCGGCCGAGTCATATGGCGATATGCGCACCAACCGATGGACGCCGCTTTCGGATTTCAGCCAGCCATAAGCATTGGGGCCAGAGATCTTGTAGGATACAGATTTGATCCCCGCCTCTTCACCTTCACTCATCGACTGCAATTCGACCTTGTACCCCTTCTTTTCCGCCCAGCGCACATACATGCGCGCCAGCATTCCCGCCCAATCGCAGCTTTCGGTACCGCCGGCACCGGCGTTGATTTCAAGGAAGGTATCGTTGCCGTCGGCCTCACCGTCCAGAAGCGCCTCCAGTTCCTTCGCCGCGGCGAAATCTTTCAGCGCTTTTAGCGAGCCCTCGGCTTCGGCGACGATCTCCCTGTCGTCCTCCATCTCGCCCAGTTCAATCAGGTCGACATTGTCCTTCAGCTCGCGCTCGACCTTCCTGTAGGTCTCGATCGAGTCCACGAGCATCTGCCGATCTCGCATCAGCTTCTGTGCCCGCGCCGGATCGGACCAGAGGTCGCCGTCCTCGATCATCGCGTTCATTTCTTCCAAGCGATGCGGTGCGGTCTCCCAGTCCAGTCGCTGGCCAAGAAGCTTGAGCGATTTTTCAATCGCATCGGCAATATTTTCCATCTCGGCGCGCATTTATGACCTGACCCCGCTTGAACCGGTCACCTCTTACCAATACCCCACCATCGGGACAAGTCATGCTTAACCTGTCCGTCCTTGCGTTGACATGGTTCTTTAGAAGTTATGTTCTCATTTTGCGTAAGCTGAACAGGATAGCGATCATGCTTAATAAATTTATGGCTGGCCTTTCGTTGTTGGCCCTTGTTTTCTTGACGTTCGTAGGTGGCATTGCAGTTTCATATCTGAAGCTTCCAATATACCGGTTTTTCACGTCGACATGGGATTCGGTGAAGGTCATGCTTGCGGAACCCGACCGCTTGATGCCCGCGGTCCATGACTTCGCGGGAGTTCGGATTCACGACAAGAACGCACTAGCTGAGGGCCTAACCCTGATAACGTCGTACTTTCCCGAGTTCGACTGGGAAGCTGGAGCACGGCTGATAAATGTGGACGGTGAAGTACTGCATCGGTGGCATATCGATCCAAATGAGGTTTTCGGTACAAGGAACAATCTGCCGTACATCCACGGTTCTTACCTGTTCCTCAATGGTGATCTGTTGCTGAGTTATGAATTCGTGGGGCTGGCGCGGGTCTCTGCGTGTGGTGATGTCAAATGGAAGATTACAGACCCTGTCTCTCATCACTCAGTTACCATAGCCGACGACGGGACATTCTGGGTCTCAGCCAATCGCATGCTGAGTCAGGATGACAGCCGAAACGTCCCCCTGTTCAAAGCTCTGAGCTATCCGATTTACGAAGACATATTCATGCAGGTCAGCGCAGATGGCGAAATTCTGCGAGAAATAAGCGCAATCGATGTCCTCGACAAGAATGGCCTTGGGGAGGTCTACTTGAGAATTGGTCGAAAGTTCCAGGGTGATATCTTTCACTTGAACGACGTCGAACAGCTGTCCTCGGCGCTAGCCGAACAGTATCCGATGTTCGACGCTGGCGATATCGCGGTATCGCTACGCGACCTTAACATGCTCCTTGTCGTTGATCCCGATACCTTGTTAGTCAAATGGTACACTTACACACAGACGACCTTTCAGCACGATATCGATTTTATTGGCGACGGTTGGGTCGGCGTATTCGACAATCGTTACGACCGCACAGAGGATGGCAAGATTCTCGGGGGCTCGCGGGTCCTCGCGATTCGACCAGACACCAACGAGGAAAAGACCCTATTCCCAACTGAAAAATCGCCGAACTTCTACACAAAATGGTCCGGCAAATGGCAGAAGCTCGATGGCGGAAATCTTTTGTTAACGGAAGCACGGGCCGGTCGCGCGCTGGAGGTAACCGCCGACGGAACTCCTGTCTGGGAGTGGGTGATCGAACGCTTTAATGCGAACGAGGTTCCGGAAGTCATGGAGGCCACGCGCTACGTCTATACGACCGATGACGTCGCGACCTGGAAATGCCCTTAGGCTGCACCTGCTGATCAATAAAGACCGCCTGAACTCAGGGTGCCAAAATCAGCTTGTTTCGGTATGATTTTCGTCTCGCCTGTGGATGTGGTCACGGTTGTCCCACCCTCATCCCCACCCAGTTCGCCATAGGCGAACAGCGGCAGGTTCTGCCCCATGGCAAAGCCGCCATCGACCAGTGCCCCAAGGCCGAACAGCGGGTCTTCGCCATCACGGAAATATTCGGCCTGCACGAAATCACCGCTGATATCGTCGGGCAGCCTTTCGCCGGTAAAGCGGTTGATCTTGATGAAGTGGCCACCGGGTGGAACCTTGAAGGCGCTGCCGCCATATTGCTTCACCGCTTCTTTCATGAACGCGTTGAAGACCGGCACACAAAGCGTGCCACCATAGGCCCCTGCCCCCAGCGAACGTGGCTGGTCATAACCCATGTAACAGCCCGCCACGATGTTGGAGGTAAAGCCGATGAACCAGACATCCTTGGCATCATTGGTTGTGCCGGTCTTGCCGCCAGTTGGAACCGACAGGCGCACACCCGACCCCGATCCACGCTGCACCACACCTTGCAGCATCGAGGTCAGCTGATAGGCCGTGATCGCATCCATCACCCTTTCGCGGTTCGAGGTGATGCGCGGGGGCTGGCCCGGCGACAGGCTGGCCAGTTTGCAATCGTCGCAACTGCGCTGATCATGGCGGTATACCGTATGCCCCCAGCGGTCCTGCACCCGGTCGACCAGCGTGGGTTCGACCCGTTCACCGCCGTTGGCGAACATCGCATAGGCGGCAACCATCTTGAACAATGTGGATTCCTGCGCGCCAAGCGAATTGGCCAGAAACGGTTCCAGACGGTCATAGACACCAAAGCGTTCGGCATAGCCCGCCACCGTCTGCATCCCGATTTCCTGTGCGATCCGCACAGTCATGAGGTTTCGTGACTGTTCGATGCCGGTGCGCATTGGCGTGGGCCCGTAAAACTGGTTGGACGCGTTCTTGGGCCGCCAGATCCCCTGTGGCGTATCAAGTTCAATCGGCGCATCGACGATGATCGTGGCCGGGCTGTAACCGCTGTCGAGAGCGGCGGCATAAACGAAAGGTTTGAACGATGACCCTGGCTGGCGCTCGGCCTGGGTGGCGCGGTTAAAGACCGAACTCTGGTAGGAAAACCCACCCTGCATCGCGATGACCCGGCCGGTATTGACGTCCATCGCCATGAACCCGCCTTGTACTTCGGGCACCTGCCGGAGGGTCCAGCGTTTGAAGGTACCATCCTTTTCCGTCAGCGCCTTGACCAGCACCACTTCGCCAACGGCCAAGAGATCGCTGACGGATTTGGCCTTTTTACCAACCCCGCCTTCCTCCAGCCTTTTGCGCGCCCAAGTAACATCCTCGGCCACGATCCAGTGACCGTCCTCGTCCTCCTCGACCCCCTCGATGCCGATACGGGCGTTCTTTTCTGTCAGCTCCAGCACAACGGCGGGGTACCACCCATCAACATCACGGGTAATTTCAATGGCCCCAAGTGCAGCGCGCCAGATTTCCTCGGACCCAAGCTGATCCTCGGCGATGGCTTTGCTGGTACCATGCCAGATCCCCCTGCCACGGTCGTATTTTTCCAGCGCCTCCTGCAGCGCATGGGCTGCCTCGGTCTGCATGTCGGGGTCGACAGTTGCGCGGATCGCCAGCCCGCCGCCAAAAAACTCTTCCTCGCCAAAACTGCGTGACAACTGACGGCGAATCTCATCGGTAAAGTAATCACGCGGGGGCAAGCTTGCCTTAAAGGCCGGATAGTCGCCGTTCTGAACCGTCTGCAACGGCGCGGCCATTGCCTGATCGCGGGTATCCCGGTCAATAAACCCGTTCTGGAACATTTCACGCAGAACATAGTTGCGCCGATCAACTGCTGCCTCCCGGTTCTTGACCGGATGATAGCTGTAAGGCGCTTTGGGCAGCGCTGCGAGATAGGCCGCCTCTTCTACGGTCAAGTCAGACAGGGTCTTGTTGAAATAGGTCTGCGCGGCGGCCGAAACCCCGAATGACAAAAATCCGAGGTCGATTTCGTTAAGATAGAGTTCCAGAATCTTGTCTTTGGTCAAAGTATCGACAAGCCGGGTGGACAGGATCAGCTCCTTGATCTTGCGTTCGGCTGTACGGTCGCCCGAAAGCAGAAAGTTCTTGGCCACCTGCTGCGGGATGGTTGACGCACCGCGCAAATTCTTACCTCTGCTTCGCACTGCATCCCACAAAGCGCCTGCCATGCCTCGGGCATCAAAGCCGCGATGCGAATAGAAATTCTTGTCTTCCGCCGAGATAAAGGCCCCCTTGACCACATCCGGAATTTCCTCGATCGGTGCGAATATCCGCCGTTCGGTGGCGAATTCATCCATAAGCTGGCCTTCGCCCGAATAAATTCTGCTGATGGTCTTGGGTGTGTATTGGGCAAGATATTCGTGATTGGGCAGATCACGGCTATACATCCAGAATATGGCCCCTACGGTCAGTGCCGCAAAAAAGGCTGCCGTTACAAGCCAGCTGAAAAGGCCGCCAAAACTGGAAAAAATGAACCGAATCAAAAACTACTCCTGCGCGCCTGGCATTTCGACTTGCGATATTTACAGCATCAGAATTCAATAACTGGGTCTGGATGCAGATGGCCTTGCATGATCGAAACACTTCAGGAGCAATTCTATACCCGCTGCCATAACCCGGGTCAAAACAACTTGGTGGCAATTATGCGGGCAGGCGGGCACTTGCCGCAGCGTCATATGATCAGGTCACTGCCGGATCTGCGTGGCCTCGGCGGCGTCAGCGACGGCCCAGTCGCGCAATGCCCCCAGGATCGCCTGATGCATCGCGTCGCGCCACACAGGGTCAGCAAGACGTGCCCGGTCGGTGGTTGACGACAGGAATCCGATCTCCAGCAGGACCGACGGAATATCGGGGGCCTTCAGCACCGTAAATCCGGCCCGTTGAATCGGACGTCGGTGCATCTTCAACCCTGCCCCCTTGATCGATGCTTCAAGCGCCCTTGCCAGACGTTCGGACCGGGGCTGCGTTTCCACCCGCGCCATATCCATCATCACCTCGGCCACAAGATCGCCCTGCCCGGTCAGATCGACCCCGGCCAGCAGATCGGCCCTGTCGTGTCTTTCGGCCAAATGCGCCGCCGCGCTATCGCTGGCCGATTGCGACAAAACATAAACGGTGGCCCCTTTGGCAAGTCCCTCGGCCAGCGTATCGGCGTGCAGGGAAAGGAACACATCCGCCCCGATGGCGCGCGCCAGACTGACCCGGGTTTCCAGCGGAACGAAATCGTTGTGATCGCGTGTCATGACAGCTGTCATGCCCGAATTGTTCAACAGAACGGCCAATTCGCGCGAAAATTCCAGCATCACCTCCGCTTCGGTGACCCCACCGGCCTCTGCGCCCGGATCAATGCCGCCGTGGCCCGGGTCGAGCACCACGATCAACGGTTCTGCACCCGTCTGGCGGCGTTTTGGTTTAGGCTCCTCGACTGGCTGGGACAGGGCCCAAAGGTCGTTATCCTCTGAACCCTTTGTCATCAGTGAGGCGAATTCTTCGGGTGATATCGGTTCCAGCCGTATCACGATATTGGCACTGTCATTCACCCGTTCTTCAACACTTGTCATACGGTAAGGGCCGTCAAGTTCAGCCACCAACCGGGACCAGCCGGTGCGGATCGGTCCCCAGCCCAAAGAAAGCACCCCATCGGAGCGATCAAGATCACCTGCCCGCATCGACCCGAAATCGACGCCCGAAAGATCAACGACCAGCCGGGCCGGATCATCAAGCAGAAAGGCGCGGTAAGGAATGGGTGCCGAAAATGCCAGATCAATGCTGATACCATCATCAGCATCTGTCACAGACGACGTGGCGGGATCGAACTCAGCGGCCTCCGCCAACCCTACGCACAACGTGGCAGCGACCATCACCGCCAGCATCCCATTCAGAAATCTCATTCTGCCCGCCCATTTTTCCGGCATCATAGAACCGGTTCCCGTCAAGGCAATCCGCTACCCGCGTGATGCCATAAAGGCGGCAAGCCGTTTCAGACCCTCGCGGATATCTTCTGTCGAACGCGCATAGGAAAATCGCAAAGTCCCGGCCCCGCGGATCGGATCGAAATCGAGCCCCGGCGTCACAGCCACACCAGCCTTTTCAAGGATTTCACCAGCGAGAGCGCGGGCGTCTTCCGTCAGATACGATACATCGGCGTAGATATAGAATGCTCCGTCCGGCGGAGCGATGCGGGTAAAACCGGCGCGCGGCAGCCCATCCAGCATCAGCCTGCGGTTTTCGGCATATACGGCGCGATTGGCCTCCAGTTCATCCGTACAGCCCAAGGCGGCAAGGGCGGCAATCTGGCTTGCATGGGGTGGGCAGATGAACATGTTCTGCGCAAGACGTTCGATGATACGAAGATGGTCGGCAGGCACAACCATCCAGCCAACCCGCCACCCGGTCATGGAAAAATACTTTGAAAAAGAATTGATCACATAGACATCGTCCGAGATTTCCAGCGCCGACACGGCACGGTTTTCGTAGTGAAGCCCGTGGTAGATCTCGTCCGATACAAATGCGATGCCCCGCGACTGCGCCGCGTCGATCAGTGCGGCCAACGCTTCGCGGTTCAGCATCGTACCGGACGGGTTGGCAGGCGAGGCGACAATCAGCCCCGCAACATCTTCGGGAATGGTTTCGGGTCGCGGCTGATACCTGTCCTCAACGGTAGTCGGAATACCGACCGGTGTCAGCGATAGCGCTTTCAGTATCTGACGATAGGATGGGTAACCAGGTTCACCCAGCGCCACCTTTTCACCGGCATCAAAGAGCGCGGTAAACGCCAACAGAAAGGCCGCCGATGAACCGGAGGTGACGATGACACGCGCCGGATCAAGATCGATGCCGTACCACCGCTGGTAAAGGGCGGCGATACCTTTGCGCAATTCCGGCAAGCCCAGGGCCACGGTATAGCCAAGCGCTTCACGCTCCATCGCACCTGCGAGCGCGGCACGCGCCTGCGCGGGTGCCGGGGTCGATGGCTGGCCCACTTCCATATGGATGATATGACGACCGGCCACCTCGGCTGCCCGCGCGGCTTCCATCACATCCATCACAATAAAGGGATCGACGTTTCCACGACTTGATGTGCGCATACAAATGTTCCTATCCTTTGGCGATAAAGCCGGGTCCGTTCATCCCAATCCGTGCGCCGAAGGTCAATGCTTGCCCAAGCGATATGGGGCAAGACACCCTTGCAGCGTCCGTATTTTCTGCGATGGTCCGCGCAAATTGAATTCATCCGCCCGCGAAATCGGGCGCGAACATCAGGGAAACCATATGAAACTCCTTCCGCTTGCACTGATCGCTTGCCTAGCGACACCAGCCTTTGGATTTGACATCTCGACCATGAGCGAGGCCGAGCGCGAGGCGTTTCGTGCCGAGGTTCGCAGCTATCTTCTGGATAACCCAGAAGTTCTGGCCGAGGCGTTCGAGGTGTTGCAGAACCGTCAGGCCGAGGCTGAAGCTGAAGGCGATCTGGTACTGGTTACAGCCAATGCCGACGATCTTTTTCAGGATGGTTTCAGTTTCGTCGGCGGCAATCCCGACGGCGATCTGACTGTGGTCGAATTCATCGACTACCGCTGCGGCTACTGCAAGAAAGCCCATTCACAGGTCAGCGAACTGGTCAGCACTGACGGAAATATCCGTTATGTGGTCAAGGAGTTTCCAATCCTTGGCGAAGAGTCGGTGCGCGCCTCGCGTTTTGCCATCTCCGCCCTGCAGGTGGCCGGCCCCGAAGCATACAAAAAAATCAATGCCGGGTTTTTCGAAGGCTTCCGCGGCGATATAACACCTGAAACACTGACAGCTTTTGCCACCAGCCTCGGGTTGGACGGGGCTGCGATCATCGCAGGAATGGACAGCCCCGACGTCACCAAGGTGATCGAGGAAAACCATCTTCTTGCGCAGCGCATGAAGATTTCGGGAACGCCGACATTTGTCTTCGGCAATCAGATGTTGCGCGGGTATGCCCCGATTGATCATATGAAACAGCTGGCTGCCGCTGCGCGCAGTTGACCGCAGCTGATATGGCATGTTCAGTCCTGATGCTGCGACCGTGAACAAGGGGCGCACCTTGCAGATCAATATTACCGAGGCGGTAACGCCGGACCAGATTGATCAGGTTCGTGGCCTTGTTCTTGACTATGCCAGATGGCTGGAAGCAGATCACGGTATCAGCCTGAAATTTCAGAACATCGAAGATGAATTGGCTGCCCTGCCCGGTAAGTATGCAGCACCAACGGGAGCCTTGCGTTTGGCGCAGGCTATGGACGGCACCCCAATGGGCTGCATCGCGCTAAGGCCCTACCAGGGCACCACCGGCGAGGTTAAACGGCTTTTTGTGGCCCCATCCGCACGGGGCAGCGGGCTCGGGACGCGGTTGGTGGCGGACATCATGGCGCGCGCCCGTAACTGCGGTTTCCGGCGGCTTGTTCTGGACACCGGCGAATTTATGGGGCCAGCCCAACGGCTCTATGAGGCCCATGGCTTTGCAAGCATCCCTCCCTATTCCCCGGCCCCGCCGGGAATAACCATCCGGCACTTGGGATGTGATCTGGACTGACACGCCGCGCCATTGATCCAACCCGGATCAATGGCCCGACTGCTTCGGTCAGATCGAAACGACGTCACTGCATCATCATCGTCATTGGCGCATCGGTGGTGAAAATGTAATCATCCACGCCCGAATGACAGGCTATACAGCCCTGATCGGCGCCTTTGGCCACACGGCCCGCCAACATCATTCCTTTGGGATTCTTGTCGAGTGATCCGTCCGGCAGATATTTAACCCAGAACCAGTTCTGATTATCAGCGTCATAACCATCCTCGCGCTGGAACATGACTGTGACCGCTCCAAGATGCTTTCCCGGATCCGCCAGAACATTATCAATAGTGACACCTTCGGGACCGTAGTTACGCTTCACGATCAGACGCCCGGTATGACCATTGACTGTGGCCTGCGAATAAAACGTCTCCAGCATCATGCCATGCGGTGCGACACCTTCGTACGGAAATGACATGACCGCGCCATCGCCAGCAAGCTTGGCATCTACCATCTGCATCCACAGTTCGGCAGCATAGGCAGCGTCTGCATCTGTGCCAAAAGGCGCGTCTTGCGACCAAGCGGCGCTTCCGGACAGGGCTATGGCCAGCAGGCCCGCGTAAATTTCCTTTTTCATGGCAATTTCCTCTTTCCCAATGACAATCATTTTTCGTGTGGGTCCGATCCTAACGTGGCGGAATGCCGCAGCCGTTCAATTTGAGAACACCTTTGCGTGCGCAAATCGTCAGATAAGTTTACTGGACCTGCAGGCTCAGGCTGCGAAGCTTGCCCATATCCGTATCAGGAGATCTGGATGTGAAACCTTTTGCCGCAGCCATCACAGGTCTGATTTTGGCTTTTGCGACGCAGGCCTGGGGTCAGGGAGATCAGATCTGTGGCCAGAACGCGTCTGATACAGAGCATCTTTTTGCCATCGAAACTGCGGATGGCACCCGGTGGGTCGGCATGCTGGCGCCGGGACAGACACACTGCCTGCCCTCACCGGTTTCGGCACAAGGCATGGTCAGCGCCTATGAGGACCCCGAAGGCTTTGAGGGTTGTTCACGTCTGACCACCCCGGGAAAGCCCGAACGCCTGTTGCGCTACGTCTCATTCGACCGTTGCGCCTGGGGATCGAACAGCTGAGCCCCTGCAACTGACCTAAATCATGGTACCTTCCGGTTTGCGCTGTCAAAAAAGCAGCAACATCGCGACAGGAGCCCCCATGACCGCCCCTCTTACCGGAATAACCGTAGTCGATCTGACGCATGTGCTGGCTGGACCGTTCAGTTCCGCGACATTAGGTGATCTCGGGGCACGGATTATCAAGGTTGAGCGACCCGGAACCGGTGACGATACCCGCGCCTTTCCGCCCTTCGTGGATGGCGAAAGTGCTTATTTCGCTGGGCTCAATCACGGAAAGCAGTCAATTGCACTCGATCTGAAGACCGATGCTGATAGGGCAGTGTTTGAACGCCTGCTCGCTCGCGCCGATATTCTGCTTGAGAACTACCGCCCCGGCGCCATGGAACGGTTGGGCTACGGTTGGGCTGACCTTCAAGCGCGTTATCCGCAACTCATCTACGGGGCTGTTTCAGGCTTTGGCCATACTGGCCCCGAGGCCGCAAAACCCGCCTATGACATGGTGGTGCAGGCGCGGGGCGGCGTCATGTCCATCACCGGCGAAGCCAATCGTGATCCGGTGCGCGTTGGCGCCTCCATCGGTGATATCGTGGCGGGGATGTATCTGACCCAGGGCGTTCTGGCGGCACTTTACGACCGAAACCGCAGCGGCAAGGGGCGCAAGATCGACGTGGCGATGCTTGATGCACAGCTCGCCATTCTGGAACATGCCGTTGCGATCACCTCGGTAACAGGCACGCCCCCGGAACGCAGTGGCGCGCGCCATCCGACAATCACGCCCTTTGAAACCTTTCATGCCGCAGATGGCCTTTTCGTCATTGCGGCTGGCAACGACGCGCTTTTTGCACGGCTTTGTACCGCGCTTGGTCTTGGCCGGCTGGACCGCGATCCGCGATTTGCCACCAACCCGGCACGGTGCGACAATGCCCGGCTGCTGAAACGTCTGATCGAAACGGTAACGCTGGGGGCGCCCAAGGCACATTGGATCACCACGCTTGAGGCCGCAGGCGTGCCCACTGGACCGATCCAGAATGTAGCCGAAGCAATGGTCGACCCGCAGATACTGGCGCGCAACATGGTTGTTCAGGTCGTACCGAACGGGGCAGGCCCCGGCTTCACGGCTGCCGGAAACCCGATCAAGATGACAGGCCTGCCTGAGCCCACGACACGCGATCCGGCCCCGGCACTTGACGGCGACCGGGCGGCGATATTGCGCTGGCTCGACGACCTGGATACGGAGGTTTAGCCCCCGGACACCGTCTTGGGGCCAACACCCCGCCAGAATGGCAGCACGAAAAACGGCAAGAAAAAAACGTTCCCCAGGACGTTCAGGGCCGCACCCGCTGCGAGTGAACCGAGGCAGTCAATCACGAACCACAAGGCCACCGAACCGAGGATGATCCGGCGCGTCAATTGTGGTGCCTGTCTTAACCCCTCGCCCGCCAAGGTCCACATCGCCCAGCCCCAGCCTGCCATGACAGCACCGCCTACCGCCGCCATCAGCCGGGTTTCTTTTGCCGTGCCGGTTTCAGCGCTATCTGGTGGCCAGAAAATCACATCTGCCAGAAAGATCGCGGGCATCTGCGTGGCTGGATGGGCGGCAAGCGCCACCAGAAACCCAAATCCGATGACGATGGCCGCCCCAGTCTTCAGCAAAAGTTGTTGGTACCTGAGCTCCATGACCACTCTCCTTGTCAGTCTCAGTTCTTAATCCGCTATCGGTCGACCAAGAACAATTACCTGCGAGGTAAGTGTTTCGCCTGCTGCTTTGCGCTAGGGTAGACCTATCTGAACCAGAGAGGACCTATGGAGGATTTCGCTGCCGTCATTCGAGGCTGGCGCCGCAAGCGCCACCTGAGTCAACTAGACCTCGCTCTCTCGGCCGAAGTTTCAGCGCGCCACATATCTTTCCTCGAATCCCGCCGGGCAAAGCCTTCACGCCAGATGGTCTTGCGGCTGGCCGAAGTGCTGGAGATGCCCCGGCGTGACCGCAACATGCTGCTTACTTCGGCGGGCTTTGCCTCACACTACCCTAGCCTGCCACTGGACGACGCCGCCATGGCGCAGGTCCGTGCCGCGATGGAGTGGATGATTTCGCGCCATGCCCCCTATCCAGCGCTGGTGATGGATCGGTTATGGCGGCTGGTGGCCATCAACGCGCCTGCAGCCCTGCTGATGGGATCGCTGTCGATCCGTGAAGGTGACAGCCTGCTCGATGTTCTCTGTGCGCCGGATGGATTGCGCCGCCACATCGAAAACTGGCCCGAGATTGGCTATCACACTATGACCCGGCTAAGGATGGAAAGTGCGCGCGCAGGTGGCATCGCGGCGCTCGACCAGGCAGCGCAACATCTGGCTGGCTTGCCCGAGATTGCCAATTGGCGACCGCCGCCACAACTTCCGGCCGTGGTTCCAGCGATTTACCGGGCAGGCGATCTGCGCTTATCGCTGTTTTCTACCTTCGCCCAGTTCAGCACGGCCGAAGATGTAGCATTGGCCGAAATGAAGATAGAACTGATGTTTCCCGCCGATCCGGCAACCGAAAGCCTGCTCAAAGCCCTGCCAACTGCCGGGGATTGACCGAAACCTGCCGCAGACAGCCCTTGCACCGGGTCAGACTTGGCCTAGAAAGACACT
>Ga0224496_10001794_pt1 | contig 13121 bp, 10 predicted proteins | sample SF_Jul11_sed_USG_2_FD_168127 | JGI IMG/M metagenome (GOLD analysis project Ga0224496, IMG submission 168127) | Sediment microbial communities from San Francisco Bay, California, United States - SF_Jul11_sed_USGS_8_1 | ecosystem: Environmental > Aquatic > Marine > Sediment | place: USA... | reverse complement strand
GACTGAACTCGTCAAAAAGGTAAACCTGCTCGGATTGTCGCAAGGCGATCTCGAGCAGTTCCTGTTGGCGCGTTCGGAAAAGCCGTTTCGCGCACGGCAGATCATGCAATGGATCTACCAGCGGGACGTCGATGACTTTGATGATATGACGGATCTCTCGAAGTCTTTGCGAGCCCGGCTCAAGATCGACGCGGAAATTGTCCCGCCACCGGTTCAGGAACGATTTGATGCCAGGGACGGATGCGTCAAATGGTTATTTTCCAGCGGCTCCGGGCAGGCTGTGGAAACTGTCTTCATTCCAGAGCCCGATCGCGGCACCTTGTGCATTTCGTCGCAGGTTGGTTGCGCACTGGACTGCTCGTTCTGTGCGACGGGAGCACAGGGATTTAATCGTAACCTGACAAGTGCGGAAATCATCGGCCAGGTTCGCCACGCCATGCGCGAGTTGCCTCGGCGCAGTAATGATGAACCAGCCGTGAGCAATGTTGTCTTCATGGGTATGGGCGAGCCGCTGGCAAACTACCGCAACTTGCTGCCGGTGCTGGAGCTGTTGATTTCCGATTATGCGTACGGTTTGTCGAGGAGGCGCGTTACGGTCAGTACATCGGGCATCGTTCCGCATATCGATAAACTGGCTGATGACTGCAACGTTTCGCTTGCCGTGTCCTTGCATGCACCGACAGACGAATTACGGGATCAGATAGTGCCGATCAACAAGCTGCATCCGATCGCTACTTTACTCGACGCTTGCTGGCGTTACGCGGCCAAGCGCGCCAATCGCTTTATTACTTTTGAGTACGTCATGCTGCGCGGCGTGAATGATACGATTCAGCATGCTGAACAACTGGCCGGGTTACTTACCGGCAAGCCGGCGAAAGTTAACCTGATTCCGTTCAACCCGTTTCCTGGCACGGAATTCAATCGATCGTCCGCCGACACCATTCGCCACTTTCAGGATAAATTGCGACAACAGGGCCTGGTTGCGACGACTCGCAGGACGCGAGGCGACGATATCGACGCGGCCTGTGGCCAGCTCGCGGGCAAGGTTGCTGACAGGATCAAGAATCGCCTCGGCGACAAACGGATAGCTTCAAAAAGCCCGCCCGAAAAGGCCAATGAAATGAAAGAAATAAGGATGTCATCAGCATGAGACCGAGTAATCTGTTCGTTGCGGGCATGATCAGTATTTTCCTGATGGCAGGCTGTGTTACCTCGACCACGGGCTCCATCACGGAGCCGGTTCGCGATAACAAGGCGGCAGCGTCGACCAATTATCAGCTCGGTGCCCGCTACTATCAGCAGGGCTCTTATGAGCTGGCGCGTGATCGCCTTTTGCTGGCCCTGGAAATCGACCCCACTATGGGCGATGCCTATACGACGCTTGCATTGACATACGAGGCGCTGGACGTGCCGCGACTCGCCAAACAAGCTTACGAAGATGCGATTCGCGTCAAACCGAAGGACTTCGTGGTGCAGAACACCTATGCCGTGTTTCTTTGCAGGCAGAAAGATTATATCCAGGCAACAAAGTATTTCGACCGGGCGGCCACTCATACAGAGAATGATGACTCGCAGATAACCCTGACCAACGCCGGCGTATGCATGGTGCAAAAGCCGGACCTGGATGCTGCCGAGTCTTATTTTCGAAGAGCCCTGGATCGCAAACCGAACTACGGAGAGGCGCTGCTGCAGATGTGCCTCCTCAAGTACCAGGCGGAAGACTACCTAAGCGCACGGGCATTCCTGCAGCGGTATTTGTCGGCCAACGTGCCTACCGCAGGTATCCTGTATCTCGGATCCAGAATTGAAGACCTGCTCGACAACGACCGGGGGCGCGTCGAATTTGAAGACCGTTTGATCAGAGAGTTTCCGACATCACCCGAGGCCCGCAAGGTGCTGGGTTCAGGCTAATGAGTGACGAAATCGACAATCAGCTCGTCGAAGACGATGAGTCGGCAGGGCCGAAAGGCGGAGAACGATTGGCGGAAGCTCGTCGTGCCCTGCAGATAACCGTCATTGAAATAGCGAAGGAGTTGCACCTGGACGAACTCAAGGTTCGTGCAATGGAGAGCAATGATTTCGACGTCATCGGCGCGCCGGTATTTGCGAAGGGACACCTCCGAAAATACGCGCAACTGGTGAAGGTAAACGAAGCCGATGTCATGGCTGATTACTATCAGTTAACGCGATCCAGTGGATTGCCGCCGACGCTGGCGCCGCGACCACGACCACGCCCACCTATTTCTCTCGGTCCGTGGATCGGTGCGATCGTTGTCATTCTTATCGCGGCCAGCGGCTACTGGTGGTTTGCAAGTCAACCCAGCGCGCCGGCACCCCGCGTGACAGGGCAAGTCACGCCATCGTCATCGCCGTTACCGGCCGAGACGGCGGTTGAGGAGGAGGGCGAGACCGCTCCCGAAGAACCCGATGATGCGGAACTCGAGGAACTCGCCCCGATCTCGCAGCCCGTTGCTGAGCCGCCGCGCGAGGTTGTGACGGACGCCAATCTGATGCAGCTCAGCATCACCTATGTCGATGATTGCTGGACAGAAATTACCGACGCTACCGGGCGGCGACTGTATTTCGATCTTGGCATCTCGGGGCGCACGATCAACCTGTCCGGCGAATCGCCGTTCAGCGTACTGTTCGGCGATGCTGACAACGTGACGCTCGTGGTCGACGGTGAGGCGTTTCAGATTCCGGCCGCCAGCCGCCGCGGCAAGACGGCCAGGCTAACGATTACGAGCCCATGAGTACTCAACCAAGAGCAATTCGCGGGATGAACGATATCCTGCCGGAGGTGTCGGGCACCTGGCGGTATCTCGAATCCCTTGTCCAGGAAATCGTGGAATCCTACGGTTATTCTGAAATTCGCCTGCCGCTGATGGAACATACGGAGCTTTTCAAGCGGTCGATCGGCGAAGTGACGGACATCGTTGAGAAGGAGATGTATACGTTTCTGGATCGCAACGGTGAAAGCCTGACGCTGCGCCCAGAGGCGACCGCCGGCATGGTTCGGGCTGGCATGACCAACGGTTTGTTCCACAACCAGAAACAGAAACTTTGGACCTCGGGTCCCATGTTCAGGTACGAGAGGCCGCAGCAGGGCCGCTATCGGCAGTTTTACCAGTTCGATGTCGAGGCCGTCGGCTATCCCGGCCCCGATGTGGACGCCGAACTGATCATCATGAGTGCTCGAATGTGGCGGCGCCTGTCGATCACGAATATCGGCCTGCAAATCAACTCGCTCGGATCGCCGGCTGTACGTGGCAACTACCGGAATGCCCTGGTGAAGTACTTTTCGGGCGTGAAAAATCAGCTGGATGAGGATAGTATTCGCCGCCTTGAGCAGAATCCGCTCAGAATCCTCGACAGCAAGAATCCGGACATGCAGGCGATTGTTGAAGCGGCGCCTGTAATGCTGGATTACCTGGACGAGGATTCGGCTGCGCATTTTGATGGCCTCAAAGCCTTGCTGGACGCCGCGGGAGTGAAATACACCGTGAATCCGCGCCTGGTGCGTGGCCTGGATTATTACTCGCAGACGGTGTTCGAGTGGGTCACCGATGCCCTGGGAGCTCAGGGTGCCGTGTGCTCGGGCGGTCGCTACGACGGACTGGTTGAGAAGTTGGGCGGCCGTGCGACGCCGGCGATCGGTTGGGCGATGGGCATTGAACGACTGGTGGCTTTGTTTGAAGCCAGCGGCGGTGTGGCGCCGGCATCGTGTGTCGATGTCTACATCGCGGCGCTTGGCGACGGCCCGCTTGAACGGGCGTTTTCACTGGCGGAGAACCTGCGCGACAGTATCGCAGGCATCCGCATCGAGATGAATCTCGGCGGTGGCAGTTTAAAATCGCAGATGAAGCGCGCAGACAAGAGCGGCGCGGAAATTGCGCTGATATTGGGCGAGCAGGAGCTCGCCGATGGCAGTGTGGGACTTAAGGCAATGCGCAGCACTGAAGAGCAGGAAAGTGTTGCCATTGATCAGTTGGCGGAAACGCTGAAAAAGAAATTACGATAAGGGCAGTTTTGTGGACGACCTACTTTCAGAGAAAGAACAAATTGAGCAGTTGCGTAGCTGGTGGTCAGGGTACGGCAACTATGTCATCGGTGGCATTGTTATCGGCGCCGGGTTGTTGTTTGGCGTCAATCAGTACCAGGCGAACAAGTTACAGACGCAGCTTGATGCTTCAACCGCTTATGAAACGCTAGTTGAGCATGTCGTTGACGGCGATCTTGAGAATGCCGAAAGGATGGCGAGCGAGATCAGCACGCTGTACAGCGACACTACCTATGAAGGGCAAGCCGGCCTTGCCATGGCGCGGCTCTACATGGATCAGAATCGCGACCAGGATGCGGCTGGCGCTTTACTTGCGGTCGTCAACGGGAATTCCGGTGATGAACTGAAGCATGTCGCACGTCTGCGGTTGGCACGAGTCTATCTGTACCAGAACAAGGCGGAAGAGGTTGTGGCATTGCTGGCTGACCTGGATAAAGGTGCTTTCGCAGCGGCATATGGCGAAGTGTTAGGTGACGCATATACGGCGCTGGGCCGCATTGCTGAAGCCCAGGATGAATACCAGAAAGTGTTGACGGATCCCCTGTCGCGCGGCACCGTTGATCCGCAGCTCGTGCAGTGGAAAGCGCTGGACCTTCCCGAGGTCCAGGCCGAGGCACCAGCAGATACCACCGAACCTGAAGCCGTCACTCCTGTCGAAAGCAGCGACACTGATGTTGAGGAAAGTGAGTGACTACACTCCGGCAACGTGCTGGTCTGGCAGGTTTGATAGCAGCGGTTCTGCTGCTTTCGTCCTGCGGCATTTTCAATAAGAAAGACGAAGAGGCCGAGCCCAAGGAACTCGTCAAACTCGAGAACCAGCTCAAGATCAAGCGCGTCTGGAGCACGAAAGTCGGCAGCAAGTCTGAATTCCTGCTGGTCGGCCTGCGACCCGCCGGTGACGGTAACCGAATTTACGCGGCCAGCCAGAACGGCAACGTGATCGCGGTCAATCCTGAATCGGGAAAAGCGCACTGGAAAATGAATCTCGACATTGAGCTCTCCGGCGGACCCGCCGTTGGAGAGGGTGTCGTCGCCGTCGTTTCCGCCGACGGTTTTGCCATCGCTCTGGATGCGGCAAGCGGCACTGAACTTTGGCGCGAATTTGTCGGTGGCGAGACACTGGCAAGGCCGTTGATCAAGGGTGACTCAATCATTGTCCAGACAATCGATAGCCGGCTGGTTTGCCTGGCGAGATTTGATGGACGTATGCGTTGGGAAATAGAGCAATCTGTACCCTTGCTTACAATGCGCGGTGCCTCATCGCCCATGTCCGTTGGTGCATTGGTAGTCGCCGGTTTTGATAACGGGCGAATAGTTGCCGTCAACATCGAAACGGGCGATATCGAATGGGATTCGATGCTGGCCTTGCCGACAGGACGATCGGACCTGGACCGCCTGTCCGACGTTGACGGCTCGATCTCGGTTGTTGATCAGGATATATACGCTGCCGGTTATCAGGGCCGCCTGGCGTCTATCGCGGCCGAATCCGGCCAGATTCTGTGGTCGCGGGAAATGTCAACGTACGTCGGCGTTGCTGCCGACTGGAACAGCGTCTACACAACGCTCGATAGCGGTGAACTGGTAGCGATGTCGCGCGTAGGTGGCGTTGAGGCCTGGCGCAATGACGACCTTTTGCGACGCGACCCGACACTGCCGGTGCCCTTCCACACGGCGGTAGTTGCCGGCGATTTTGAAGGCTACCTGCATTTTTTCAGCAGCATCGATGGCAAAGCTGTCGCGCGCACGCGGCAAGGAACGATGGCGATATCGAGCGCGCCTCTCGTCATCGCCAATCGCCTGTATGTGCAAAGCGACGACGGTTCGCTCGGCGCGTACGAAATCATCCAGGATCGACCCAAGCGTAGCGCTCCTGATGTCTCCGAAACGGCCGACGAGTCCTGATCGGCCGCGTTCAAGGTGCACATATATGCTTCCTGTCATCGCTCTGATCGGCCGACCCAATGTCGGCAAATCGACCTTATTCAATCGATTGACAAAATCTCGCGACGCACTGGTCGCTGATTTTCCCGGCCTGACCCGCGATCGCCAATACGGTTTCGGTCGTGTGGGCCCCGTTCCCTACATTGTGATCGACACTGGCGGCGTCGCTGGCGGTGAAGCGGGCATCGAAGAGCTGATGGTTGAACATACGGTACGTGCGCTCAAGGAAGCGGACGTTGCAATCATCATGGTGGACGGTCGCGCGGGACGCACGTCAGCGGACGAACACGTCGCATCACTTGCACGACGTCACGCCAAGCAGACCTGGTTAGCCGTTAACAAATCCGAGGGCCTTGACGAAGCGATGGCCAACACCGAGTTTCACTCCCTCGGCCTCGGCAATCCCATCGCCGTTTCGGCGGCGCATGGCGATCGCATCGCTGCGCTGATGGATGTTGTACTGGCGCCGTTCACGGGTGACGAACCTGACGAGGAAGACGATAAGTCCGAGTCTGACGATCGCCCGCTTCGGATTGCAGTGGTGGGTCGTCCGAACGTCGGCAAATCGACGCTGATCAATCGATTGCTGGGTGAAGACCGCCTCGTTGTTTACGACCAGCCCGGTACCACCCGCGACAGTATCGCAGTGCCTTTCGAACGGGACGGCCGCCATTACCTGTTGATCGATACGGCCGGCATTCGCCGCAAGGCGCGGGTGCATGAAACCGTCGAGAAATTCAGCATCGTCAAAGCGCTGCAGGCCATCGAGCAGGCGGAAGTGGTGATCGCGGTGCTTGATGCGCAGGAAGGCGTGACCGAGCAGGATGTCAGTTTGCTCGGTCTGGTGATGGAGCGCGGCCGCGCGCTGGTCGTCGTAACCAATAAATGGGACGGCCTGTCGGCGGATCACCGCAAGAAAGTTCGTGAAGATCTCGAACGGCGACTGCCGTTCCTGGATTTTGCCGAACGCATGACCATTTCGGCATTGCATGGCACGGCCGTCGGTGACTTGTTGCCAGCTGCCGTCAGGGCGTACAACGCGGCGATGCGCGACATGTCCACAACGGAGCTGACGAACGAATTGCAGGCGGCGATCATGACGCATTCGCCACCCCTGGTACGGGGGCGTCGTATTAAGCTTCGTTATGCGCACCAGGGCGGACGCAACCCGCCGGTTATCGTGATTCACGGCAACCAGACCGATGCACTGCCCGAGTCGTTTCGACGCTACCTGATCAATCGATTCCGGAAGGCGTTCAAACTGAAGGGCACGCCGGTACGGCTGGTGTTCAAGAAGGGAGAAAATCCCTATGAAGGACGGCGCAACACGCTGACGCCCCGCCAGGAACGCAGTCGCAAGCGCCTGTTGAAGAGGGCCAAGAAATGAGTTCTGCTCGCAAGCTTTTTACATTCGACGGCAAATTTCGCATGCACCGTGCGGGATACCTGGATTCCCCGACGATGGCTTACGAAACCTGGGGCACGCTGAATTCAAATCGCGATAATGCGGTGCTGATATTCAGCGGCTTGTCACCATCCGCACATGCCGCCTCGTCGGATGAAGACATGTCGCCCGGTTGGTGGGAGGAAATGATCGGCTCCGGTTTGCCCATCGACACCGACCGCTTTTTTGTTATTTGCGTAAACTCCCTCGGCAGTTGTTTTGGCTCGACGGGACCTGCGTCGGTCAATCCCAAAACAGGCGAACGTTATCGACTGACATTCCCTGTTCTGACCCTTGAAGACGTTGCCGACGCTGCATTACTTGTCACCAAACACCTGGGCGTGGAGTGCCTGCACACGGTAATCGGCTGTTCCATGGGTGGCATGAGCGGCCTCGCGTTTTGTGTGCGTCACCCGGAGGCAGTTGAGCGCTTCGTTTCCATTTCGTCCGCGGCGCGATCCTTGCCATTTTCAATAGCAGTCCGATCGCTGCAGCGGGAAATGATTCGCTCCGATCCGAAATGGCAAAAAGGCAATTACGAACCGGGCGACCCGCCGATTACCGGGCAGCGATTGGCGCGCAAGCTTGGCATGATCACCTACCGATCGGCGGAGGAGTGGGCAGGCCGATTCGGACGAGAGCGTTCGACCGACCCTTCGCGCATTGACGGCCAGTTCGTCGCCGAATTCTCCGTCGAGGCTTATCTCGAAAATCACGCGAACAAATTCAGCGGCGCGTTTGATCCGAATTGCTACCTGTACCTCTCACACGCGTCCGACTTGTTCGATCTGGCAGAGTATGGCGGGTCGCTGAAGTCCGGATTCAAACGCCTGAAGATTGAACAGGCGCTGGTGATCGGCGTTCGTACCGACATCCTGTTTCCGCTGGACCAACAAAGAGAACTCGCCCAGGGCATCGCGTCAGTCTGCAGCAACACGCGACTGGCCGAACTGGACTGCATCCGCGGCCACGACTCGTTCCTGGTCGACATGGATGCCTTCCGCCCGGTGATCTGCGAATACTTCGAAAGCTGCTGCAACTAACCCACCCGATATAAGGCGATATAAGGTGACAGTGACCGTATATCGACGCCAAACGTCGCATTGACGCCATTCTTCATCGATATAAGGTCACTGTCACCGTATATCAGTCGAGGAGCAGTGCCGGGTCCACGGCCGTGCCGTTGAGGTAGGTGCCGAAGTGGAGGTGGGGGCCCGTGACGCGGCCGGTAGCACCTACCGCGCCGATGACATCGCCTGTCGAGACCGGCTGTCCTTTCTCAACAACAATTGCACTTAAATGGCAGTACATGGTGATAAAGCCCTGACCGTGGTCGATGATGACCGTGTTGCCATTAAAGAAGTAGTCGCCCGTCGCCGCGACGAGTCCCGGCCGGGGGGCTACGACGGTTGTCCCAGTATTGGCCGCGATATCCATGCCGGAGTGCGGTGAGCGCGGCTGGTCATTGAAAAAACGCCGTGAGCCGAAGCTCGAGCCACGCGGTCCCGTTACCGGCGATGACAGCGATATATCGTCGAGCGGAATCCGCCGAAAATTGTTGAGAGCGCTGTCGATGATTGCGCGCTCGCCCGCGATCCGATCCAGCTGTTGCTGGTCGGGATTCACCTGCGACTTGTTTTCGATCGTCAGTCGTTGTTCCCGGTACGCGTGGCTGCCGACGGTGATCGTTTTCTGTTCATTCCCGGCATGCACAACCAGCTCGCCCGGTGACGTGTTGAGCGAAATCCCGACCACGGCGTACCAGCGATTCGCGCGGCTCATCACGAGCACAGGTTTTCCGTTAAGCGACACATCCGGTGCCTCATGACCGGACGACCCGAGGTCGACAATCGCGATACCACCCGGCCGCAGCGATTCCTCGGCAGCGGCGGCGTGCAAGGCGATGCCCAGCAGGCAAAGACAAAGGTACAGGTGCCTAATCACGTGATGACCTTTTTCACCGTTGCGACAATTTCGCCGCGTGACAGGCGCGCGCGTATGTCTTCTCCAGTCGTGACGCTCGCTGCGTTCATGAGAACGTCGCCGGTCGCCTCTCGCTTCACGATGGCATAGCCGCGATCGAGTGTTGCGAGCGGACTGACGGAATTCAGCGTCCGCCCCAGGATGGCGATTTTGTGGCGAGTGTCCGACAGTTGATCGCGCGCCGCGGTTGACAGTCGCTCCCGCAGCTGCGCCAGCCGGCCGAGCGATCGTTGCACGGTGAGAGCGGGGGATAGCGCCATGAGTTTCGCACTCACGCTCTGCAGCCCGCTCCTGCGTTCCAACAGCTGCTGCCGCATGACGGATCGAAGCCGTCCGCTGTGCTCTCGCAATCGATCTTCCTGGCGCCGCAGTGTTGCTGCCGGGCTGCCGGCAAGCAGGCGCCGCCCGAGCCAATCCAGTTCCTGTGCCTTGTCCTCAAGTGCGCGCCGTCCGACGCGACCGATGCGCGTAGCCAGCACGCCGATACGGTGCAACCAGTCGCCCTGATCGGGCACAACCATCTCGGCGGCACCGGATGGCGTTGGTGCGCGCACGTCGGCGACGAAATCGGCGATCGTGAAATCCACTTCGTGCCCGACGGCACTCACGACCGGTAACGGGCAGGCAGCAATCTCGCGTGCGAGCTGCTCGTCGTTAAATGCCCAGAGGTCTTCGAGCGAACCGCCACCGCGCGTCAGGATCAGGACATCGCATTCGGCGCGGCGAACTGCCGTAGCGAGCGCTGCCATGAGTTCCCCCGGAGCCGCGTCGCCCTGAACGGCGGCCGGGTACAGAATGACAGGAACGGCCGGGAAACGCCGCCTGAGGACGCTCAGGATGTCGCGCACCGCGGCGCCCGTCGGCGATGTAATGATGCCGATCTGCCCAGGCAGCGCCGGTATCGGCCGCTTTCGGTCTTCGTCAAACAGGCCTTCCCCGGCCAGCTTGAGCTTGAGGGCGTCGAAGCGGCGCTTCAGTACGCCTTCGCCGGCAGGCTCCAGCTGCTCGATGATCAACTGGTAGTTGCCGCGCGCCTCGTAGATGCTGACGCGACCGTAAGCGAGCACGCGATCCCCGTTTTTGAAGCCTATGGCCGGACCGCGCTGCCGCTGCTGAAACCAGGCCGCGCTCACCTGCGCGCTGTCGTCCTTCAGCGTAAGGTAGATGTGCCCCGATCCGGGCCGCGAAAGATTCGAGATCTCACCTTCCACCCAGACACGGCCCATCCCCTGCTCGAGCAGCGCTTTGACGCGACGATTGAGCTGGCTGACGGAGATTGCGGTACTTGGGAGGTCGTTCATTTGCATGAATGCCGACTATATAAGCCCACGCCGTTTACCCGCAAATCCGAGCCGCGTACACTTGCCCGTTTAACCCCTCCAGACCAAAGACTGACCCATGCGCATCGCCAAGGAAGCCCTGACATTCGACGACGTCCTCCTGCAACCCGGGTATTCCGAGGTTCTGCCCCGTGAGGTTGATCTCAGCACGTCATTAACTCACGAGATCCGGCTCAATATCCCGTTGTTGTCGGCCGCGATGGACACCGTGACAGAGTCGAGACTCGCGATCGCGCTGGCGCAGGAAGGCGGGATCGGTATCGTCCACAAGAATATGTCCATCGAGGAACAGGCTAAACAGGTCCTGATGGTCAAGAAGTTCGAATCGGGCATGGTGCGAAAGCCAATCACCGTGCCGCCGGACATGAGCATTCGCAAGGTCATTGAACTGACTCGCTCCATGGGCATCTCAGGCGTGCCGGTGGTCGATGGCAACAAGACAGTTGGTATCGTCACGCACCGCGACCTGCGCTTCGAGACTAAGCTGGACGCACCCGTTTCTACTGTCATGACGCCGAAAGATCGTCTCGTGACCGTCAGGGAAGGCGCTGACGACGAGGAAGTCCTGTCCCTTCTGCATCGCTACCGCATAGAGAAAGTGCTGGTCGTAGATGACAACTTCGAATTGCGCGGCATGATCACGGCCAAGGACTTCCAAAAAGCGAAGGACTTCCCGAAAGCGTGCAAGGACGGCAGCGGGGCGCTGCGCGTTGGTGCGGCCGTTGGCACCGGATTTGAAACCGATGACCGCGTTGATGCGCTGGTCGAAGCCGGCGCCGATGTCATCGTTGTCGATACGTCCCACGGTTTTTCGAAAGGCGTGCTCGAGCGTGTATCACGAGTCAAGAAGGCACATCCGGGCGTGCAAGTCATCGGCGGCAATATCGTCACCGGCGATGCGGCGCTGGCACTCGTCAAAGCCGGTGCGGACGGTGTCAAGGTCGGTATCGGTCCGGGCTCGATTTGCACGACCCGCGTCGTCGCCGGCGTCGGCGTGCCGCAGATCTCGGCCGTGGCCGAGGTCGCAGAGGCACTCAGGAAGTCAGGTGTGCCGCTCATCGCTGACGGCGGCATCCGCTACTCCGGCGACATCGCCAAAGCGCTGGTGGCCGGCGCACATTGCGTGATGATCGGTGGCCTGTTCGCCGGCGCCGAAGAATCGCCCGGCGAAGTGGAGTTGTACCAGGGACGTTCCTACAAGACTTATCGGGGCATGGGTTCCGTTGGTGCCATGGGTGGCTCGCATGGCTCGTCCGATCGCTATTTCCAGGACGCGACCGAAGAGCTCGAAAAACTCGTGCCGGAAGGCATTGAAGGCCGCGTGGCGTACAAGGGCTCTTTTTCCGCTATCGTGCACCAGCTCATCGGCGGTGTTCGGGCTGCCATGGGTTACACGGGCAGCGCCAGTATTGACGAAATGCGCAGCAAGCCAATGTTCGTGAAGATCACGAGCGCGGGCATGACCGAGAGTCATGTGCATGATGTGACCATAACCAAAGAAGCACCTAACTATCGCTCCAAGAGCTAGGTCTATGCACACGGACATCCACGCGCATCGACTGCTGATACTCGACTTCGGCAGCCAGTACACCCAGTTAATTGCCCGCCGCGTTCGTGAGGTCGGTGTTTATTCCGAAATCCATCCCTGGGACATGTCGGACGACGACATCAAGGCCTACCGGCCCGATGGCGTGATTCTCTCCGGCAGTCCCGAGTCCGTGAATCTCGACGTGCCGCCGCGCGTATCGCACGCGGTGTTCGATCTCGGCGTACCCGTGCTCGGCATTTGCTACGGCATGCAGACCATGGCGGCCGAACTCGGCGGCAAGGTCGAGGCGTCGTCGCACCGGGAGTTTGGTTATGCGGAAATCACGCCCGGCGACTCGAACCTGTTCGGCGGCCTCAGTGATTTCCAGGGCGAGACCAAACTCAAAGTCTGGATGAGTCACGGCGATCGTGTCGAATCCATACCGCCCGGCTTCAAGGCCACAGCGAGCAGCAAGAATTCGCCGCTGGCCGCGATGGAAGATGCGTCACGGCATTTCTACGGTGTGCAATTCCACCCGGAAGTGACGCATACGCTGCAGGGCCAGGAAATCATTCGTCGTTTTGTGCGCGACATCTGCGGCTGTCCCGGCGACTGGACGGCAGGCAACATCGTGTCCGACGCGATCGACAAGGTTCGCGAGCAGGTCGGTGATGGCAAGGTCCTGCTGGGATTGTCCGGTGGCGTGGATTCGTCGGTCGTTGCCGCGCTGCTGCACGAAGCGATTGGTGACCAGCTCGTCTGCGTGTTCGTTGATCACGGCTTACTGCGACACAACGAGGGCGACCAGGTCATGGCGCTGTTCGC
>Ga0224496_10001793_pt1 | contig 13122 bp, 9 predicted proteins | sample SF_Jul11_sed_USG_2_FD_168127 | JGI IMG/M metagenome (GOLD analysis project Ga0224496, IMG submission 168127) | Sediment microbial communities from San Francisco Bay, California, United States - SF_Jul11_sed_USGS_8_1 | ecosystem: Environmental > Aquatic > Marine > Sediment | place: USA... | reverse complement strand
GGAAAGGTGAATGTAGGCGGTTCGGCCAAGATCGACATAGTAGCTGACCTTGACCAGGCGTCTTTCGGCCTGCTGTGGGAAAAGACCGGACAGCAATAAACATTGGTCACCGACATCACGAAGCTGTTGTTGTCGAGCCTGGCCAGTGAGGTTGGTCGTATTAAGAAGGTCCGGTGCCAGTGCCTTGCTGGCAATGGACGGATTCTGGGTAAAGCGTATCAGGGTAAAAATGAGATAACTTTCTACATCCTCATTGAGCTGGTATTGGCATTGTTGTTCGGCATGCTGGAGCAGTTGTTTCCATTGGGCGGTTGTGGTGGGTTCAAGCATTAGTTTTTCAGTCATACCAGGCTCCTGAAACTCTCTTACTTATCTTATAGTTTATATCGGCATGTAAATCAGCGGCTTGAGTCTAACAGAGCAGCGTTCTGGCAGATTTTTAGGGTATACTTGCCCGTTCTAAAATAATGAAAAAACTGATTAATTTTATGGCATACGATGTAACTACTTTTCAGGGACTGATTCTGGCCCTGCAGGACTACTGGGCAAAACAGGGTTGTGCGATATTGCAGCCACTGGATATGGAAGTTGGGGCAGGTACTTTCCATCCGGCGACATTTTTACGTGCCATTGGGCCTGAGCCATGGCGTGCGGCATATGTGCAGCCTTCACGCAGACCTACCGATGGCCGTTATGGTGAAAACCCAAATCGACTACAGCATTATTATCAGTTTCAGGTAGTACTCAAGCCTTCCCCGGAAGATATTCAGGAGCTTTATCTGGGTTCTCTAAAAGCTCTGGGCTTTGATCCGTTAGTACACGATATCCGATTTGTTGAAGATAATTGGGAATCACCGACACTGGGAGCCTGGGGACTGGGCTGGGAAGTCTGGTTAAATGGCATGGAAGTCACACAGTTTACCTATTTCCAGCAGGTGGGTGGTCTGGAATGTCGCCCCGTCACAGGAGAGATTACCTATGGTCTGGAGCGCCTGGCCATGTATTTGCAGGATGTGCAAAGCGTGTTTGATCTGGTCTGGACGCGCGGACCGCAGGGTGTGGTTACTTACGGGGATGTTTTTCATCAGAATGAAGTTGAGCAATCCCATTACAATTTTGAACAGGCCAATACCGAAGCTCTGTTTGCATGGTTTGATACCTGTGAAAAAGAAAGCCAGCGTATGATTGAGGCGGGTCTGGCACTACCCGCCTATGAGCAGGTACTCAAGGCGTCACATACCTTTAATCTGCTGGATGCCCGTCATGCCATTTCTGTTACCGAGCGCCAGCGTTACATCCTGCGAGTCAGAACCTTATCACGAGCGGTGGCGCAGGCTTATTATGATGCGCGTGAGGCACTTGGCTTCCCGATTTGCAGAGCATCGCAGGGAGGTAACGTATGAGCAAGCGTGATTTATTAATTGAAATTGGTACAGAAGAATTACCGCCAAAAGCCTTGCAAAAATTATCTGCCGCATTTGTTCAGGGTGTTGAGCAGGGGTTAAAGGATAGCAATCTTGGTTATGCAGAAGCCACCGGCTTTGCAGCACCAAGACGCCTGGCCATAATTGTAAAGGCACTGGATGAGAATCAGCCTGATCGTACAATTGAAAAGCGCGGGCCCGCAGTGCAGGCGGCATTTGATGCCGATGGTAAACCCACAAAAGCCGTCGAGGGCTTTGCCCGTTCCTGTGGTGCCAGTGTTGAGTCATTAGAACGTTTAACAACCGATAAAGGTGAGTGGCTGGTTTATCGTGATAATGAAACCGGTAAGCCGACAGTTGAATTAATACCCAATATTGTTGAACAGTCACTGGCCAGGTTGCCTATACCCAAACGCATGCGCTGGGGGGATCATAATGAAGAATTTGTCAGGCCCGTTCACTGGGTGGTTTTATTATTTGGTAAGCAGGTTGTTGAAGCCAGTATATTAGGTATTAAAGCAGGCAATGAAACTCGCGGTCATAGATTCCATTATCCACAGGCAATCAGGTTAGATTCAGCGGCAGATTATCTGGAAAAACTGGAAAGCCCGGGTTATGTCATTGTTGATGCAGCGAAGCGTAAAGATGCCATACAGCAACAGGTTGAGCAGGAAGCTGAGAAGCTGGATGGTCGTGCATTGATTGATGATGATCTACTGGATGAAGTAACGTCTCTGGTTGAGTGGCCTGTCGCTGTTGCCGGTGATTTCGATGAGCACTTTCTTAAAGTTCCTGCTGAGTCATTAATTAGCTCGATGCAGGACCACCAGAAATATTTTCCTGTGGTCGATACTGAGGGCAAGTTAAAACCTAATTTTATTACTATTAGTAATATTGATAGTGCCGATATTTCAAAAGTGAAACAGGGTAATGAACGTGTTATCCGACCACGATTATCAGATGCTGCTTTTTTCTGGGAGCAGGATTGCAAGCACCCACTGGAAACACACATGGCGTCACTGGAGAAGGTTGTTTTCCAGAACAAGCTTGGCTCATTGGGTGATAAGAGTCGACGAGTTGCAAAAATAGCAGAAAAGATTGCCGAAACACTGGGTGAAAACAAGCTGCATGCACATAGGGCAGGTTTATTGTCCAAATGTGATTTAATGACCAACATGGTGTTCGAATTCACTGATCTTCAGGGAATTATGGGTCGTTATTATGCAATCAATGATAATGAACCGGGTGATGTTGCGATTGCACTGGATGAGCAGTATATGCCTCGCTTTGCCGGTGACAGTCTGCCATCAACAGCTACCGGTCAAATTCTGGCCCTGGCGGATAAGCTGGACACTATACTGGGCATTTTTGCCATAGGCCAGAAGCCTACCGGAGAAAAAGATCCGTTTGCATTGAGACGCGCCGCGCTAGGTGTACTGCGAATTTTAATTGAGTGTAATTTAATGCTCGATTTAAAAGATCTGTTAGCAACAGCGGCAAAACCATTACAGGTCATTGTGGATGCTGAACTGGTTATTGATGATGTTCTGGATTTTATGCTCGACCGTTTGCGTGTTTATTATTTAAATCAGGATATCTCAATTGATGTTTATGATTCAGTGCTTGTTTTAAAGCCAACATGCCCTCTGGATTTTGATAGAAGAATACAGGCCGTCAATGCATTTAAGAAAATGCAGGAAGCAGAAAGTCTTGCCGCCGCTAATAAACGTATTCAGAATATTTTGAAAAAAATTGAAGGTAAAATCCCTGATTCAGTGATAGAGACATTATTAACTGAAGAAGCGGAATCGAAATTGTATCAGGCAATAAATAATTTATCAGGTAAAGTGAAGCCTTTATTTGAGCAGGGTGATTACAAAGTAGCGCTTAAAGAACTGGCAGGATTAAGAGAAACCGTCGATGTATTTTTTGATAATGTCATGGTTATGGTAGATGATGAAGCTGTTAAAAATAACCGCATTGCCCTGTTATCAAATTTGGCAGGATTATTTATGCAGGTAGCCGATCTTTCACGTTTGCAATCATGAAATTAATAATCCTGCAACGAGACGGTGTTATTAATCAGCTTGTTGAGAATGGCATTAAAAGTCTGCAAGACTGGAAGCCGATACCGGGCAGTATTAAAGCTATGGGGCAGCTTTGTCAGTCAGGATACAGCCTGGTAATTATTGTAAATAGATTGGCTATGTCTAATGATGCGCCGGATATTGAAACATTGCATGCAATACATAGTCAGACAGGTCAATTACTTGAGCAATATGGTGGATATGTTGAAGCTCTGTTTTATTGTCCCCATGATTCAAAAGATGAATGTGACTGCCATACACCAGGGGCAGGCATTTATTCAGATATTGCAAAACGATTTCAGTGTGATTTAAGTAACGTGCCAGTGATAATTGATAATTTAGCAGATATAGATTCGATAAAATCTCTGGGTGCCAGTGCTGTTATAGTAAAGACAGGGCGGGGTGCTGCGACATTGGCTGCTGTTGATTCGCATGACTTAAAAACAATGACGATATACAACGATCTGGCTGAATTTTCTGAAGCCATTATTGCGGAGACAACAAGTGAGTGATGTAGGAATTCCTTCCAGGCCAGAGTTATATATTCGATCAGTTGTTTACTGGTTATGTAGTATTTTATGGTTAATGATAATTGTTTTTACCACATTGCTGGCATTTCCATTTTCCGTTCATGTTCGCTATAAAATTGCATCTGGCTGGGCAAAGGGATCAATTGACTTGTTGCGTATTATTTGTAATGTAAATTACAAAGTAGAAGGCATGGAAAATATTCCGCAAGGTGCGGCCATTGTTATGGCAAAACACCAGTCGACATGGGAGACGCTTTTTTTACAAAAGCTATTGCCACCACAGCTCTGGGTAGTAAAAAAAGAACTGTTGCGAGTACCTGTATTTGGCTGGGGTCTGGCTTTGTGTGAGCCTATCGCTATTGATAGAAGTGCCGGACGAAAAGCGGTTGATCAGATGGTTGAGCAGGGAGAGAAAAAATTAAAGCAAGGTAGATGGATAATAATTTTTCCAGAGGGCACTCGAGTAAGTCCGGGTGAAAGCAATAAATATAAAATTGGAGGTCCTATTCTGGCATCAAGAGTGGATTACCCAATAGTACCCATAGCACATAACGCTGGTGAATACTGGCCAAAACACAGTTTAATTAAATGGCCGGGTACCATTACTGTTTCAATCGGGCCGGTAATACAGGGTTATGGAAAAAAACCAGATGAAATAAAAGAAGAAGTACAAACATGGATAGAAAATAAAATGGAAGAAATTAGCGATAAGTCAAAATGGAATAGATAGAGGTTAAACGATTTTTAGAATGAAAAAAGCTGTCTGCAGTTATTGCTGGTCTGAGTGCATATAATGTCTGGGTTTTCATCGCGTAAATTGGCTATAGAGTCGATTATAGTTTTTATATATGAAGGTTCGTTGCGTTGTTTGTGATGTTGAGAATCTGCCTGATCAGGTGCATCCGTTTCGATTAGCAGATAGTCGAGTGGTATTCGGCTAACAATGTCTCTGGGTCGTGTGGCACGCTCATAGGTAATGGCACCACCAAAACTCAGGTAGATGCCTAGATCAATTAATTGCAGTGCCTGTTCATAACTGCCCGAATAGCTGTGAATCATGCCGCGAAGACCGGGTTTTGATTTTAATAATTGAATGACCTGTTCTGTGGCTTTACGGCAATGTATAACAACAGGTAAATTATATTCTAGCGCCATCTCCAATTGGGCATCAAAAAAATCCATCTGTTTTTTTCGATCAAGATTCTTTAAATAAAAATCAAGACCGCATTCGCCAATGCCGACAGGGGATTCATTTTTAATCCAGTTATTAAGTGTAATCAGGTCATTAAGTTTATGTTGATCAATATAGTAGGGGTGTAACCCATAACAGGCATGCAGTTTACTGTGTTGAGTGCATATATTTTTAACGCGCTGCCAGGTGTCTGCGCTAATGCCGGGAACAATAATGTGTTCAATGCCTGTGTTATGCGCGCGTTGTAATACCTGATCACGATCATGATCGAAGGATTCGAAATCAATATGACAATGGCTATCGATTATCATGCTGTCATTCTAACAATAAACAATCACTGTGAGTGATTTTTAAGAGCAGTATTATTTTTATAGCAGAAATAAAAAAGCCCGCTCATTGAGTGGGCTTTTTTGAACTTGACTATGGTTAAATATTAACGTGCCTTTTTAGACTTCTCGATCATGTCATGAATAATCGGCGTTAGAATAACTTCCATTGCCATACCCATTTTGCCACCAGGTACAACAATTGTATTACGACGTGACATAAATGAGTCATGAATCATGTTTAACAGATAGGGAAAATCAACATTGAATTTCGCAGGATCTTTGAAGCGGATAACAACAAAGCTTTCATCTGGCGTTGGAATATCACGGGCAATGAAAGGATTTGAAGTATCAACTGTAGAAACGCGCTGGAAGTTAATGTCTGTTTCTGAGAATTGAGGTGTCAGGTAAGTGACATAATCAGGCATGCGACGCAGAATAGTATCAACAATAACATCTGCTGAATAACCACGTTCAGCATTATCACGATGGATTTTCTGTATCCATTCGAGATTAACGATAGGGACTACGCCAATACCGAGGTCAACATGTTGTGCAACATTGGTAGTGTCAGTTTTAACCAGTCCATGTAAACCTTCGTAGAACATCAGGTCTGATCCGGTTGCAATATCTTCCCAGGGTGTGAATTCACCAGGTTTTTTATCAATGCCAAGACGTTCGTTATGTTCCTTTGCTTCTGGATCAGAATGAAGGTAGTAACGTTTTTGACCTGTGCCCGATTTACCATATGAACTGAATAATTCTTCCAGTTTATCAAATAGATTAGCTTGTTCGCCAAAGTGACTGAAGTAACGATTGCCCTTGGCTTCGGCTTCACCCATGGCCTGTTTCATTGAAACACGGTCATGACGATGAAAACTGTCACCTTCTATAACAACAGGATTAATATTTTCACGGATAAAAATATGTTCAAAAGCTTTTTTAACTGTTGACGTGCCCGCACCAGATGAGCCGGTTACCGCAACAATGGGATGTTTTTGGGACATGGAGTTTTCCTCAAAATACTAAAAATATGTTTTGGCTTTCGCTGTGTTGTATTGAGCAACCAGCGCCAGCCACGGAATTTTTTCTGTTTCAGGCCAAAATGGCGAAATAAGCGCGCTATTCTAGCGATTTTTGCCTTATCTGGCGAGCATTTATCCTTACAGTCTTGATAGCCAGGCATAGCTGGCGCTCTTAGTTATCTCCAGAATACCCCCTGGATAGAAGCCTGTGAACAGAATTAATGTAGAAAATAGAAAAATAATGGCCAGTTCTCTAGGCCTCAGGTCAATGGCATCGATGATAACCGGGTTAGTGCATCTGCCCAGGAAGGCATTTCTATAGATAACCATGAAGTAGCTGGCACTGAGTACCATGCCCAGCAAGGCGGCAAGTCCTGCTCCGGCATGAGTTTGCAGTGTACTAAGAAGTATCAGATATTCTGCTATGAAGCCATTGGTGCCGGGTATGCCCATGCCGGCAAAGCCAAATAGCAGGTAGAAGCCAGCTAAAAGAGGCATGGTATTGGCTATACCACCAAGGCTAATTGTGTCCGTAGAGCCGGTGCGATGGTGTATAAAGCCAGTCAGCATATAGATGCCACCTGCGATAAGCGTAAAATTGAGCAGTTGATAAATGGCACCCTGAATACCCTGGATATTGAAAGCTGAAATCCCCAGTAGTACCAGGCCGGCATGGCTGATGCTGGAGTAGGCCAGCATGCGGCGTAAATTGCTCTGATTCATGGCCACAATGGCACCAAACAGAATGCCAATCACGCCGAGGCCAGCCAGTAACCAGTGATATGTCTGAGAGGCCTGTGGTGCTAATGGCACTATGAAGCGAATAAACCCATACAGTCCCAGCTTGAGACCGGTCATAATGGCGGCGATGCTGGCCGGACCTTCCATGGCAACGGTTGGGAGCCAGGTGTGAAAGGGAAATAGCGCGGCTTTTGCACCAAAACCAATTAGAAGTAAAAAGAAAAGCGTGGTTTGAATGTCTGTTGGTATGGTGATATCAAGCAGTTGAAGATAATCAAAACTTAATTGTGAAGGTATATGGCCATCTGCATGAGTGAAGGCCAGTATGACAAAAGCAAATAGTAATGACACACCGCTGGTGAGCATAAATAAGGTATATTTGACTGCGGCATAACGACGATTAGGGCCTACTCCCCAAAGACTGATTAAAAAATACAGGGGAATTAAAGTCATTTCCCAGAAAAGAAAAAACAGTATGGTATCCAGGGCGCAAAAAATTCCCAGAATGCTGCCTTGTAGACACAATAACAATGAATAATACAGCCTCGGTAAATTGGTTATGCTGGTCCATGAGGCAATAATAACGCCTGCAAATAACAGGCAGCTTAAAGGTAGAAATAAAATCGAGATTCCATCGATGCCAATAAAATAATGAATATTGAGCGTTGGAATCCAGAGTGCTTTTTCAATGAATTGAAAGCTACTGTTTGTATTATCAAAATGTCCCAGTAAAAACAGCGAGATGATCAAAGTAATGGCGCTAGTGATCAATGCTATCTGGCGAATAGAAGCAAGAGATTTAAAAAACCAGAGGGCTGTAGCGCCAATGAATGGGCTGAAAATTAGCCAGCTTAATAATGATGTTTCATTCATTAGTTTGTTTCCATGTGACCATAGAGTTCACTCAGGTCTTTTAATGAGTATTCAATAAGTTCCAGCCAGGGTTCAGGATAAAAGCCCACAGTTAACAACAGGCCAAGGAGAATGAGTGCAAGTAAACGTTCCGGAATAGTAACAGGCTTTATGGCTTTACTTGACCAGAGTTCTGAAACATCTTTAGGCGATAGAAATGCTTTTTGAAAAGCCCATAACAGAAAGCCAGCGGCAATGACATTGCCTATAGCTGCTGCAACGGTCACTAATGCACCAAAGCGTTCAAAAGATGCTTCTAGTACAAGATGCACTGAATCAAAACCCGGTGTACCCGGCATACCGATAATGGCAATACCTGAAATAAAGAAAGTAATGGCAATAATAGGGAAGTGATCAAATAAGCCACCTAATTTAGATAACAGCATGGTGTGGGTGCGCCAGTAAATAAAACCTGTGGTGAATAATAAACCGGTAATGGCAAGACCAAAGTTAATAGACAGCATAATGCCACCCTGAAACGCCGCATGATTTAAACTGAATAGACCAATAATCAGTATGCTGGTATGTGACACCACGGCAAAGGCCAGGAGTCGGCGTAAGTTCACCTGCATTAATGCCAGTAATGCAGCATAAAAAATACCTGTGACCGCAAATGCCATAGCAAACTGGTGCCATTGAATCACTGCTTCGGGTAGTAATGGGAAGACAAAGCGTATAAGGCCATAAGCGCCAACTTTTAATCCCAGTAGCAGGACAGGTGCAACCGTGACAGTGCCATGTTCAGCTACAATGGGTAGCCATCCATGTAATGGGAATATAGGCATGCGAATGGCAAGGCCGTAAAACAGAAGGAAAAATATAATTGATTGAATTTTAATGTCGACAGGATGGGTAAGCAGATCGATTAAATCGAAACTCCAGTAACCGGTTGCATCCGAATAGTTCCAGCCAAGCATAATAACACCCAGCAGCAGTAGAAATAAACCAGTGGACATAAATTGCAAATAACGAGATAACGCAAGATCCCGTTCATGAGAAGTGGCCCAGTTCCACAAAATATAGCCAAGTATAAGCAACTGCAGGGATGAGGTTATAACAAACCAGAACATATCCACTGTAGTGTACTGGCTTATTAAGCTAAAAATGACAACATGTAGCAGGATAATAAAAGATTTTCGTTGCTTGATGGGAATAACGAAGCAGTAAAGAATAATAATTAAATTAAGAATGGCTGTTAATAATATGAATAAAACGCTTATGCCATCTATTGCAGCGTGATATTGCAGAGGAGAAAAGAGTACAACCTTTTCGGCAAACTGAAGGGCGATATTGTGTGCATCATATAGCAGGTATAATTTAACAGCCAGGCCGAGTTCTATGATGCCGCTTATAACGGCAAGCAGAAATAGTTTTCTTTTGTCATTAATTAGAAAAAGAAGTATGGCTATGGCCAGAGGAAAAATTTGCAGGCTGGCCAGGACAGGAAAGTTCGATTGAGTTGTCCAGTGTAGTTCAGTAATGACCATATCAAAGTATCACAACAAAAGTGGCGATTATTAAAATTATAAAATAGCGTGGCTGACTTAAAAGTTTCTCAATTTGTAAAACATGACCGCCAAGGTGGTGAATCAGTTTGATTATGCCTGCATTGCCACCTTTTAATACAAGGTGATCCTCAAACCAGCCAAGTATAGAGGCTAGCCATTGCATGGATTTACCTGCCATTCCCTGGCCTTTTCCAATCATGTTTTTACTGGATGATTTTTCAAGTGAAGTAATGGTTGTTGCCTGTGCAGGTAAGCCAACGATACGGTTTACAACATTTTCATCAAAATCACGTGCGTCACGTGATAGTTCCTGTATCGGTTTGACAAGTAACCAGTCTGTTATTTGATCCAGCCAGAAGCGCTGCATGCTGGCTGTGTATAGCCAGGGTAATTTCCTGAGTAATGGGTGTGCCTGTCGTGTAGGCTTGCTCATTAAGTGCATATGTGCAGGTGCGCTAAGAAATTGATAGGCACGCCAGATTGAGTGTAATACAAGGTACCATGATGCAAGATCAAATAAGCCGAGACCACAGAGAAAAAGCATTAAGCCTACATGGGCAATAACCGAAAACATCAGTGTGCTTTTAACATCAGATTGAACGAGGCCAGAGAGAAAACCATATAGTGCTGTAATTAATCCAAGCGTAGTTAAAACAGGTAGTAATGCAGCATCAATTATGAATAGAGGTTCTATTCGTATAACAAGATAAATGCCTGCGTGAACCATAAGTGAACCGTAAAATATAGCACTTGATGGCGTTGGACCTTCGAGTGCGCGTAGAATCCAGGGTGAAAAAGGAATCAGCGCTGACTTGGCTAATGCAGCAATTAAAAAACCGCCAGCAATTAATCCAATTTGTAAACTAGAGAGGCCAGTATTGTGATTCAAAATATCATCCCATTCGACACTGCCGAGCCAGATAAAGGCCAGTGAGAATGCAACGATAAAAGAGGCGTCGCCAATTCGATTGGTTACAAAAGCACGATTGGCATTTGCTGTGGCTGTTTGTCGATCAAATGCATAGCCAATTAGTAAATAGGAGCTGACACCTGCAAGCTCCCATCCAATAAAGGTAAAAACAGCATTACCAGACATTACAATGAGTAACATGCCACCAGAAAATAAATTTAATATCATAAAGAAGCGCTGATAACCTGCTTCACGGTGCATGTAATTAATTGAGAACTTGATTGTTAATAATGAAATAACAGCAATCAAAGTGGCCATTACCAGGGCGAAATTATCAAGTGTAAAACTAATAAAAACACTGTAATGCCCGCTAACTAACCATGGCTGTAATTTTAATTGTCCTGGTGCGCCATAAAGTAATGCATAAGCATCAACACTAACTATAAGCAACAGAGCCAGGTAGTTTGCAGTTAAAGATGTTCTGGATGTTTGTAATTCGCCAGCTTCATTGCGATTAAAATTAAAAATATAGCCAAGCGCAATCCAGGTGGTGGCCAGTATGGGTAATAAGGGGACTAGCCATATATTAAGCAGGATATTATGCATTTATAACCTCCTGTTTAATTAATGCAGGAGATAATGGCAGATGATGTCCGTCATACCATTCTGTTGAATTGTTAACCATGGGCAAAGTTGATTTATTCCCCTGCCATTCAATAAATCCTTTGTCAGGAACAAAAACAGAAATTGTTTCACTATCCGGGTCTTTTGCGCTGAGCAATAGCCATCCGTTACCAACTAGTTCCTGAAGCATTGGTTGGCGTAAATAAATTTTAGTTAAAATTTCAGTTTTTGCTTCAACAACAACCTGTAAACGCATAGCTTCATGAATTTCAATCATCTGTTTTGGCAGGCCGGTACGTAAATCACCGCTGGTGCCATCCATAACTGCAAATAGACCTGTTATATTATGAGTAATTTTTGAGCCGCTACCGTAATTGTTATTATTAACGGTGGAAAAATAATACTCAAGATTAATACCTGCACCTACCGGACCGGCGGCGAGAAGAATGTTTTCAATAATGTGTCCTTCATTATCATCCTGTGTTGGATCATAAGAGATAAGAAAAACTCTACGATCAAAAAAACAGCCCTGTGACATGGATCGTCGGCCAATAAACGCGGCAGCGTTTGTTGCATGACCCAGTTCTGGTCGTGCCTGGCTGAAATCATAAGCTCGACCAGTAATATGTTTTAGTGCCTTGTTTAGTGATGGGCGTTTAGGGGCTGATGCCAGTCGGCGACATCGCTCATGAGCAGAGTATTGGGTTGCACGAATAACTTCGTTATCAAGTTTGCTAAAAGCGGGTTTTAAGGCGGCAGGAATTAGGTCGGTATCGAACCAGTGTATAGTTTCATCGCAGGTATTATGTTCTGCGCCTATAAACCAGGTGTCATCAGGGATTATTATTCCACGCTGCTGCAACAGTGCGCGAATTTCAGGACGGTTTGCAATAGAGGCAAATACACGTGCATTAGGTCCGCCATGACGCCCGCTACAAGCACCACAGTCATAAGCCGCAAGGTGAGGATTATTCTGGCTGCTTGAGCCATGACCCATCATGACAACAAAGTTGGCAAAATTACTGGACAGGCCAATGGTGCGAAGGAAGTTGGCGATACGGTCTGTCTGTTCGTTGTCAGTAAACCCCATGCGTGGATTATCAGGGGTGGCTACAGATGCAATGTCCTCGGCATTGATAGCGACATGAGTATGCACGGTAAGATCAAAACTATTTCGCCAGTAATTAAGTAGTTGACCTAGTCTGCGATAAGCAAATGTTTTTCCGATAAGTGTCAATAGGGTAACAGGTGCAGTAAGCGTAATAACTAATGGTGACAAAATGCTACGCCGTGTTTCCTGATGTATTATATTTTTTAGCCAGAGTCGTAATTTGCGTCTGGTTTTATGTTTCTGCTGGCGATCAAGCTGATTACTATTAGCAACTTCATTTAACTGATGAGACGGTTTTACTACAATGGGGCAGAGTGGTGTGGTGGTTGTGTCATCAAGACCTTTCCAGTTTATTGCCACACCAAAAAATCCAGCAGCACCCAATGTTTCAATGGCAGAATTATGTTCTTCAAGATGACGTCTTATGCTTTCTTCACGATCATCCATGCAAAAAACAATTTGTGCTTCTGCACGTGTGGTGCGTTGTTTCCAGCGGCCACGATTTTCATTATTAACCAGGGCGTTAAATAGTTGATCGCGATAATTGAGTTCGTAGGCCTGTAACCATATAAAGCCACGTTTTTCTTCATCCAGATTGTTGATACATGAAAAGATATTATCGATATGATCTTTTGTTAGCTGGTTGATGTCATTGGCGGAAAGACCAAGATGCTGCGCAAGTCTAAACAGTTGCCAGCCATGTTGAAAAACATCTCTGCCTTTATTGTGACC
>Ga0224496_10001792_pt1 | contig 13123 bp, 12 predicted proteins | sample SF_Jul11_sed_USG_2_FD_168127 | JGI IMG/M metagenome (GOLD analysis project Ga0224496, IMG submission 168127) | Sediment microbial communities from San Francisco Bay, California, United States - SF_Jul11_sed_USGS_8_1 | ecosystem: Environmental > Aquatic > Marine > Sediment | place: USA... | reverse complement strand
AGCCGGAGTCAAGCGCGTTTTGCAGTTCTCTTTCTGCACCCGCAAGGTTTCCGATCGTGTACATTGATGCGATTTTATCCTTGTTCGCATCCCCCGGTGTGAAAGTTAACCCGGTTTCCAGAGTATACCGCTCCGTATACCCGTTCAGCCTTTTGACGACATTTTCGATTATCTTGCCATCCGAATTTCCATAGACAAAGGTGGCATAACTTATGCGTCCATCCTTTTCTATAAGCTTAAAAGCCGCTTGTGAGCTCGTTACCCACTCTACGACAAAGAACAAGTCCACGTTCACCAGATCTCCGTACTTTGTTACTGAATTCCGGTTGACTGTCAATTTGCGTTCCATGCTCACTTGGGATAATGCGTCCGTGTCCATGATTTTCAGTTGCAGGCGCTGTAATTCTTCCGCGAGCCTCGCAGCGAGGGTGCCAGACTCGTCTGTTTTACCTCGCAGGACGGCGATTGTCTGAATGCTACTGTCAAACTTGACTGCGGGTGGGACATTGAAAACCAATTCCTTTGACCCATGCCCCACTTCTTGCAATGTTACACAACCGCTAAATACTGTTGCGGTGAGTATCGCCAAACAGAGTGTCAATTTTCTTGTGTAATTCATTGATTTGTCTCCTTGCTTTATTGCTGTCAGTCTGTTGCCATTCAGCAACGGCAACCTACTTCGCTAAGTACTCATGCGCATATTAGTAACCGGACACCACAATGAAAGCACCATTGCTGGCGCCTCCACTTTCCCATCAGATATTTTGATAATCCCCAGTTGCCAACATGGCCACCCCAAAACAACGCAATGCGTTTTGAGGCATAATAATTCAACCCCGCCCACCCGTCCATCCGCCAAATGGAGGATTTTTCACGAATTGATCCGCACAATCTCAAGGCGCCCCGCGATACTACATGACACGTCACGATACGAACCGGAAAGAAACCGTGTATGTAATCATAAAAATCCCATGGCATAAAGATTACTTGATTCCTGGCGGCGACAGCCCTATATTGGTGGTGATCACCGGGGATCAATTTTTCTGCGCAAGAGGGGTTTGTGTGAGAGCATGAGGGGGTGTTATGCTCAAAAACGGCTCTGCTGGCGGCGGCCGCTCGTCCCCGATAGGTGGCTGGCGCGCAGCGCCAAACTGCGTCAGAAAGGATTCGCCGAAGTCAGAGCTCTCTGGCTCCATCCCGGAAAGGCATGACAATCTTCCACTCCCGGCTGGCGCGGAGCCAGCCCTCAACCCATCATCTAGCTTTTCCGGCTTCGTCCCCAGGAAACCGGAATCCGTGCCGGCCAGAGTATACAAGCAGCTGTGGGAACTTTCGGAGGAGCTGAGGGAAATGCGGAGCCTTGAGGACTTCATGGCCGCGTTCCTTCCCGGGGCGGCCGCCATGATCAACGCCGGTTCGGCGGCTTTCTGCCTGCATGCAAAAGCTCCCGGAGCTGTCACCATTCCGGCAAAAGGTCTCGGCTGGAATTTGTGCGGTCCATCCGGGACGCTCTCGCTTGCGTGCAGGGATTTTTTCCTGCAAGACCCATTGTTCACTCACTTCAGGGAATTCCGCGAGTCCGGGGAGGCATACCGGGTTATCGCCTCTTCCGGGATGATTGCGCCACCACGGCTCAGTGACCCGGAATTCTTTTGCGAATTCCTGTGGCCCTTGCGCCAGAGCGAATATATAGGCCTCTTCGTGAATAACGTCATGGATTCTTCTGGATATTTTGGATTTCACCGGCCACCTGGCGCCGGATGTTTTGGAGCGCGGGAAAAACGTGTCCTGGCCATAATGGCGCCCCGGCTGCGGGAAATTATTCCATGGAGTGATGAGCGGAGTGAACCGTGGTCCGCCCGCGATGAAGCTGTTCCCCACCCTAATTTCGGCATGCGAAAAATGGGGGGGGGACCCCGGCGCAAGGGCTTGGAAATGAACGGCTGAGCAAGCGTGAATTGGAAGTGGCCCGGCTGGCGGCGGCTGGACTGCGCAACAAGGAAATCGGGGAACGGCTTTCCATATCCGCCTTCACCGTGAAGGATCATTTGCACTCCGCGTTCAGAAAGCTGGGGGTGAGCAACCGGGCCATGCTGGGGTGCGCACTGACCAGTTCCGCGCCCATTCCTTCATTGAGCCCGGAAAGCGTCTGACCAGCCGCAAACCACTCCCTGCGATAGCGGGGATCATACACTGCGTCACCATAAGCGGAACCGCCACGGTGTGGCCAGCCGCCATGTGGCTTCGTTGCCATGATGCGGCCACATGGCCAGCCCCCGGATTGCCGTTATAAGCTCTGCTACTCGAACAATGTGAACCGGACATTGGTCAACGTAGTGGGGATGTCGGCGTCGCGTCCCACCCGGCTGGAGGTATTCCCACCCACGGAAAAATAATTAAGGCTGTTGAAGGGGCCGCTGGTGGGCACCTGATAAGTCTGGATCAGGCTCTCTCCTCCACCGGTCACGTCGAATATCCGGCATTCCACCAGCCCATCCACCACATCCGCTCCCTGGCCATATAGCAGGCTGGGCACTGTGGTATCCCAGGAGCAGTCAAATTTGTAGGTAGAGGTTCCAAGGTAAAGTGGCTTGTCCTGATCCTTGGAGGCCTTTTCACAGGAATTTGGATTGCCCCCGATGCAGATCGTGTCGGCTCGCTGGTTCACCAGGCGAGTCTCTATCCTTCTGTCGAAGGACAACCTGTTTCCCAGGATATGCCAGTTGGCTTCCCGGAAATAATTACCGTAACCCATGAAGACCACCACCACAACGTCACTGGTGGGCCATGGAAAATCCCTATAGTCCATATTTGTTACGGTCCATGTCACCCGTCCCTTGTTGACTGCCCTGTCACCCAGAGCCTCGTCGCCGCCATTGGCTTTTTTACCCACAGTTCCGGAGCGGATATCCACGGTCTGCCCGTTGGTCAACGGCCCACACACCTCCAGCGTCCAGGCTATTTGGCCGTCAGGAAGTGAAACACAGCTGGATCCGCCGTCGCCGTTGGATCCCCCGGAGCAGCCCCCGGCGAAAACCGCCGCGGTGGCGAACATAATAAGAAAAAGCTTGTTACAACAAAAATTTGGCATCAATCCTCCAGGATATACAAGAAAAGTTTTCGAATAGTCTGTAATGATGTAAATTGATCTGATAGGCGTAAAGATTAAGGCGCCTCCCCGACTTTTGTCAATAGCCCCAACGTGTAGGTTTGTTTCCAGGCGGGGCTAAGATTATCATGGGTGTCATCGCGCCAGAGGGCGCCGGAAGAGAAGAAGTGTTTGAATGGAGAATGACCTTGAACCGAAAGATGACCGTTAATATAGCGTCTGGACAGAAGATTGGAGCCCGCATGGAGCAACTGCGATGAAAGACCCCATGGCCCGGCTGCGGGAGGAGGCCGCTCGAAAAGAGCTGGAGCGTAAAGCGGAGAAGGAGCATGCCACAGAGGCCACAGGGGAGGAAGCCGCCGTGGACCGGGAGGTGGCGGAGTATCTGGGTGCGGAGGAGGAGGAAGTGGCCGCCTGTTGCGGCTCCATCTGCCCCCACTGCGATATGTTTCTGGACAAGGCCATCGCCTTGGTCCAGTTGGGTCGACCCCACCACCTGTTCATGAATCCGTCCCAGGCGGAAAAGTTCCGGGAAGCGATGGAAATATATGAAAGGGATAGGAGTGAATATATCGCCCGACGCCAGGAACTGATGGAGAGAATGCGCAGGTAAGGGAGCTTGGCCGTCAATGCGCTAGTGTGGGTCTCCGGGCGCTGTTGGGGCCCACCACCAGGGTGGTGAAGGAGGAGGGGGCGCCAAAAATAGTCCCCGCCAGATCGCGCACCTGGTCTGCGGTTACAGAGCTTATCTGCTCCAGCGTCTCCTCCATGGAAAAGAACCGGCGGTGATAGGTCATCTGCGCGGCCATTTGCGAAACTCTGGAATCGAGGGATTCATATGAGAGCCTCACGTTATCCTGGGCCTGGGCTTTGGCCCTCGCCAGCTCCTTCGGGTCCACCTTGGTGGAGCATAAGATGTGCATCTCCTCCAGGGTAATGCGCCAAATCTCGTCCAGCGTTTCCGGCGCGCAGGCGGCGTATACTCCCGCCACTCCACAGTCGGCGAAGCGGTCATGGAAGCTGTGGATGGAGTAGGCCAGGCCCCTTTTTTCCCTTATGTTCTGGAACAGCCGGGATGAGACGCCGCCACCGAAGATGGTATTCAAAAGCATTTGGGTCATCCTGCGCTTGTCTGTCACGCACAGTCCCGGCCCAGCTACCAGCATGTGGGCCTGTTCGATCTCCTTATGTATAAAGTCCTCGGCAGGGGAGGGATCGGGAGTGGCGGGTTGTGGTTGAGCTTTTCCAGGCGTCAGGTGGCCAAAATGGGTCTCCACCAGGGCTGCCAGCTTCTCCATGGTGATATCGCCGCCAGCGGATACCACGATGGATGGTGGCGCGTAGTGGGAATCGCGGAACTCGAAAAGGTTCTGCCGGTCTACATTAAGCACCGCCTCGGGTGAGCCGGCAATGGGCCGGCCCAGGGGATGGTCCGGGAATCTGTTTTGGTAAAGTTTTTCATATGCCAGATCCGCCGGGCTGTCGTCCACCGCCCGCAGTTCCTCCAAAATCACCCGGCGCTCCAGCTCCATCTCATCCTGAGGGAAAGTGGATCCGAGCATGATTTCGGCGATCAGGGAGAAAGCCTTGTCCAGGCGCTGGTTCACCACATGGGCGCCGAAGCAGGTGTTCTCTCTGGTGGTGAAGGCTTCCACATTGCCTCCCAGTTCGTCGATCTCCATGGCGATGTCCGAAGCTGTCCTGGCGTCGGAGCCCTTGAACACAAGATGCTCCAGGAAGTGTGAAACTCCCAGGTTATCATCCGTTTCGTTTCGGGAACCGGCAAGAACCCAGATCCCGAACGAAACAGATTGGAAAAACGGTATTCTTTCGCAGACTACCGTTATGCCGTTAACGTCGCGGGCCTCTGCCGTCACGTCCGTCACGTCCATCACGGCCACCCCGGGAAGGTCCGCCTCCTCCGGAAGGTTTGCGGGCAGGGCCTCTTCCAGCGCCTTCCGGCGGTTCGCGCAGTTCCTTGTCTGTGCCCGCCACCGCTTCGCGGTAAGATAGCCGTACTTTTCCGGTGGGGTCTACTTCGATGACTTTCACAGGGATCCTGTCACCAATGCTGAAAACATCCTCCACATTCTCCAGCCGGAACTCGGCGATCTGGCTGATGTGCAACAGCCCGTCGGTGCCGGGGAATATCTCAACGAAGGCGCCGAAATCCACGATCCTGCGGACTATGCCGTCGTATATTTTGTCCAGCTGAGCTTCCTGGGTGATGTATTCCACCATGCCAATGGCAGAATTAAGCTTTTCCACGTTGGAGGAGAATATCTTCACCTCGCCAGCGTCGTTGACATCCACCTGGCATCCCGTATCCGCCACTATTCCCTTGATCACCTTGCCACCGGGGCCGATAAGCTCCCGCACCTTCTCCGGACTGATCTTGAGAGTGTGGATTCTGGGGGCGTTGGGATTCAATTCCTCGCGGGGCTTGGAAATGGCCTGGTCCATAATCCCCAGTATGTGGAGTCTTCCCTCCTTCGCCTGGTCCAGGGCGCGCTTCATCAGTTCCACGTCAAGGCCCCCTTCTAGCTTGATATCCATCTGCACGGCGGTGATGCCATCACGGGTGCCGGCAACCTTGAAGTCCATATCTCCCAGGGCGTCTTCCATCCCCAGGATATCGGAAAGGATGGCTACTCTCTCCCCTTCCATCACAAGACCCATGGCGATGCCGGCCACCGGCGCCTTGATCGGGGCTCCGGCGTCCATCAGCGCCAGGGACGCTCCGCAGACAGTGGCCATCGAAGAAGAGCCGTTGGACTCCAGGATCTCCGAGACCACGCGAATGGTGTATGGGAATTTGTCGCTGGGCGGGATGACCCTCTCTATGGCCCTTTCCGCCAGCGATCCGTGGCCAATTTCGCGCCTGCTGGCGCCCATCATTCTTTTCACCTCTCCCACACAGAAGCCGGGAAAGTTGTAGTGCAGGAAGAATGTGCGGATGGCGCGGCCTTCCAGATTGTCGATGGTCAGCTCGTCCTGGCTGGTACCCAGGGTGGTGGTCACCAGCGCCTGGGTCTCCCCCCTGGTGAAGAGGCAGGAACCATGGGTCCTGGGCAGGGCGTCCACCGCTATGGTGATCTCCCTTATTTCATCAGTCTTTCGGCCATCGGCGCGGATGCCTTCCTCCAGAATCATGTTGCGCACGAACTTTTTCTGGATTGTCTCAAAACCGTTCTTCAGCGCTTTTTTCTTCACCTCATCCTGGCTCTCTCCCATGATCTGGGCTACCCCTTCATCCCTCAGGGCCTTAAGCGCGTTTTTTCGCTCGAATTTGCCCTTGGTTAAAAGAGCGGCCTTGAGCCCCCCTTCCACCTTCGCCAGGATCTCGGCGGCTTCCGGGGCTTCCTCCGCCATGGGGATATCCATTTTCGGTTTGCCGATCTTGGCCGCCAGCTCTTTCTGGGCCACGCATAGCTTCTTTATCCACTCATGGGCGAACTTGAGCGCCGCCACCAGATCCTCCTCGGTCATCTCGGCGCCACCCCCTTCAACCATCACCAAAGACTCCTCCGTGCCGGAGACAGTCAGGTTGATATCGGAAGTTTCCATCTCCTTGATGGTGGGGTAAATGACAAACTCGCCATCGATCCTGCCGACTCTCACTCCGGAAATCGGCGTGGTGAAAGGCAGATGGCTGATCATCAGGGAAGCGGAAGCCGAGGTGATCGCCAGAGACTCTGTATCGTTCTCGAAATCAAAGGAGAGCGGATTTATTAATATCTGAGTTTCGTTGGAATATCCATCGGCGAACATCGGCCGGATGGACCTGTCCACAAGGCGGGAGGTAATGGTCTCCCTGTCGGATGGGCGCGATTCACGCTTGAAGAATCCGCCGGGGATTCTACCTGCGGCGGCTGTTTTATCCCTGTAGTCCACGGTGAGAGGGAGGAAATCGAAACCCTCTTTGGCCTTGTCTTCCGCGGATGTGGCGCAAAGGAGGAGTGTCTCCTCCAGGCCCACCACCACCGAGCCTGCGGCCTGCTTGGCCAGTATTCCTGTTTCGATGAAAAAGGTACGTCCTTCGATGTCGACTTCGATTCTTTCTGCTTGCATTTTCTTTCAGTTCTCCTGGTTACTTTGAGGCCGGGAAAGGGCGCCAGACACCCACGCAGTGGCGCGATATGTTGGATTTATAATGATGACCCGCACGATTGGGGTATGGACCGGAATGGGGGGCGATTGCCCCCGCTACCTGCGCAACCCGAGCGCTTCACGGATTTTGTTGTAGCGCTCGAAATCCTTGTGGCTCTTGATATAATCCAGCAGCTTTCTTCGCTTGTTGACCATCTTCAACAAGCCAAGACGCGAGTGGTGATCCTTCCCGTGAGCCTTGAAATGCTCCGTAAGGTTCTTGATTCGCTCCGAAAGTATGGCTATCTGCACTTCCGGAGAGCCTGTGTCCTTGTCTGTGGTGCGGAACTGGGTGATAATCTCCTGCTTCCGCTCCTTCTGCACGCTCATGTCCCTTTGCCTCTGTTTCTTTCTTGTTCTTAAGTTCTTATCAACCCAGCATTTCTAACAGAAACAAGGCATGGTTGTAAAGGAATTTATCGAATATTCGTAAACGAGGAGAAGGGCGTGTTGAATCAGGTCAGGTTCCACCCCTTCCGCGCCATCGGCCATTTCGTCGCTGGTATTCCCTTCCAGGCTCGCTTCTGCTAGTCTGAAAGCCTGATTTTCACAATGGAGAAGAAAATGGCTGTCACCAAACAAGAGCTTCTGGAGCTGCTGAATAAGGATATCGAGTGGGAATACGCCGCCGCCATACAATATGTGCAACACGCCGCCGTCATCTCCGGCGCCAAGTATGAATCGATACAAAAGGAACTTCTGGTCCACGCCAAAGAGGAGCTGGCCCACGCCATCATGCTCTCTGAGCAGGTGGACTATCTGGGCGGCGTTCCCACTGCCGGTGTGGAAAAAACCCACACCTCGCCGGACAGCCTGGAGATGCTGAAGCAGGATCTGGCGGGGGAGCGTCAGGCCATCGAAAACTATAAGGAAAGAATCGCCCAAGCCGAGTCTTTGCGGGAGTACGGCCTTCGCCGGATACTGGAGGACATCCTGATCCAGGAGGAGGAGCATGAGCGAGATATAAAAGGTGTGGTGGAATAACCGGCCCCGGCCCAAAGGAGCCTGCCGATGAAGGAAGAATTCTTTTCCGGAATGAGCCCCATAACCATGGCGTTTTTGGGAGGGCTTTTCACTTGGTCCATGACGGCGCTGGGGGCCGGGATGGTGTTTTTGAAAAGAGACCTGAGCAGAAAAACCCTCGATGTCATGCTTGGTTTCGCCGGGGGGGTAATGATTGCCGCCAGCTTCTGGAGCCTCCTCTCCCCTGCCATAGAGCTGGGCGAGAGAATGGGGATGCCAGGCTGGTTGCCGGCGTCCATCGGGTTTTTGGCCGGAGGTGTGTTTTTGCGGATAGTGGACAAGATATTGCCCCATCTCCACCTGGAGCACGCCATGGAGACCGCCGAGGGGATAAAAACCTCGTGGCGGCGCACCACCCTTCTGGTGATGGCCATCACCCTGCACAATATTCCTGAGGGACTGGCCATCGGAGTGGCATTTGGCGGTGTGGCCGCCGGAATGCCAGAAGCCACCATGGCGGGTGCGTTGGCGCTGGCTGTCGGCATCGGCATCCAGAACTTCCCGGAAGGGGCGGCGGTGTCGCTGCCTTTGAGAAGGGAGGGGACTTCCCAGATGAAAAGCTGGTGGTATGGTCAGCTCTCAGGCTCCGTGGAGCCGGTGGCCGCGGTGGTGGGAGCGGTATTTGTAATCGTGGCCCAGCCAACGCTTCCGTTTGCCCTGGCGTTTGCGGCGGGGGCGATGATATTCGTGGTGGCGGAGGAGGTGATTCCGGAATCGCAGATCAACGGAAATGGCGACGCCGCCACTATGGGTCTGATGATCGGCTTCACCGTAATGATGATCCTGGATGTGGCCCTGGGGTAAGACTCTTATAGCCGGAAGAATCCACTTGCAAGTCGGGATGATTGCATATACAATGGTGCCATTGGGTGGAATCAATTATGAGCAATAAAAATCCGACGGCGTTGGCGGGCGAAATGGCCTCCTCCTGCGTGGCCACCAGGGCCAGGCTCATCAGCCGTTCTATCACTGCCATCTATGATGAGGCCATGCAAGGCTCCGGAGTGAAGGTGAGCCAGGTGAACCTGATGGTGATGGTGTATAACCTGGGGAATGCCAGGTCCACCGACATTTGCCGCATCATGAAAATGGACTCCTCCACCCTCTCTCGCAACGTGGACCGGATGAAAAAAAAGGGATGGCTCGACTCCAGGCATGAGGTGGGCGCCCGCTCCATGGTGATCACCGTCACCCCCGCCGGCGAGCAACTGCTGGCCGATATCTACCCCCAATGGAAAGAAGCCCAACGCCAGGCGGTGGACCTTCTGGATGTGGAGGGAATGGAGGCTGTGTTCAGCCTTTCATCCCGGATTTGGTCGCGGAAATAAACTCTATTCCCCATCGTCAGATGGGGAGGAGTTGCAATGGCATGTCCACAATATCGCCGGCTCTGGGAGCAAACGTCATCGTTGGCGCACCGGATAAAGACAGGCCGGGGATGTCGCTGCAGAGGAACCTGGTTCCGGAGGGGGCAAACTCCGAGCCAATGATCTGGGGAAGCGCGTCGGCCATGGGTACGCTATATATCTTTGCCCTGGATGGGTAGAGATCGAAGAACCGTTCCGCCCATCCACAGTAGACCGTTGCGCGATCCGCGTTACTCTCCAGCCACAGGCGCATCTGAATGGGGGGAGGCAGACTGGAATCGCGTTTGATATGCTCCCCCACCGCGCCTCCGGCCATCATCGCCGCCACCAGAAACAATGCCATGGGCGCCTTCCTGGCCACCGGCGCCAGGGCAATGGCGACCACGGGGAAGAATGGCAGAAAGTGCCTTACCTTGGTCACATTCTGTCCGAGCATCAGCCAGCAAAAATAGAATCCCGCGCCTGCAAGCAGAGCCCGTTGAGCCGTGGAGAAGTAACCTTTGTCATTGCGATTGTGAACCAGCGTCACAATCCCGAACGCAACGCCAAGCGCCATTGGCGCTCCAGCGAGCACTCCCCAAAAGCCGGGAGCGATTCCCGCGATCACTCCCAGGTTTTTCAGCATGAAACCGCCTCTGGTCGAAAATCCACCATTGATGGCGGCGCCATCCCAGTGGGTGAAGTGGCCATTAGTGAAAGCGAGCCCGGTGTTGAGAAGGTCGACCAGGCCCATCGGCCATGCCAGGGGGAGAAGCCAGGCCATGACTCCTATTGCCATCCCTGCCGTCATCGGGACCAGGTGGCCCGCCCCGAAGGCCGCGATGGCGAATCCCGGCGCAAAAGGCCACCATGAAAGACGGGCGCCCAGCGTCAGGCCAAGCATAAATCCTGATATGGACCACTTTCCCGATCCGGGGTTGGCCCCATGAATTGCCAGGGCGGAAAGGCAAAGAAGCGCCAATCCCATCGGTTCGGAGAAAATCTTGTGGCCAAACTGAAACATTGCCGGGTTGGCCATCATCGCAGCCAGCATCGCCATCAACCCTGAAAAGGCCACACTCCCCCGCGCTATGGCGAGCAGAGCCAATATGGCCACAGCCATAGATAAGGTGGATACACAGATCAACCCCCATTCAACCGAGCCCGTAAGCGCGGCCATGACTTTTCCCGCGGCGATGTAGACCGGGTAGCCGGGGAAATGGGGCTGGTGCCATTGTATATCGAATCGCTGAACTCCCATGACGAAGTTCACTCCGTCATGATCGTCGGGGTAAGGCGTGGCGACCCATAATGACACCCCCATAAACAAGAGAGCCGCCCCCATTGTCCATGCGTGTCGAGAGCGCATCTTATCTGGTTGAACCTTTCTGGTTGAAAGGTTTCCCCCAACCCCCCTCCAAAGACTTTTAACCGTCAACAGGCTCCCCAGGTTGGCGTGGGGGGCTTGCCGACAATCAGATTTGTTTGAAAAGAGTCTGAGAAAAGCCTTATTTTCAGAAAAGGTTTTCTCAAATGGCAATTCCACGACACGCTAGACCGCGATGGAGCCGGATTCACGGAGTACTGGTCCGGCGCCGTAATGATGCTCTTGGGCGGCGTCATGGTTGCCAGGGTTCATCAGGTTTCTGGCCCATTGCCGACCCATCAGCATCGCCTCGTCCATGAATACGTATCGGAACAGCCCCTGCCGGCCGAGAGGCGTCACATTGCCGCATTGGCCGACGGAGAGCAGGGCCGAGTGGCGGACAGCGGCCGCGTCCATGGTCAGCAGCGGGTAGGCGTGTTCGGCATGGGTGGAGAAGACCCCAGCCACATGGGGCCGCAAGTGATATCCCAGGGATGCCATCCCCTCCAGGGCGCGATCCAACAGTTGCTCATCCGGCATGCTCCATGCGCTGTCGTCCTTATCGCAGGGGATCTCCAGCATCACGGAGGTTTTCCCCTCCGGGGCCGAATGGGGGCTTCTCCTCTTCGGCTCCTGCACACGGGTCATGACAACCTCCGGTGAAGGGGTGTATTGCCAGGTGTATGGTGACAGCTCATCAATACCGTCGAGCATTATGTTCAAAAACCGCAGGCTCCTGTGGCCCAGCCCCGCTCCAGCCCCGGAGTCGATCATGGCGGCCAGCTGTCCAAGGGGCGCGGTGGAGAGGAAGGAGTCGCCTTCAATCTCCATGGCGGCGCCCCCTGCATCGAGGACTTTCAGGGCCACTGCCTTGGCGCCATGGGTGACAAGGGACCGGGCGCTCGTCCCGGCGATCACTTCACCCCCCAGCGATTCTATCCGGGCAGCCATGGTTTCGAAAATCTCCCCGATCCCCCCGATGGGGTAGAGGTAACTTGTGGCGTGGGTTTTGCCGGTTCGTTTGGAGCCGAGAGATTTGCGCAACGTGTCGAGAATATTTGGCGCGGGTATCCGGCTGGTCGCCCACTCGCCGGAGAGGATGGCCGGGTTCACACCCCACAGCTTGCGTGTGTATGGACCGAAGAACTCGTTGTACAGCGGCTTGCCGTATCTGGCCTCCACCCATTGCTGGAGGGAACCGGCGGGAGCGCCGGATCGGGAGAGCCCCATGGCGGCGGCGGTGTATCCAATGGCGAACCGAAGGTTGGTCCCTGTCGATCCGTTTTTCAGGATGTCCATCATTTTCAGAGGGTATTCGAACCTCCTGTCCGGGAAGAGGATACAGGAGCGCCGTTCCCTGGTCAGCAGGCGGGCGCCCATCAGGGCCTTAACATCCTCCACCAGTTCATGATCGCGGGAGATGAAGCGGTGCCCCCCCTGGTCGAACTGGTATCCATCCTGGCGGATGGTTTTGCACAAGCCACCGGGAGATGGGTCCTTTTCCACGACGGTGACAGGCACGCCGTTCTTGGCTAGTTCCCAGGCGGCGGTGAGCCCGCAGGGCCCCCCCCCGATTATGACGACGCGCATTCCCTGCTATTACCAGTTGGCAGCTAGTTGCAGGGCGATAAGATCCTTTTTCGCTCCGTTCCCCGCCGGGCCGTTCTGCTGGTATTCCATTTTGAACTTCACATTGTCCATAGCCTTCCACACCAAACCGCCGGAGGTCTCTATGTTGGATTCGGCGGATGCGGTCTTGTCCGGATTATATTCCCCGTGTCGGGCCACCAACTCCAGCGTGGGAAGGAGGCTGAAGCTGATCTGCATGTAGTAGCCGCTGACTTCCTTGTCCTTATGATCGATTGAGGAGGCCTGCTCATCCACCCCCTCCACCCACTCGGCTATGACAACCGGGGCCATGGCCACGCCGGTGATGAGGGATGTTTCCAGTCGCAGGTGAACGCCGGTTCTGGTGGAGGCGAGTTTAGAATCCGGATCCCACATCCCGGTGGCGTAGGAGGCGCCAAGGTTCACTCCCGGCGCCATTTTATCCAGCATCAGGCGGGCGCCAATGGTTTTGGATTCATTGCCATTTTCATCGGTGTCCCTGGAGATAGTTCCATTGCGCGC
>Ga0224496_10001790_pt1 | contig 13127 bp, 11 predicted proteins | sample SF_Jul11_sed_USG_2_FD_168127 | JGI IMG/M metagenome (GOLD analysis project Ga0224496, IMG submission 168127) | Sediment microbial communities from San Francisco Bay, California, United States - SF_Jul11_sed_USGS_8_1 | ecosystem: Environmental > Aquatic > Marine > Sediment | place: USA... | reverse complement strand
ATCACATTGATAAAATTTGGTTTTTTCATAGCCGATTTGCCGTTATCGATTTTAGGTTGAAGGTTATAAAATATTTATTCTCCTGATATGCGATTTTTCTGCCAAAATTAACACACCTTGAAGACAAGCTATTGTTGTCTACCCAAAGAGGACCACTTCAAGGTTATTTTTGGTACTTGAGTCGAAGGCAAAAATATGTAACTATTTCAAAAGAACCTTAATCGACATTGTACACAGCGTTTAACCTCTATCAAGCACAACCACCTTTACATGTCCTCCTTCGGGTCGGGGACTTAAAATTAGTTAGTTTATATTTTTGTTTGTCGCGATAAGAGTAAGGATCCTGATTTATAACTTCCTCGGCCAGCATTTATTAGACTTTTAAGTATTGAGTTGAAATAAAATTGAAAGTCATTTAAGCTTTGGGCTAAACTTAATTTTGTTTTTATAATCGTTTTTTAAGGTGTTAAAGTTGATGTTAAGAGAAACCCATCCAGTCAGCAAATGTCATTTAAGCGTCATTGTCCCCTGTTACAACGAGGCCGAAACCATCGAAAAATGTATCGAAAAGCTACTGGACATAGAGGACGAAAACTTAAAGCTGGATATTATTATCGTCGATGACAAGTCCAAAGACGATAGCCTTGGCGTTATCAAGAAGCTGGCTGTAAAGTATTCACAGATCATGGTCTGCGAACACAAAGTCAATAAAGGGAAAGGCGCGGCACTTCGAACCGGTTTTCAACATGCCGTTGGTGATTACGTAGCGATTCAGGATGCGGACCTCGAATATGATCCCAATGAGCTTAAGCTGTTGATCAACCCCTTAAAGCAGGACATCGCCGATGTTGTATTCGGGTCAAGATACTTAAGTGGCAAAGCACACCGCGTTTTATATTTCTGGCATACCCTGATCAACAAGACATTAACCCTCATTTCCAACATGTTCACCGACCTGAACTTGACCGATATGGAAACCTGCTACAAGGTCTTCCGCCGAGAAATCATCCAAAAGATCAAGATCAAAGAGAATCGATTCGGATTCGAGCCTGAAATAGTAGCGAAAATCGCCGAGTTGAATGTGCGAATCTATGAAATCGGCATCTCCTATTATGCCAGAACCTATGCCGAAGGGAAAAAAATCGGCTGGAAGGATGGTATAAGCGCTCTATATTGTATCTTCAAATACAACGCCCACAAAGCACCCGTACCTATCCAGTTTTTAATCTACTTCTTTATCGGTGGTACGGCTGGCGTGTTTAATCTGGTTGTTTTTTTAACCCTGCTCAAGCTTCCCCAGTTCGATATCAATTATGCGGTGATTTCCGCTTTTGTCGCGGCGGCGGCTTTAAATTATCTGCTGTGTATCGTTTTATTGTTTCGCCACAACGCTAAGTGGAACTCCTTCCTGGAGATCCTCATCTATATACTCGTGGTTGTCTTTGGGGGGTTGATCGACCTATATTCTGTAAAATTTCTTGTGGGAGTCGGCATATCGAACCTCTATGCCAAAGTCATCGCCTCTATCGTTCTCATCATTGCCAATTACTGGATGAGAAGAGCACTCGTCTTTCCAGAAAAAAACATCCCTAAAAGAGATTAGATTTTTTTAGGTTTCAACAACCCAACTCGTTTTATCTAAAGTTTTTTAGATTGTATTAAAATCAATTCATCAATCTGATTTTTCAAAAAACGGCAACAAGTGAGCTCAGACACTAGCAGCCAACCCAATAAAATTCTTGTCCGGACCCCAAACTGGCTTGGGGATCTGATGATGTCAACCGCCTTCGTTGACGCTCTGTTGAATCAATTTCCAGACGCTACTGTGGATTTAATCGTTAAGAGGGGTTTTGAAGAACTGCCTTTGCCTTGCAGGGGAACGATACTTGGATTCGATAAAAGAAAGGACAATTTTTTTGAGTTCGCAAAAAAGCTTAAATCCCACGACTATGACCGCGCCTACGTTCTCCCGCCCAGTTTTTCATCAGCTCTGATGATTTTTTTGGCCAAGATTCCAGAGCGTTATGGATTAAGAAATCCGTTTAGAAATTTTTTACTAAACCCCTCTGTCAAACTGGATCAGAAATCCAGGACAAACCATTTGGTTCGGGAATATTTGACCCTCTTAAAAAACGGTGAGACGCCAAAGGATTATCTACCTTCACTCAAAATTCGACCTCCGTGGGCTCATCAACAACTTAAGAATTTGGAATCGACACTCCCCAAGGATTATATTGTCTTTACTCCCGGAGCGATCTACGGGCCTGCCAAACAATGGCCAGTTGAATATTTTAGTGAATTGGCCAAGCTTTTAAAACATGACGGTCAACAGATCCTCGTTTTAGGGACCAAAGACGATTACCCCAAAGGAGAAGCGATAAAAGAGGGGCTCGATTATGTAGTGAATCTTTGCGGTATGACGAGCCTGTGCGAATTGGTCGCGATATTATCGAAATCCAGACTTCTGGTTTCTAACGACTCAGGCGCAATGCATATCACTGCTGCCATGCAAAGACCGCAAATTGCCATTTTCGGTTCAACCTCCAATGTCTGGACGATTCCCTTAAATCCAAAAGCCATTACGCTTCACTTGGGACTAAAATGCTCTCCCTGCTATAAAAGGGTCTGCAGATACGGCCATTACGATTGTCTAAAAAAAATAACCCCACAGGACGTTTATAAACAAATTACCCTACTTAATATAAATGAAGCCTAAACTGATTGGTCGGTTAAAACAGGCTTTTTAAAGGATAAACAATTGACATCGGATTTCATATCGGTTGAAAATTGATTTGCTATAAAAAATAATGGGAGGAAACATGAAATTGACCAGAATTGGTGTTTTGATTTTAGTATTGTTAACGACTTTATTTTATCTAGGCGCGGGGAATGCCGTTTTCGCTTCCGATACGATCAAGATCGGACTGGCCGGTCCATTTAGCGGGGATCTGGCGCCTTACGGGATACCGCCCAAGGACACTGTTCGTCTGGCCGCTGAAGTCCTCAACCGGTCCGGTGGTCTCTTGGGAAAACAAGTCCAAATTTTAGCCGAAGATGACCAGTGTAAGGCCGGCACCGCGACAAATGTGGCATCCAAACTGGTGGGTGAAGGCGTTATCGCCGTCATCGGACATATCTGCAGTGGTGCCACCATTGCCGCCATGAGTGTCTATAGAGCCGTTAAAATTCCCGTAATCTCCCCATCCGCGACCAATCCATCCCTGACTCTTGAGAATAAAAATCCAAATTTTTTCAGAACGATCCCCCATGACGCGGCCCAGGCGAACTTGCAGGTCGATTTTATCACCCGGCATTTAAAAGCCAAAAAGGTCGCCATTGTTCACGATAAAGGGGACTATGGCAAGGGACTGGCGACACTGGTCGCTGAAGGTTTAAAGCAAAAAAAAGTCGAGATCGTCATTTTTGAGGGGATTACTCCTGGAGCGGTCGATTACTCCGCTTTGATCAGAAAAGTCAAGCATGCCAATCCTGATGTGGTTGCCTTTGGGGGTTATCATCCCGAGGGGTCAAAGATCGTGACTCAGGCCAGAAAACGAAACATCAAGGCCAGTTTTATCTCCGGAGATGGACTGAAAGATCCCTCCTTCATTAAAATCGGCAGAAAATTCGTTGAAGGCTATTACGTATCCTCGCCCGCGGATATCTCCAAAGTCGAAATAAGTAGAGAAATCACCCGGATTTTGAAATCCAAAAACCAAAAAGCCGGCAACTTCGGACTCCAGGCACACGCCGCAGTCACAGCCATCTTCAACGCGGTTAAAAAAACAAACTCGACCGACCCGGAAAAGCTCCAAAAAGCCTTGCGCTCAGAAAAAATCGACACGACCCTGGGCATGATCTCCTTTGATAAAAATGGTGATATTCTGGGCTCAGGCTTTAGCATGTATCAGGTCCGAGACGGTCAGTTCGTGCCGGTTAAATGGTAAGGTCGCCAAAAACCACACCAGCCCCCATATGGCTTGAAAAATCCTTTAAATAAACCGATATGGATTTATATTTCCTGGAATTGTTTTTCAGCGGCCTTACACGAGGGGGAATCTATACCTTGATAGCCTTGGGGTATACGATGGTATACGGTATCATCGGACTAATCAATTTCGCTCATGGCGAGATTTATATGATAGCCGCCTTTATAGGGCTAACTTTCGCCGGAATCTTTTCTATCCTGCAATTCAGCCTTATTTCGATCTTGCTGATCGCCGTCTTCTTTGCGATGCTTTTCTCTGCCGCCTATGGCTATACAATCGAAAAAACCGCTTACAAACCCTTACGTCAGGCTTCCAGGTTAGCGCCGCTGATCAGCGCGATCGGAATGTCCATTTTTCTAAGAGAATACGTAATCTTAGCTCAAACGCCCGATTTCCTGGCCTTTCCCATGCTGTTTGGCGACCTTGAGCTCCCGGAATTCATGATGGATTTTATTCAGCCCACCGAAACGATCATCATCCTGGTCTCCTTTTTTTTGGTCGGAATTTTATTGCTTTTCATCAAACACACCAAAACCGGAAAAGCCATGAGAGCCATTTCACAGGACAGGGAAATGGCAATGCTTTTGGGGGTCAACAGCGATAAGATCATCTCGTTTACCTTCATGGTCGGCTCGCTCCTGGCGGCATTCGGCGCAATCTTGATTTCGGCTCATATTGGACAGATCAACTATAATATTGGCTTTATCATTGGAATTAAGGCCTTTACTGCCGCGGTATTAGGTGGGATCGGCAGCATCCCCGGAGCCGCCCTTGGAGGGCTCACACTGGGTTTGATCGAAAGCTTCGCGACCGGTTACATCTCCAGTGACTACGAAGATGTTTTCGCTTTCGGGATCCTGGTTCTCATCCTGATCTTTAAGCCTGCCGGATTTTTAGGAAAAAAAGAGCATAAAAAAGTTTAGGACGGATCATGAAACTAAGAATCATTCATTCTCTAATCATAACTTTCTGGTTCATGTTGCTTTGTTTCCCTTTAGTCGTTCTAAAGATCGATTACCTTGAAAAAAGCATCCGTTTCCGCTGGATTAATCTGTTTTTAACCGGGCTGTGCGTTTTTTTTATATCACTGCTCTGGCGCTATTTTTTGAGCCGGCGTAGAAAATATTTTCTTCGTCTTCCTGAGCATTTCTTTGACCTTCACCAAAGTAGGCTCATCAGATCAAAGCCCTTTTTATTCATTTTTTCGCTCGTTTTTTTGTCCTTGCCATTGATCCTACCGAATTATCATACCTCAATCTTGATTACCGCTATGATTTATGTGGTTTTAGGTTTGGGCCTGAATATCGTGGTGGGACTCGCGGGGCTTTTGGATTTGGGTTATGCGGCCTTTTTCGCCATCGGGGGCTATAGTTTCGCGCTTTTAAATCATTACTTCGGGTTCGGGTTTTGGGCTTCTTTGCCAATAGCGGCCTCATTGGCCTGTCTTGGAGGCGTTTTATTGGGAATTCCGGTCTTAAGACTTCGGGGAGACTACCTGGCGATCGTCACTTTGGGTTTTGGAGAAATCATTCGTCTGATTTTAGAAAACTGGGAGGCCTTCACAAAGGGGCCCAGCGGGATCCCCGACCTTCCCAAGCCTGGACTCTTCGGTATCCAACTCGATTTTTATTCCTCGACTATCTACCTTTACTACCTTTTGATCTTATGCATGCTGGCCGCGATTTTAGTTACAAAGAGATTGAGCTATTCTAAAACGGGAAGAGCCTGGGTAGCACTGAGAGAAGACGAGATCGCGGCTCAGTCCATGGGCATCGATACAACTAAGACAAAATTAACCGCCTTTGGGATCGGAGCTTTCTGGGCTGGCATCGTAGGGGCTTTTTTTGCGTCCAAGAATAGTTTCGTGGACCCCTCTAGTTTTACTTTCCATGAATCCGCCATTATCTTATCCATCGTGGTTCTGGGAGGAATGGGTTCGATCTTGGGCGTTATCCTGGCAACGATGATCCTAGTGCTATTGCCGGAATATCTTAGATTTTTAGAGAGCTACCGCATGCTGATTTTCGGGGCTATCATGGTCATCATGATGGTCTTTCGCCCAGAAGGACTCGTTAAAAGCGTCCGGCAGCAATACGACTTTAAAAATCTAAAATAATCATATATAAAAATGACGAATCATCCCGTATTGAGCGTTCATAAAATCAGCATGCGATTCGGCGGACTCAACGCCTTAAATAAAGTCAGTCTTCAAGTTTTCCCTAGAGAAATAGCCGCTTTGATCGGACCGAACGGCGCGGGGAAAACCACTTTTTTTAACTGCGTTACAGGCATCTACAAACCCAGCGGCGGCTACATCGAACTAAATGGACCCGATTTAAGACCCAAGCGAATCAATGGACTCAAACCCAATCTCATCACCCGTTCAGGTTTGGCGAGAACCTTTCAAAATATCCGGCTTTTTGAGAACATGTCCGTTTTGGAGAACGTCATGGTGGGGTGTCATTGCAGGACCACGTCAAATTTTTTAAACGCCATTATCCAAACCAGCAGTTTTAAAAAAGAAGAGCAAGGAGTCATAGAAAAATCTTATGAACTCTTAAAACTTGTGGGACTTCAAGGCAGCGCGAATCTATCTGCCAAAAACCTGCCCTACGCGGAACAAAGATCTCTTGAAATCGCCAGAGCGCTGGCAACCGAACCACGCCTGTTGCTTTTGGACGAACCGGCAGCGGGCATGAACCCACAGGAAACAACAAAGCTAGACCAACTCATCATGAAAATCAGGGAGCGATTTAATCTCGCTGTTTTATTGATCGAACATGATATGAAGCTGGTGATGCGTATTTCCGATAAGGTTTTTGTGATGGCTCAAGGGGAAAAAATAGCAGAAGGGACTCCCGGTGAAATTCAAAACAACCCCAGGGTCATCAAAGCATATCTTGGAGAGGAAGTGGATGTTGTCAGTTAAGGAAATTCATACCTATTACGGTAATATCCAGGCATTAAAGGGAGTTAGCCTGGATATTGAGAAGGGTGAGATTATCACCTTGATCGGTGCCAACGGAGCTGGAAAATCAACAACCCTCATGTCCATTTCAGGACTGATGCACCCCAGGTCAGGAAAAATATTTTATCAGAATATGCCGCTTCACTTACTTTCGCCAGAAAAAATCGTATCCTTAGGCATTGTTCAGGTCCCTGAAGGTCGAAGAATCTTTCCGGACTTCACGGTTATGGAAAATCTTGAAATGGGAGCCTACCTCAGGTCGGACAAACCCCAGTTGAAAAAAGATTACGATTACATCTTTGAACTGTTTCCCATTTTAAAAGACCGAAAACGTCAATTGGGCGGAACCCTCAGCGGCGGTGAACAACAAATGCTCGCGATTTCAAGAGCCCTGATGGCCAAACCGAAACTGCTACTTTTGGACGAACCCTCTTTGGGCTTAGCCCCCATGGTGATCAAGCAGATTTTTCAGATCATCAGAAAGATAAACAGCGAACAAAGCACGACGATTTTATTGGTCGAGCAAAATGCCAATTTAGCCTTACAAACTGCGGATCGAGGCTATGTCATTGAAAACGGATTGATAATCATGCAAGACAAAGCTGAAAAATTGTTGCAAAATGAGGAAGTTAAGAAAGCTTATTTGGGAATAGTATAAACGAGAAAGCCATGATTATCGAACCTGCCAGCCAAGATCATATTAACGACATCGATGGCGCGCATAAACCCCTTCAAGAGGAGTGCAGTCCGGTTTTTGACGGGATCGAATCTTTAAGACGAAAGTTTTTTGTCGGGCCCGGAGACGATGCTATTTTTAGGAAATGGGGAGAAATCGCCATAGAATTGTCCTTAAACTGGCTAAAAAACCCTGAAAAGCAAAAAATTCACGCAGATATTACCTTGCCTGAACTCGCAAAATTATTCAGCGACCCCCAGCTACCAGAAAAAGGTCAGAAAATTGAGGCGGTTTTCCAGGAGTGCCAAGCCAATATTTTGGATAACTCCGTAAGGGTCAATAATCCCAGATATATAGGACACATGGGAACCGTGGTACCTTGGTTCGCCGTAGTGGTGGATATTCTGGTAACTTCAATCAACCAAAACCAGGTCAAAATCGAAACGGCACTGGCCTCATCGTTTGTTGAAAGGCAGGTTTTAGCCTGGATGCACCAGTTGATCTATCAATGCGATCACGACTTTTATAAAGACATCATTCAAAACGAATCCATTGCCCTGGGCAATATTACCAGCGGTGGCACCATGGGAAATCTGACCGCGTTGGCTGTTGCGAGGGAACATGCTTTGCCGGGCACCCATAAAAACGGTTTTTTCCATGCCTTAAGAGATTCGGGTTATCGGGATGTCGCTATATTGGGTTCACAAAGAGTGCATTATTCCATCAGGAAATCAGCCGCCATTTTAGGGCTTGGTGCAAATAGCGTGATCATGATTCCTGTTGACCAGAAAAATAAAATCAGACTCGATCTTTTGGAAGAAAAGATCCTTGAGCTGAGAGAGAGAAAAGTACTTATCCTGGCGATCGTCGGTATCGCCGGCACAACAGAAACCGGTAATATTGATCCTTTAGAGGAAATGGCCTTGATCGCCCAGAAAGAAAAAATCTGGTTTCATGTCGATGCAGCTTGGGGAGGAGCCATCCTTCTCTCAAAAGAGCACAAATTCAAGCTAAAGGGCATCAAGCTGGCTGACTCGGTCGTTTTGGATGGACACAAGCTGTTTTATCTGCCGATGTCAAACAGTTTGGTCCTTTTCAAAGACCCGAAATCTTTGGATTCTTGGCGGCACAATGCGAATTACATCATTAGAAAGGGCTCGGTCGATCTGGGACAGACCTCCCTTGAGGGGTCAAGGCGCTTTGACGTTTTAAAACTCTGGTTTTCACTTAAGATGCTGGGGAAAGAAGGTTACGACCTATTAATAATAAAAGCGATTTTACTGACCGAACAACTAAAGAGACTCGTTGATCTTGACGAGGATTTTGAAAGAACGAGTGATCCTGAAATCTGTATTTTGACTTATCGTTTCGTACCAAAAAGCATTCAGGATAAAATAAAAGCCGCGCTGACGGTCAAAGATCAAAAGTATCTCGAGGAAATCAACATTCGTTTAAACGACATCAACGTCGAGTTGCAAAAAAGACAAAGAGAGTATGGTGAAAGTTTTTTATCCAGAACGACACTGGAGTCGACTCAATATTCTCAAGAAATCGTCGTTTTAAGGGCCGTTCTGACCAACCTTCTGACCCGTGCAGAGTACCTTGTTGAAATTCTACAGGAACAAAAAAAAATCGGCAACGATATTATTCAAGAACTGTAAGCTAGATTGAAGATAAATCATTGCCGTTTGCCTTAATCAAAAAGACCAATTAAAATAATGTCAAAATTCCGGAAATAACCATCACCTCAAATTAAACCGAAAACTTGGAAATCAAAAACCTAAAGAATCTACCAGAACATATTGGCATCATCATGGACGGCAACGGCAGATGGGCCAAGAAATTCGACCACCCCAGAAACGAAGGACATCGAAACGGGCTCACTGCTGTGCGCGAAACGGTTGAAATCTGTTCCAACCTCGGGATCAAGGCGTTAACTCTTTATGCCTTTTCGACTGAAAATTGGGGAAGGCCTGAAGATGAAGTCGATTTTTTAATGCGCCTATTTGAGGGATTTTTAAGGCAGGAACTGCCTACCATGCTTAAAAACAACATCCGTTTCATGATCATCGGAGATAAAAAAAACCTGCCCGATTTTGTACAGGAACCGTTAAAAGAGGCTCTTGAAAAAACAAAGGACAATCAGGGCATGGTCTTAAGCATTGCGATCAATTACGGTTCCAGAAAAGAAATCATCATGGCCTTTCAACAAATCGTTAAAAAAATACAAGAAGGTAAGCTTTCAGTCGATCATATCGATGAAAAACTCATATCTGGACACCTTTACACAAGTGAGCTTTCAGACCCCGATTTGATCATCAGAACCTCAGGCGAACAGAGATTATCCAATTTTCTGTTATGGCAGTCCGCCTATGCAGAGTTATACTTTACAGAGACCTTGTGGCCGGATTTTAACCGCGATGAACTTTATCTCGCGTTGGAAACCTTTTCACAAAGAGAAAGACGCTTAGGAAAAGTTTGATGAACAAGGAACTGCGCTTAAGAATTATTTCCGGTCTCGCATTAGGAATCCTGTTGTTTTTTTTTCTGTTTTACGCCTTTAAGACCCTTTTTGTCATCATTACCCTGCTTTTGCTACTGGTAGCCACGTACGAGTTCTGCACCGCCTTAATAAAGAAGGGGCTTAGGATTCTTCTGCCCGTCACTTTTTTGATAAATTGTTTCGCATTTTTATCATTATGGTTTTTTTGGGTGGGAAGCGATGAACAAGCCTTTGTTTTTTTAATTGCGATGCTTCTGGGAATTATTTTTTATTCTTTTATCAGACGTATTGATAAATTCAGGATCTTTCTTTGGCACATCGTTTCTCTTTTATGGCTTACTTTCCCTTTTTATGCTTTTATCAGGCTTCGCTTCATCCGGGAAGAAGATTCGCTTGGCATTTATTTAATTCTTTTTTTGATCATCACAGTAGCCTCAAACGACATATTTGCTTATTTTGGCGGCAAGCAATTTGGCAAGCATTTACTGGCACCTAAAATCAGTCCTAAAAAAACCATTGAAGGCAGTCTATCTGGAATTGCGGGGGGAATGATCTCGGGGTTTTTATATTGCTATTTTGTTTTTCCGCATTTTGATTTAATATCATTTTTGACTATGAGCTTTTTTCTGATCATCGCCTCTCAGATTGGAGACCTGGCAGAATCGAAATTTAAACGATACTGCGGAATTAAGGATTCTGGCGGCATCATCCCGGGCCATGGAGGGGTTTTGGATCGGATTGACGCTTTTTTGTTCTCCATTCCGTTGTTTTGGTGTTTTCTTTACTTTTTTGGCACGCCTTTGTCGTGAACGTAATTATTATTTTGCTATAGATCTATCTATGCCCGACCATCAAAAGGCTATTGTAATTCTTGGTTCAACCGGTTCCATCGGGAAAAGCACACTGGATGTTGTCAGAGAAAACCGAAATCAATTTAAGATCCTCGGCCTTTCCTGTAATGGCAACATCAAGCTTCTCGCAGACCAGATCAAGGAGTTTTCTCCCAAAAAAGTTTCTGTTGGTAAAGGAAAATCCGGGTATTTAAAAGAGCTTTTAATAAATCATCATTCCGATCTTAAAATCCTTGAGGATCAAAACGGTTTAAATGAGTTGGCATCTCATATAGAGGCTGAAACAGTCGTTGCGGCAATCGTCGGTGCCTCAGGGATTGAGCCTGTCATGACAGCAATTCAATCGGGTAAGGATGTCGCTCTTGCAAACAAGGAGGCCATCGTCCTGGCAGGAGACCTGATCACCTCCGAAGCAAAAAAAAGAAAAGTCTTAATTTTGCCGATCGACAGCGAGCATAACGCAATCAGTCAGTCGTTATCGGGAAGTTCAAAAAATAATCTGTCTTTTATTACCTTGACGGCTTCGGGGGGCCCTTTTTTGAAAACGCCCTTTAAGGATTTCTCAGATATCACGCCTGAGGATGCCCTTAAGCACCCCAACTGGGAAATGGGGGAAAAAATCACCATCGACTCCGCCTCGATGATGAACAAGGCTCTTGAGGTCATCGAGGCCAAATGGCTTTTTGAACTTCAACCTGAGCAGATAAAAGTAATTGTTCATCCCCAATCCATCATTCATTCGATGGTAACATTCGATGACAACTCCACCATCTGCCAAATGGGCGTTCCCGATATGAAAATTCCAATTTCCTATTGTTTAGGCTATCCGAAACGGATCTCGTCAGGCAGTCGGTTTTTAGACCTTGGGGAAATTGGTCAATTAAGCTTTGAGGAAGTTGATGCTGTAAAATTCCCAACCATTCAGATGGCATTCGATACCCTGAAAATGGGTGGAGGCGCACCCGCCATACTGAACGGAGCCAATGAAGTTTTAGTGGATCTTTTTTTAAAAAAGGAGATCCAGTTCCTGCAAATTTTCATACTATTGCAAAAATTGGTAAATGAGCTTAAAAACATATATAAAGCAAAAAGTTTTCCATTCGGTTTTTTCCCAACAATCAAAACCACAAAGGAAGCCACCAGCGCAGACCAATGGGGTAGGGATCGGATTTGTGATTATCTAAATTAAGTTGATTAATTCATGTTAACAACCACAATTACATTTATTGTCGTGCTGGGATTTTTGATTTTTATTCATGAATTCGGGCATTTTTTCGCCGCAAGAAAAATCGGTGTCAAGGTACTGGAATTCTCGATCGGATTTCCACCGAAACTTTTTTCAAAAGTATACGGCGAGACCAAATATATAATTTCATGGATCCCTTTAGGTGGATATGTACGACTGCTGGGACAGGATACTGAGGATGAGAACCCCGACGAGCCTGGAAACTACGCTTCCAAATCTATCTTGGGAAGGTTCTTTATTTTAGTCGCCGGCTCCTTCATGAATATTCTGACAGCTTTTATTCTCATGCCTCTGGTCTTTTTCATCGGTTATGAAGTTCCAGCCTACCTTGAGTCATCACCAATCGTTGGAAGCATCAAACAGGGCAGTATCGCGGAAAAAGTGGGATTTAAGAAAGACGATTTGATTTTATCGGTCAACGGCGAAAACACCCTTACCTGGAAAGAGGTTCAAGAAAAAATCCAAACAAATCAAAACCCTCTACTCAAACTGCAATTGCTCAGAGATAAAGATAAGCTCGAGCGCCAAATCACCTTCACTGAGCTCAGCAGAGCTGGGGAGATGGGTTGGAAAGAGAAAATCGAACCCATTATCGGCAAGGTCATTCTCGATTCTCCCGCCGATCAGGCCGGAATTAAAAAAGAAGATCTGATCCTTTCGATTAACGGAGAGGAAATCCAGGATTGGTCACAAATTTCGCCTTTAGTAAAAAAATACGGTGAACAGCAACTCAAGATTAAATTTTCCAGAAAGGGAAAAATCCTGGAAACAACATTGATCCCTGAATTCAGCCAAGAGGGAGGATACTGGGTTATCGGTGTTTTTAGCAGTAATAAAGAAGTTTCAGAAGGCTTCTTGGATTCGATCGTCCTTGGTTCCGAGAGAGTTGTTTTT
>Ga0224496_10001789_pt1 | contig 13137 bp, 12 predicted proteins | sample SF_Jul11_sed_USG_2_FD_168127 | JGI IMG/M metagenome (GOLD analysis project Ga0224496, IMG submission 168127) | Sediment microbial communities from San Francisco Bay, California, United States - SF_Jul11_sed_USGS_8_1 | ecosystem: Environmental > Aquatic > Marine > Sediment | place: USA... | reverse complement strand
GGAGGAGCTGCGCGACGACGCGGCTTCAGGCTACGCGGACAGCAAGGCACTCATCGAGCGCTGGCACGGCAAGGGGCGTCTGGGCTACGCGATTACGCCGCGTTTTGCGCTCACATCCTCCGCTGAACAGCTCGCGGCGGCAGGACGGCTGGCAAGCGAGTACCCCGACGTCTGGATTCACACGCACCTCGCCGAGAACATGGACGAGGTCGACGAGATTGCGCGACTGTTTCCGGAGAGTCGCAGCTATCTCGATGTGTACGAACGGCATCACCTGCTAAGAAAGCGGACCGTGTTCGCACATTGCCTGCACATGGACGACGAGGACAGGGCGAGGATGTCTGCGGGCGGTGGCGCTGCCGCGTTTTGCCCCACGTCGAATCTCTTCCTCGGCAGCGGCCTGTTCAACCTGCGGGCCTTCAGGAACGCGGGTATCCGCTGCGGCCTCGGAACCGATGTCGGCGGAGGCACGAGCCTGTCGTTGCTCAGGACGGCGAGCGAAGCGTACAAGGTGCTGCACCTCCAGGAACATGCATTGCCGGCCAAACGTGCGTTGTACCTGGCAACGCTGGGTGCCGCAGAGGCGCTCTACCTCGACGACAGGATCGGCAATTTCGAGCCGGGCAAGGAAGCCGACTTCGTCGTGCTCGACTTCGAGGGTTCGAGCATCACGGCGCGGCGCACGGCGGCTGCTTCGACGATCGAAGAAAAGCTGTTTGCACTGATAACACTCGCTGACGATCGCAATATCGCGGCCACGTACGTAAATGGAGTACCGATCCAATGAGTCGACTGCCCCTGACCCTGTTGTTCGCGATTGCCGTCATGGCTGGTTGCCGGTCAGAGCCCGCGACCGAGGAAGCGGCAACAAGACTGAGCAACGGCATGGTTGCAACCGCCCATCCCGTAGCGACCCGAGTGGCACAGGAGGTACTGAACCGGGGCGGCAATGCGGCTGACGCGGCCGTGGCTGCCGGCTTCACGCTTGCCGTCGTGGAACCTTCGATGAGCAACCTTGGCGGTCGTACGCAAATCCTCGTGAGGTCGCCCGAAGGCGACTACCAGGGCTACAACGGCATGACCGAAGTACCGGCGGCATATACCGCACCTGAAGAGCCGGTTGGCCAGGGGTACGGGACAATCGCAACGCCCGGTGTCGTGGCCGGGCTGGCCCGCCTGCATGCAGAACACGGTTCCTTGCCCTGGTCGGACCTGCTGCAGGAACCGGCGCGCATCGCGCAGGAAGGCTATGAGCTGCTACCGGGTGCCGCCGCGCGTCACGATACAGGACTTGAGCAGTTCAAGGACAACGCGGGATTTCAGCAAATCTTCATCGAGGACGATGGCACGGCCTACGACGCCGGCGATATCGTGAGACAACCGGCGCTTGCACGGACAATCCGTCGCCTCGCCGAAAACGGCGCCGATGATTTCTACAAAGGAAACATCGCGCAGCTGATTGCCGCTGACATGGCGGCGAACGGTGGTCATGTCTCGGCGTCCGACCTGGCTGCATACGAGGTGCTCGACGGGCGGTATGTGACGACGCGCTACCGCGGTTTTGAGATACATACGCTGGCGGCACCAGCGGGAGGCGGTCTGGTCGTAAAGGCGCTCAACATTCTCGAGAACATCGATATGGCTTCATTGACCGAAGCGCAGTGGGCGGCGGTAATGAACCAGGCACTGGCGCTGACGATCAACAGCATGGCGGACGATCGGGCAGAGCTCGACCTCGTGTATGTGGCCGACAAGCAATGGGCGGCGGAACAGGCAGGGCGCATACGCATACCGGCAGCGAATGCGGCCGCCGCGATGGAAACGCCGGCTGCGCATGGCGGTCGCCTGGTTGCCTCTGGTACGGACTGGAGCGGCAGCTATTGGGGCGAAGACAGTCACCACACGACCCATTTCTCGATCGCAGATTGTGACGGGCGGATCGTGAGCATTACGCAAACGGTGGGGCCGCTGTTCGGGGCCAGGGTCATTACGCCGGAACTTGGATTCGTGTACGCGGCCACGATGGGTAACTACCTGTCGGCGGCGGACCAGAAGCCGGGTTCGCGACCGCGCACGACGATCGCGCCCACGGTTGTGACCCGCGACGACGAGGTCGTACTCGCACTCGGTGCGGCAGGCGGCATGCGTATTCTCTCGGCTATCGTGCAGACGATTTCGCGGTACGTCGATCAGCAGCACGACCCGGCAACGGCCGTGGCGCTGCCGCGAGTTCACCCGGTCTCCGGTGAGAACGAAGCGGGCGATCGCGTGATGCTGGCGGAATCGGTCAGTATCGAATTGACCCCGGAACGCGGCTGGCCCTCGACAGTTGTGAGCAGTCTCGAAGAAGCTGGTTTCGAACTCGCGCCTGTCGGGCAACACGCGTCGTTCGGTCGGGTCCACTTGGTCGCGAGGTCCGGCAACACGTGGGAGGGTGTTGCGGACCTGGACTGGGAAGGTACGACCGCGTCGGCAAGTTGCGGCCTTCGCTAGTTAACGAAAAGCAGTACAGCCCAGGCGGCGAACAGCAGAACCGTGGCGCCGAACAGGAATCCGAGCAGGAGCAGCAGTCTTTTCTGCCAGGCCGGTGGAGGCTGTTTGTCGTAGCTGCGTTTCATCATGCCGGTCTTGCGTAGGCCGCGTGGCGTTGGCGGCCGGAGTCTCCGATCTCATCCCAGCCGGCCTTCGATCCAACCCGGGTGTCGTGCTCTACCCTGAGCGCTTCGCCACCGTTGCATTCGCCTCGTGCCATAGTCGTCCCCCGGTGCTGATTCAAGACGCCGAAACCCTGTCGTCATACTAGCACTTGAGTGCATGCATCTGATTTATGCGTGGCAGACGTGCATGTCTGCAATGCGCTTGAATTTTCTGGACGGATTCTGGTTTAGGTACATCCCAGAATTGACCAAGGTTTCCTGCTTGCCACAATAGTCGTGCCGAAACTGGCATCTCCTTTTAGCCTGACCTCGAGATGTCCCGTCTCAAAGAAAAGTAGTTGGATGAAGAGTAACGAGCAGGAGATGAATAATGAGAACTAAGATCGGTTTGATTGCGATAGTTGCATTTGTTGTGTCATTCAGTGCATACGCATTGCCACCTGGGGAACCACCACCCGAGCCTCCGCCCAAGATTAACGACTGTAGCCCCGGCTTCTGGAAAAATCACCAGGACTGGTGGGTCGGAGTCGGCCTTTTTTGCGCCGATGGGGGGTGTGCATCCATAGTCCTGACAGAGTTGCAGAGTAAGGGGAAAGACAGCGGTGACCGTCGGCACGTTGCCGCCGACGCCTTGAATACCTGGGCAGACGGCTATTACAAATATCTGATCTGCACAGATTGATTGGTAGTTGACGAATCAGGCAACTGGAGAACAAACGGCGACCCCGGCGTTGCCGGGGTCTGCCGTAATACGCCAGTGGCGCGCGGGTGTGTTCGCCTGGTTCCGTGGGATCAAATGACCGCTAAACCAGGAGATTAATCGCCGAGCCTGAGCGTCAACGGATCCTTGGTCGCTTTGAATGTTGTAGCATACAAGCAACAAAATAAGAACTTGGTCGTTAATTCGAGCCTAATAAGGCACTTACGCAAGGTCTAGAACAGCTCTAAAGTTCTGTTTTAAAGGACAATATAGGTATATTCCGAAGGTGCGAAGCCTGTTCTTCCCGATCCGGAGAGGTGTATTATTTATACCACTAATTGCCCAGCGTAACGCCGGCCGGCAGGGCGCCCCACAAAATTCGCACCCACCCCAGAAGCGCTGACAGGAGCATTAGTCCAGGCTGCTGGCCTGCGTATTTTTTTGTCTACACCGAGGGGAGGCTATTCCATGAGTAGCAACAAGTACTCGACCCGCTTTGCGGTTCGTAAAGCCCTCTGTGTCGGCGCACTAGCTGCCGCCGTCGGGTTAAGCCCCGCCGCGTTTGGACAGCAGGCTGCCGACGACGAGGTGCTTGAAGAAATCATCACGACAGGTACGCGCCTGGCTCGCCAGGATTATCAGGCAGCAAGCCCGATCGCGACCGTTGGGGCCGATCTGTTTTCGGACACCGGCGCACCGACCATCGAGACCGTGCTGAACACGTTGCCGCAATTCGTACCGGCTATTACATCCACGTCGAACAACCCGTCCAACGGCGGCCAGGCCAACGTTTCTCTGCGTGGTCTCGGCACATCGAGGACACTCGTGCTGCTCGACGGCCGCAGGGTCGTGCCGTCGAACCCGACGGGCGTTGTCGACCTCAACCTGATTCCGGCAACGCTGATCGAGAATGTCGAAGTCATCACGGGTGGCGCATCGGCTGTCTATGGCTCCGATGCCGTCGCCGGTGTCGTCAACATCAAGACCCGCAATTTCGTCGGTCTTGAGCTAACGGCCAACTACGGCGAAACCAGTGAAGGCGACGGTCAACGCACATCCTTCGGTTTGACCGGAGGCATGGAAAGCGACGACGGCCGCGGCTACGCCTACGGTACATTCAACTGGGCCGACCGCGAAGAAGTACTGCAGGGCGACCGCGACTTCTCAGCCGTCTCGCTCGACTGGGATGGCGACAGCTTCGAGCCGCTGGGTTCGTCGACCATTCGCCAGGGCCGCTGGGATGCCATAGGCTCGAATGCACCGACGCAGGCAGCGATCGACGCCTACTTCGGCGCCCTGGTGCCCGGATATGTCGATGGTTCGGTCACACCGACCAGGAACTTCGGCTTCAACCCGGACGGTTCGATTTTCGCCACGGCACCGGTCGTCAACTTTACGGGCGACGTGAATGAGCCATTGCAGCCTGTCAACTTCGCGAACTACTCCTACAACTTTGCGCCGCCGAACTACCTCGAGCTGCCGCTGACCCGCAAGTCATTCTTCGGCAAGGCCGGCTTCGAGTTCAATGAAGACACGGAAGTGTTCGCGCAGGCATTGTGGGCAAACTACACGGTTGACAGTGCGCTGGCAGCGACGCCGGCAACCAGCCTCTACGTACGTCCCGACAACCCGAACCTGGACCCGGACGTGCAGGCACTGCTGGCCACGCGGCCGGATGCGGCGGCACCGTTCCGCATGCGTAAACGCATGATAGAAGCAGGCCCGCGTCTGCGAAGCGTCGAATATGACGTCGCACAGATCACGATGGGCATGACCGGCAAGCTGCCCGGTGACACCGGCTGGACCTGGGATGCCTATGCGTCCTGGGGCAACGTCAAGAGCACCGAGACACAGCAGGGCAACGTATCACGGTCGGCGTGGTATGAGCTGGCGCTCGCGCCGGATCACGGCGCGTCTGTCTGCGGATCGGCGATCAATCCGTTTGGCATCAACTCGATTCAACCTGAGTGCACTGATTTCGTCACACGCAGCGCGATCAATACGGAGACGATCGACCAGGCAGTGATTGAGGCGTTCGTTCGCGGTGACATGTTCGAAATGCCTGCAGGCCCATCGCAGGCCGCTTTCGGCATGATGTACAAGAATGACGACTATGCGTTCCTGCCCGATGCGGTACTCACCGGCCGTACGACCGACCCGTTCACGGGTTCCGACATCGTAGACATCGTGGGCTTCAATGCCCAGTTGCCGGTGCGCGGCAGGACCGACTCGACCGAGTTCTATGGCGAGGCGAGCTTCCCGCTGCTGGCATCTCTCGACCTGATGGCCGGTGCCCGCTATGCGGACCATTCGGCGGCAGGCGACATGACGTCATACAAAGTCGAGGGCATCTGGGACATCAGTGACAACTTCACCCTTCGTGGTGGCTATCAGCGTGCACTGCGTGCGCCTAATATCAGCGAGTTGTTCCGTCCGGCAACGATCAACTTCCCAAGCGTCGGTCTTGGTGATCCTTGCTCGAACGACTTCGATGACCCGGACGGCAACGTGCTTGGTGCACAGCAAGATCCGCGTGCCCGGGCACTCTGCGTGGTGCAGGGTATCCCGGACGGGGTTATCGATGCGTACGTTTTCACCAACACGCAGTTCCAGGGCCTCTCGGGTGGTAACCCGCTGCTGACCGAAGAAACTGCTGACACGTACACAGTCGGCCTGGTCTTCAATTTCGACTTTGGCTTCCAGGGTTCGATCGACTACTACGAAATTGCTATCGAGGATGGCGTAGGCTCGATCGACGCCGATGTGTTCGTCGAGCGTTGTTTCGATACCCGGTTCAACCCGGACTTCTCAGCCGACAACTTCTACTGCAACTTCTTCCAGCGCGATGTCGGTACCGGCACTATTATCGAAGCGCTCGAAGTTGACACGAACATCGCAGAAACCGAGCTGAAGGGCATTGACTTTCAGCTTGAATACGGCACCGAAATCGGCGCCGGCGAGTTCGATGTGAAGTTCATGGCCACGAACCTGCTGAACTGGAAACAGGCACAGATCACGGGCGAAGCACTCGAAGAGTTTGCCGGCACGGCCAGCAGCAGCTTCGATGTTCTGCCCGAGTGGAAGACGACGACGTCATTCGCATTTTCCTGGGCCGGGTTCGACACGAACCTGCGCTGGAGGTATGTCGATGCCACGACGGACCTGTCGTACCCGGACTTCAAACTGGATTCAGTCAATTACCTGGATCTGACGTTCGGTTACGCCTTCGAAGGCAATTCACTCGAAGGTCTGCGTCTGCGCGCTGGTATCACGAACCTGACCGACGAAGATCCTGTGATCTATCCGTCGAACCAGCAGTCGAACACCGATCCTTCAACGTACGACGTACTGGGACGCCGCTACTTCGTGGCAGCAACCTACACGTTTGACTAGTCGTAAGGGCCGCCAGGCCAATCGAGAACGGCGGGCCTCGGCCCGCCGTTTTCTTTCTCTGACTCAGGCGCGTTCAAGGGGTCAATGAATCGGTGGTACACTCGATGTTCGGCAATTGCCTGTAGCGGCCTGTTGCCGATTGGCATGATCCACTGGCGGGATATTGAGGCGTCCAAGGGTGAACGTCATGAAGAATCGCCGAGTACCGTGTGCCCTTCCTCTCGTTGCAATACTGGCTTTGGTGCCTGCTAATTCACGAGGTCAATCCGCCAGTCGATGTGCGAATCCGAGACGATCGCCAGCAATCTGACTGACGGGCTGCTTCACATCTTGTAGCAGCCGCCCGAAAAATCTGCGGTAAGATGACGGCTACGGACCCGGAGAGGTCCCTACCCAGTAAGACAACCGGAGGCCATCCCATGAGCGATGACAACAAGAAAGAGAGTTCAGAAGAAGCCGTCAGTGACGATGCAGCGACTGAAAAGGACGCGTCCAACTCAGCAAAAGGCGGCCCGGAATTCACGAAGGCGCCTGGTGACCCGCTTGCCGGCGTCAAGAAGGGCGCTTCTGACGTAATGGCCAGCATGGAAGGGAAAACAGTCTCAATGAAGGTCTACGTGGGTTCGATTATAGGCGTCATCCTGTTGATGCTATTGGCTCGCTGCGGCGGATAGTCGCTGGTCCCCCGTTTGGAGTGCGCGGAGGCGGCTTTGCACTATTGGCGCACGCGCTTGATCTCGCAAGGGTTGCCAGCGCCGGCGATGCGACTTTGGAGATGGACCCACATCCAGGGACCATAGGCGGTCGTGTTTCGGGCACTTACCTCGGCCGGTTGGAACCGCAGCCCGACAGGCGATAGATAGCTACTGGAACCCGCTACAACTGCCTGGTAATTCGCTTGAATCCGGCCTTGATTTCCTGGCCCAGGAGTTGAGCTGCTGCGCGAACGTCGCCGGCGGACTCAGCCGCTGCACCGCCCATATTCTTCACCTTGGCCTCTAGTTTCGACCACTTGCGCTCGAGTTCCTGCCATTCTTCGTTAGCTTCCATCTTGGCAAGATGCAACTTGACGCGGAGCTCGTCACGTTCCTCCTTGAGTTTCTCGACCATCTCTTCAATGTCTTCGCCTAATTCCTCGACGCTCTCTTTGATATCGTTCATGCCATGCTCCAGTCTGATCAACATGCCGACATGGAACTATTGGTTGTCGTCGGCACTGCGACATCCTAGCTTGTCGCCGATGGGCCCGAAAAGTCGGTAATGTACTTACCGAACCGAGGCCGGAACTCGACGTACACAGCAACTGGCCAGGGAATCTGGCGCACCAGGGCGATTCTCATCGCCTTATTGTCGGTAGTTAGACTCCCTCCAATTCAGGTACATCCCAGAATTGGCTACTCATCTTGGAGTGGGAAAATGACCTGTTCGATAAAGGCAAATCTGACCAAAGTCAGAGACGCAAAGCCGTGGGTCCTCGCTTCCGCCACGACGCATTCTGCTGCGCCACGTAGGACCCTACCGATGTCGGCGACCGGCGCAGGTGGTATTCTTTACCCGGGTCTTGAAATCTCCACCATCCATTTCCAGTCAGAACCAAATAATAGAGGGTGCTCAATTGGCAAACCGAATACTAAAAATAAGAGTCCTCGTCTTCGCTGTCCTCGCGCTGGTACTCGTCCTGCTTGCGTATCTCTATGGCGTCAACCCGGTATAGGTGCAAGGGACTAGACCTTTACTACGCGGTACCCGGGGAACGCACCAAAGGAATACTCTCGCTGGCTAAGCCTCGAGAAAATCCTTTTGCCGGTCATCATCCGATGGGTCCGATCTCCTGTACCAGTCTATGCGGCGCGTCAGGTACATGATCATCGCAAGCGTCGCCCAGAGGCCGATGGACCCGGCGAGCAACGCATAGGTTTCTGCCTTCAGCGTCATGTAGAGGAAACAGTAGAGCGCGAACAGCACACCACCGACGATGACAGCCCGGCCGCGCTGACCCAGGACATTGTAGCTGTAGGCGACGATGAGCCCGCTCGAAGCGAACGCGCTCGCCAGGTAAGACCACCCGAAACCAATGTGCTCCGCGAGCGAAATCAGTAACAGGAAGAAGATAACGTTGGCCAGGCCAACCATGAGGTACTGCAAAGGGTGCAGTCTCAGTCCGACGATGGTCTCGAACATGAAGTAGGCGACGAAGGTCAGGACGACGAACAGCACACCGTAGGTAACGGCTCTAAGTGTCAGACGGTAGATGCGGATCGGCATGTAAAGATCTACGCCGAAAACGGCTGACTGCGGCGACACGTCAGCGCCGGAGGTTTTCGCCCAGCGTGACGGCAACGATCGACCGATGCTGGAAATCTGCCAGTTCGCTGTGAATCCGTCGTCGGCAATTTCACGCGTGTGGGGCAGGTAGTTGCCAGAAAAGCTCGGCGATGGCCATGCTGACCTGATGGACGCACGCGTGGTGTCGCCAAGCGGTAGGAAGGAGAGCGATTCGCTGCCCTTGATGTTCAGAACAATGTCGAACACCAGGTCCCCGGCACGGTCGGTTTCAAGAAGCTGGCGTAGCGGCGCCTGTATTTGCGGTGGGAATCCATCCACAAGCTGGCCGCCGGGTACGAACGTCACCGAATCACCGTTTACTTCAAGGCTGGGCGTCTCCGCGATCGCGCGACCGTCGCTGATCCCAATGACGACTGACGCATCCTCCCAGTGGATACTCACCTCTTCGATGCCGAGATCCACAGTATCCATAGCGGCGAAGCGCCCGTGCAGCCGAACACTGGCCGAGTAGACCGGAACTTTATGGATGCCGCGATACCGAATCTCGGAGTCAACGGCCGCATCGATGTTGAGTTCTCCAGGGAGAATATAAATCTCAGAGCGCTGGCTGAACCTGTCCCCTCGGCCATCAACGTACACGACGTCATATGGAAGGACGAGCACCGGGCCGGCGATGAGTTGCGAGAGGCCCCAGGTGCGCTGAATGTCGTACCTGGCAGCCTGGTGGATCTGCTCCCTGTCGTTGATCGTCTCGCGAATCATTCCGAGCGGGATCAGCAGCAACAGTATCAGCAGGCCAATCACAAATACCTTTACGGATGCCGACTGGCGAAGCCTCGATACTATCGTCTGCATGGTTGTCCTCCCTTAACCTGAGGGAGATTAGAACCGTCAAATGTGCCGGCGACATGAAGCAAATATGGCGAATGGTGGCAATACGGCAAAAAATACCCGCAATGGATGCGGGTATCTTCGCTTGAGGCACGGCTTGATCTAGCCGCTTTTCCTAACGCGATTCGCGCGATGCTCGTGGCGCCTGTCGACCCTGTTACCTTTACGATCCAGTCGCTGATCGATGCGGTCGCCTTTGCGGTCCAGCTTGCGATCAACACGATCGCCTTTTCGGTCGAGACGCTCCTCAATCCGGTCGCCGCGATTTTCGATGCGGTCGGCGACATTGTCCCTGACATCGTCTGCCGAGGCGACACCGCCAATTAACATAAGCGCCGTGGTAAGAAGTACTTTGTGCCTGATTTCCATGACTTATCTCCAATGTGTCCTTACAAGTAGTGCTGTCAGTAGTACAACGCCGCAGTCCGCCGGCCGTTGACAGTATTGGTGCTAAAATTCCGGGCAACTGCTGCTGACCGATAGCAGCCAGGATCGACAGTGATACTCATGGGAAAACCGACATTGAAGATACTCACTGCCAAGTTCTGGCCAGTTCGTGTTCGAGCAAGTTCTCGTCAGGTACGAATGATCCGCGGCCTACTCGCGTACTTCGCCCTCGTTTTCGCAGCGCTGCCTGTGGCGGCGGAGGGCGTATCGGGCGATGCCGTACAAGAGCGCATGTCGCAGGACATTGCTGCAGGGAAGCCGTTGGTTGCTCACGTCGTCGTTGCCCTGTGCGACAACAAGTACCAGGGTATCGTTCCTGTTCCGGCCCATCTTGGCAACGGTGACGACGCCAGGTCCAACCTCTACTGGGGCGCGTTGTACGGCGTGAGAACCTACTTTTCCCGGCACGACGCATGGACAAGACTCGCCATTGGTTCGGTCTCGAATCCTGCCGTTCTGGACAGGGTCGCGTTTCATTCGCAGGTCTCGCGCCACGGAAAAATCGTCGATGCCTATTTAATCGCCGAAGCGTGGCGTGGCAGGGAAATCCGCGCCGCAACAACCCGCTTCCTGCAGTTGGTCGGAGGCGATGCGCAGGAGCAATACGTTCTCAAAGATGCCGCTGGTGAGGTCATCGTTGCGGCCGGCGGCTCGTCCCACCTCATTGCCTACGTCGGCCACAACGGTTTGATGGATTTTGCTTCGCCGGCAGTCTCCGAGCCGGAAGAGGCGGCCGGACCGCGTAGCTCGGTAGTACTCGCCTGCCGGAGTCGCGATTATTTTTCGGACCTGCTGGGATTCAAACAGGCGCACGGTTTGTTGACCACCAACGGCCTGATGGCTCCGGAGGCGTATACGCTGGAGGCGGCCCTGAGCGCGTGGTTTTCCGGCGAATCTCCGAGCGCGACACGTTACAGTGCCGCGGACGCCTATGCCGAGTACCAGAATGCAGACCCGAATTGGTCACGTCGCTTATTCTCAACCGAGGAATGACGAGTTGTTGTCATAGGCGACGGGTCAAGGATACGAGCCAACAATCGCAGAGGACCGCTATCTGAATCAGTCAACGAAACTAAGAAGAACCGGAGCTCATGTCGTACCGGATCGAGCGCCCGCTCTCAGTGGAGTTTCGCAGCCACATGGGGCAGGCGAGGCAATGGTTTTACAAGGCGGCCCTGCATGGGCGCATTCTGGCCCTTTACCGCGTTGGCGATGCCTTGTTTTTTGAGCAGGGAGGGGCAGTAGAGCTGGGGTGGATAGACAAGCAGGAATACGAGGGCCTGTCCAGAAAAGAGAAGACAGCTTTGATGCCCGCAAATGTATACAACATGCTCGCCTATGAAGTTGCGCCGGAACTCAAGAGCGGCCCTTTCGGTGCGATCGCAACTGAGGTCATGCCCGTCACCGAACAGCAGCGCATTATCGTTGACGGACTTTTGACACAGTTCTCTCGTGACCTGGAAGACGCGGGGCTGCCGCCTGTTGTCGTTGCGGAATCAACGGTTCCACCGATGGAGGAGCTGTTTTCGCTTCTTTGTGAGGGCGAAGCGGCCGATTTGCCTTTATGAAGAAGACCGCTCAGTCGTTCCCTATCGCGGTTATCACGATTGCGTCGCGGATCGAGACAGGAGGATTGGCCAGCGGGACAATCAGTCCGCAACGATTACCTCTGCCTCCAGGTGTGAGTCGGCCTTCATTGAATTCGTGATCAGGCAGTATTTTTCGGCCTTCTCGAGAATCGTGTTGGCTTTCTTCTCAGGCGTGCCCTGGGGTACGGTCAGCTTCGCACGGACCGTAAAGCTCGTGAACTGTGTGAATTTTTCGATCTTGTCCAGCGTGCCTTCTGCCTCGCACTCCAGCGTGAGCCAATCGAGTTTCGCCGTTCGTGCGATGGCCCTGAAACTCAGAATGAAACAGTCCACAAGGGCAGCGACGAGCAGCGTTTCGGGCGACCAGACGTCGCCGGGGCCGCCAAACTCGGGCGGTCCTGCCGACTCGAGGTCCGGCAGCCCATCGGCCGACAGCACAACATTGGCGGCACCCTCCGCCGAAGCCGCAACGCGGTAGATATGAGGTAGGTCTTGCATGATTGGACTCGCAGAATAGCCTGGTACGTATAGTCCCGACTAGATGACCGCATTGCAAACGTTTCATAGTTAGGAGAAACCGAAACAGGAGGCTGAATGCGCGATATTCCTATCGACCAAGTCATGACGCCTGACCCCGCCACCATCAGCCCGCAGAGCAGCGCGGCGGAAGCCAGGCGCCTGCTCGATAGTAACGTCATCAATCACTTGCCCGTCGTCGAAGACGGGCGTCTCGTCGGCATCCTTTCTTCGTCCGACTTTCTCAAACTGCACCTGCTCGACGGCAAGCTGCAAATTGTCGCGGACGCGACGGTAAGCCAGATCATGGAGACCAAGGTCGTCGTTCTCAACAAGAATTCGACCCTGGTCGACGCGGCCGAGAAACTGTCGGTCGGCGGCTTCCATGCGCTGCCCGTCGTCGATCGCAAGCGCAGGCTCCTCGGCATCGTCACATCGAGCGACCTCATCGGTGAGCTGGTGCGGCGGTTGAATCTCTAGCGTACGAGGATTGCGCGAAAGTCATTGACGTTTGTACGTGTCGGACCCGTCATGACCAGGTCCCCGAGCGCATCGAAGAATGCATAGCTGTCGTTGTTCGACTGCAGCGCCAGCGCATCGTTGGGCGATCGTCTCAGCGTGTCAGGGCGGACAAGACATCCCGCATTGTCGCCGGCGC
>Ga0224496_10001788_pt1 | contig 13144 bp, 8 predicted proteins | sample SF_Jul11_sed_USG_2_FD_168127 | JGI IMG/M metagenome (GOLD analysis project Ga0224496, IMG submission 168127) | Sediment microbial communities from San Francisco Bay, California, United States - SF_Jul11_sed_USGS_8_1 | ecosystem: Environmental > Aquatic > Marine > Sediment | place: USA... | reverse complement strand
ATGGCCCTGTTCCATGTGACCCCCGTGTGCGTGTTGCTGGCCGCCACCTTGACTATGGCCGGAATGAGCCGGTTTTCGGAGATCATAGCCATGAAGGCGGCGGGGATCAGCCTGCTTCGTATCTGCGCCCCCATGATAGCCGCGTCAGGCGTCATCAGCGCCGTGGCTTTTTTGGACAGCGAATACGTGTTTCACCTGGCTGTCAAGGAGACCACCCGGATCTATTATGAAGAGGTGAAAAAACAGCCGCGAAAGTCGGTGTTCCAGCGCAGCAAGGTATGGTACAAGTCGGACGACGGGTCTGTGTGGAACATAGGCGCCGTGGACATGAAAAACAAAACCATGACGGATATATCCATTTTCGGATTCGACCAGGGCGCCGGCAGGATAGTGGCTCGGGTCATCGCAGCCTCCGCCAGCTATTCGGAAGAAGGGTGGATATTGCGCGATTGCGTGGAGGTGCGATTCGATGGAAGCCAGGGATTTACCGAAGAGCGTATAAAAACCATGGTGGCCCCCCACCGGGCCATTCCGCTGGAGGATTTGAAAAAAACACAGATGGATCCGGAAGAGATGAATATGGCGGAGATAGCCGACTTTATCGGCGACATGAGAACCAAGGGCTATGATGCCACCCGCTATGAAGCGGAATTCTACGGCAAGATTGCATTCCCCTTCATCAGTTTTATCATGCCTTTCATAGCTGTGCCCTTGTCTATCCGGTCTTCGCGCTCCGGAGGATTCCTGTTCGGCGTCATGATCGCCGTGCTCATCGGAATCACATTCTGGTTCATCTTCTCCATGGGATTGGCCTTCGGCAAGTCAGGGCGCATCCCCCCGTTCCTCTCCGCCTTTGGAGCGCATATGGTTTTCATGATGGCGGGGGTCTACATGCTTACGACCAACCGACAATAAGGGCTCGGCCCCCGGACTAGCCTGCTTCACCGTGCGACTTTTTCCAGCCGAATGGTGTCCACCAGCAGAGGGACTTTCCCTCCAAACTTCACAGCCACCTCCACCGTGCCCCTGCGCGCCACGTCAAATTCCAACGAGATGTCGGCCCAACGTCCCGCTCCCCCCAGCGAACTGGCGCGGACTTCCTGTCTCGCGGCGGCAGTTTCTTCCTCGCCGTCCAGCCACACCTCCAGGGCGCCTGCCATTCCCCCCTCACTGTCGGAATCTTCCACCATCATTCTGGCTACAGCCCGCCATCGCCCCGGCTCGATCATGGTTCCCGGTCCGAACATCATCACATCCTCCGGGTTTATCCCCGGCATGGAGCGCATCGCCTGTCCGCCGGATGCCTGGGGGCTCTCCACCAGTCTGCCGGAATAGTAGCGAAGCTCTTCCGCCTCGAACTGGCCCTCCCCCCCGGGCTCATCGGTGGAAGTCACATACACATAGTCGAAGAATATCGTGGCCGCGCCCTGAAGATACACCCGGTACTCCACCTGCCAGAACCTGCCCGGCGCCAGGTCGTATTCCAGTTCAAACTCCTGATAGACCCCAGCCTGGGTGAATTCATCGGCGTTGATCGTTCTCTTGGCCAGGAGAACCTTCCCCTGATCGGCAGCCACATCCACCATCACCACCGGCCCATCCATGGCGCCGCCCGATTCCATTTTCAATCTGATCCGGGCCTTGTACCTGCCGGCGGGGAACGTGGCGTAGGGCCCGGCGTTGACTATGCCGTCTTCCGGCATATCCGGCCCAGGCGTGGCCTTGAGCGCCCATCCTCGGCTGGAGTCCTTATCCTCGGCGCGCCGTCCGCCGATCCAGTTCAGCCACTCCGCCTGGAACAGCGACCCCAACCTGGGAGGGCTGGGGGGGACATATGGGGCAGGGTTCTCCCTGACACGAAAAATCCACAACGGATCTTGCTTGTAGGCAAGCTCCAGGTATGGGGATTCCATCAGCCGGGCTATGGCTATGTATGGAGAAAAAGCGCCCACCTTCGGCGGGTATGCGTCCGCGTGGAACACCACGTATCCCACGCCCAGCTCTCTGGCGGTGTCCACCTGAATCTGTGCCATGTCACCCCCGTTCATGGGGGAGAGGGGCCAGAACACATGGTCCACGTAATCCTTTTTCACCAGCGGGGAGTAGCCGTTGATCATGGGCGTCCCGCTGTCCACGGCGTAGTACTGGTATATAGACTCCCACGACGATTCCCCCGGCCAGATGGGCAGGTTGAGCACAGGTTTCCCCTCCCCGGTCCTGGCGATGAATTGGTACGCTTCGCTCCCCTGGTCCAGAAGGCAGATGCCCACCGGCTTGCCGGGATGGAAGTCGAGGACCAAGGCCAGCATGAACAGACCAGCCGCCGCCCTGGGCCATGGGGCCCGCCGCTCGAAGAGCCACTTCATGGAATACGCGGCCAGCGCGCCGACGCATGCCATGACGATGATCATTATCTTCGTGGGGGAGCGGGACAAATTGAAATATGGGAAGTACTTATAGAACAGCTTGTAGAGGGGGAAGTATTCGTCCAGCGCCGTTCCGAAGGCCAGCAGGTAGCTTCCGGCGAACAAGGCAAGGAAAAATACGATGTCCCACCGCTCCGATCTATCCCGAACCAGCCTGCCCGCCAGAAGGATCAGCGCCGCCAGAGCGAAGACCACCGCCAGCCCAAGGTACACCTCGTATCCCCTGGCCACATTCCACGCCGCCCATATTGGTGGGGAAAAATTCTCCACCTCGCCCCATTCCCTGCCGTGTCCCATGGTGGATTGCTCCACCATGGTTTTTTTAAAAAAGAGCATCCACCCGATGGAGGCCAGGAAACCGATGCCCATGGAGAACAGAACTAGCGCAAGCGGCTTCAACCTGGTGACAGGAGACACCACCGGGGATGCGCCCATTAAAGCCAAGTCGGCGCGGATCGCCGGAATCAACCGCCAGGGGATATAGGCCATCATGAACATGAAAAGAAAGTAGGCGAAGAAGTTGTATTGCAACGACAACACCAGCGATGTCACACCACACAGCGCTCCATCCAGGGCGCTTCTCCGCCTGACGGCCCGGTCCAGAAAATATAGGGCCAGGGGAAAAAGAAACAGGATATGCCCGGAGGGGTGCCCCCCCAGTATCTCCACCATCCTGATGGGCAAGAAATTAAACACCACTCCGGCGAAGAAAGCCGCCACCCGGTTGCCGGTCAGCTCCTTGGCCCACAGATACATGCACAGCCCCCCCAGGGTGATACCCAGCAGCATGAAGGTGTTGTAGGCGAAGGTCATGGAGACAAATGAAAATGGAAGGTACATAACAGCTGAAAGTGGCAGGCTGTACAGAAAAAGCCATCCTGGTCTATATTCGGTAGCGAACTCGAAAGGATTGGTGAACCACTCTATCCTGCCAATGGCTGCGTATTTCAAAAGCCCCAGGTGGTAGTAGTACTGCAGGTGGTCGCCCATGTACATCGGTGTGGTGTAGTAGGCCGGATCGGCGTCATAGCCATAGGTCAAGCCGGACAGATAATATTTGGCCAGGGGCCAGGTGAAGACCAGGCCCAGAGCCATGAAGGAGGTGAGCACTACCGCCGCTTCCAGCAGGCTCGTTCTCCTCGAATCCGGGGTATTATTGTCGATTATGGTAAATTCCTCCACTCCGGCGCTCCAAATTTGGCATAATGTCGGTCAGCAACGTTAAAATTGGTTATTATATAGGCTCCCGCGTCAATTAAGGCGTTGCGGGACCATGGGCTGCCGAAAAAGATTTGGCAATCGATTTTAGTCCTCTGCGGGAATAAGAACAATCCATAAAGTCATGTGAATGAAAAAATGAAACAGAATTCCCAGATTCGCGCCGGCGCTTTTTTCGTCGCGCTGCTGTTCGCGGTTCTTTCGGGCTGCGGTCCCAAGGGGGGCGATGGCTCCATTGATTCCACCCCCGGTGTGTACCCTTCCAACGGCCACGTAATCCATAGCGACTGGGCGTTTCGGATCACTCTTGAGGCCTCGGCCAGGAAACATCCAGGCTCCACATACAGTTTTACCCTGTACGGCGACAAGGAAAAGAATGAGACTCTCGCCTCCGTCAGTGGTGTGCGAGAGCAGGGGGATGGCTCCATTTTCTGGGTGCCCGGAAAGGAATTCATCATAGAGCCAAACAGGCAATATTGGTGGGAATGGGTGGATAGCTCCGGCGGGAAAAGCGGTTTGCTCTATTTCTTCGCCGCGTCGTACCAGGGAGGGAAGCCGATCAGCCCGCGCAATGGTGGGGTCATGGACCGGAATATCCGCAACAATCCCACCCTTGGAGTTAGCCATATCTACTCCGGGCCGGGGCTGGCGCCCACCTACGATTTCCAGTTGTTTGCCGACTCCGGGGCAACAAATATGCTGTCGGAGGGGAAAAACGTGGAGCAGGCCGCCAACGAAAATCACACCCGCTGGTCGCCAGGGGTTAGCCTCAACGAGGGCGCCGTATACTATTGGAGAGTCAGGGTGAACGCTCCGGGCGTAAGCTCAGACTGGAGCCGCCTGAACTCCTTTACCGTGGTGGATGTCTGTTCCATCAACGGCCCACCGTACGCCGCTTTCGCAATAGACTGGACACCTAAAAAATGCGCCAACCACCTGACACCGAGCCTGCGGAACATGAACGAGGCCCTTGGGCCGCCCAACGGTGTATCCAAACCGGAATACAGCGGCTTTTTATCATTGGACTACGGCGGAGAATTGATCGTGGAGATGGGCGCCACAATCGTCGATCATCCTGGGGGGGATTTTCATGTATACGAGTTTGTCTCCACGGAGATCCTTGAAGCGTTTATCGGCCCCACGGAAGCAGGGCCCTGGACATCTCTGGGGGTTGGATGGTGCGGTTTATATTGTGAGTTCGACCTGGCGCTTGTCGGCGCGTCTTATGCCAGGTATGTGCGGATAGTCGACAGAGGCACGGAAGCGCTGTATTGCCACGAGACCTCCGGCTCCGATATCGACTCGGTGACCTGGGCCAAACCGGCCGCGTCGCCTGACGCCTGCTACTATCCATGGTGGTGAGCGCGCAAGACGTTTACCTACCCGAGGTGGACAGAGATAAAGAAAACGCAAGCCCTCCCCTTCAATACTCCGGCATGGCTACAAGGGTGGCAGGCGGCTTTGCTCTGGGCTTTGCGTTCGGGTGGGGCGCGGCCATACAGCTTTTATCCCAATTCGTCACAGAGCCCTGGGCCTGGTTCTGGGCCTTGGAACGGCCTGACTCCGCGCTGTTGTCAGGTCTTGCATTCGGGATCGTTGGAGCGTCGCTTGCCCTCAAGCGGGGTCTCTCCCCATTGGCGCCCCTGGTTGTCGCCATCCCCGTAGCTTTGCCATTCATGCCCGCGTGGATTCCTTTTTTCCGGGTGTATCAGGCGGTGGCGGTGGATCTGGGCATGCCCCTCCTGGCGCTCGGCTTTTTCGCCACCTTGGTCAGCCTGCTTCCCCCCAGGCCATGGAGTTCATTGAACCACGAATTGGACTCACCCAGGGCGGAGCAAATGTTTTCCCTGGTGCTGCCGCTCTTATTTGCCGCAATGTCCGCTGGCGTCTTCATGACGGGGGAGAGGATAATGCGCGGCGCAGGTTTTACGGGGGACTCGCCTCAATACGTGCTGATCGCCGATGCGCTGGTCATCGACCATAGCCTGGACCTGATACCGGCCATTATGCGCGAGGACCATATCAACTGGATAGAGGAGCCGGTGGGGGGTCATGGGGAGACTTATAACTACACCGAACACTACAGCAAATATAAAAGTGGATACTCCGTTGCCATAGCCCCATTCGTGGCGATGGGATGGCTGACCGGGGGTGATTTTCGGCTTTGGTCCATATTCGGAACGCTTCTTTTTGGTATGGCCGTGACGTGGAACCTCTTCCGGTTGCTCCATTCGGACTTGGGGCTCCCTCCATCAACATCCGCCATGGGAGTGGCCGGAGTGATGTTCACCTTCCCCATGCTCGCTTATGCCGTCCAGGTTTATCCGGAGATGCTCGCCGCCCTGATGGTCACCCTGGGTTTGCGGTTTTTAATCAATGCGGAAAAAAGCGGCCCCTGGTCCGCGCTGGGTATGGGAGCGGCTATGGGGATGCTGCTGTTCCTTCACGACCGTTTCGGATTCTTCGGCCTTCCCGCCATTGCCGCGTATTTCTGGCTCACTCGCAAATCCGCATGGCGCGTGTGGCCTCTTTTTTTGGCAACGCTGACTCTCTTCGCCGCCATTAACATTGTTGATCTTTACATCAGACATTTCGATATCATTCCAAGAGCGGGGCAATACGGCCGAGCGGGGCAATACTGGAATCCGCTGGGAGTCTATATAGGATGGATCGGCGGCTTGCTGGATAAAGGCCACGGCGTCCTTATATACGCCCCGGTATTTCTGATGGCGCCGGCGGTGATCCTCCTGGCCCTTCGCTCCCGGCCCTGGCCCTCGTGGCCATTGTTTGTATTGATGGCGATTCCATACTTTCTTGTCCTCGGCTTCGACGAGTGGTGGGCGGGGACCAGCCCTCCCGGTACACGCTATATCGTGGCTTACTATCCGGCCTTGGCGATATTCATGGGCTTTTTCTGGAATTCCCGCCCGGCGGCATGGGTCTATTGGCTTTTCTTTTGGCTTATCGGGGTGGGACTGGCCATCACCCGAAACTTTTTCACCTACGCCAATGAATACTACCTGGTGCACCAATGTTACCTGGATCGAAGGTTATTGACGCTGGACCCGTCACGCATATTTTTTGACTTTACATGGGACACGGACCTGGCGGCCAAAACATTGGCCTGGCTGATGGTGGCGGGGGCGCTGACAGCCATTTGGCTGAAATGGCGCGACAGGGAAGTCGAACCCACCCGGTTCAGCTTATCGCTGGTGGCGGCGTTGTTTGTGTTGATCGGAGCTTTTTACACGATCTTCCCGGAAAAATCCCATATTTTCGCCGAACGCCAGCGGGGCAGCTTCAGATTGTCCGATCAGGCCGGATGGACCTTATGGTCGGCTTCGCAACGCGAGATGGAGGCTGAAATACCATCACCGTTTTTGCCCGTGGTCCCCTTTGACGAGCTAGAGGGTGGATGGATCCGGCTGGCGCCGGGAGCTACCAGAAACGGCCTCACGATTTTTGGCAGGTATCTTAAACTACCACCGGGGAAATACAAAATCGAAATCCCTATCCGTGTCCCGGAGGGGAGTGGCGGAGAGACAGGATTTATTGAAGTGGTCGATGTACAGGAGAAGGCAGAACCGTTCCCGAAAAAGACTTTCCGCCTGGCGGATGGAGCGGTGGCGAATTTCATCATTGAAAAGCCAATGCTCAATGTGGAGGCCCGGCTGCGTTTCGACAGCAAGACACCGGTGGAGATAGGGCCGATGAGAATCATGGGAAACACCTCACTGACAAGGAGCCAACCATGAGATTGGCCCAATTTGCCCTTGTGGCTTCATTGGTGTTGGTCACTCCCACCATGGCTGGAGAGCCCACGTCTGTGGAGCCAAGGCTGGACCTGGACCTGGTAAACGGAAAAATGGGCAAGATGTTCGTCGGCTCCTCCCGGAAAGAATTCGCGAAATATTTCCGCAATGGCGGCGAAACCATCGGCACCTGGACCGCGTTCAGGGATCGTGGCTACTTCATCCAGCACGCTGGCCTTCGGAACATGGTTGGCTTTTGCTTAAGACCGGGTACATGGCCGGATCGTCTATATGGTTTCTCCTTGTATAAAGGGGATATTAGCTTCGGAATTAACGGCGAATCCACCCTGGAGAGCGTGAAAAATGCGTTGCGGGATAAGTTTGATGGAAATTTTGTGGTGACCCTGGAGGAGGAACGGGGAATGTGGAACCGGAAATTCATCGCATACCAGCTCACCGGATGGAAGACAGACCCACCATTTTACTTCGAAATGTTTTTCACCCGGGAGAAGAAGCTCGAGGAGATCCGGCTCAAATCGTTCCCGGGCTCATATTACCCGCAACTGCTCATGGATCGCGCATTGGGTCCCCACGCCATAGACAAGATACTTAGGTAGCCTTATATCCGCACTGGCCAGCAAGTGTGTTTACAGTTGGAGCTCCTTAAACGGGACTCATATCCCGTAATATATTACCATATTCATCATAGTCGATACGCTGGGCAACACGACCGTCAGTTGAATATACAGCCGGACAAACTGATCTCAGGTAATCGGCGCCAACACCACCGTCACTTCCCCTTTCACTCCGCCGCGCCGGGAAAGCTCCTCGATCACTTCCCCGATATCCCCCCGCAGAAATTCCTCGAATTTCTTCGTCATCTCCCGCGCCACGCACACCTTCCTGGGGCCTAGGGCGGAGGCTATCTGCTCCAATGTCTTCACCAGCCGCAGGCCCGACTCGAAGAAGACAACCGTCCGCGGTTCCTCTTTCCACGAATCGATCAGTCTTCTGCGCCCTTTCTTGCGGGGCAGGAAGCCCTCATATACAAATCGATGGGAGGGAAAGCCGGAAGCGGTGAGCGCCAGCACTGGCGCCGACGCTCCAGGGATGGGGCACACGGTCACTCCCGCCTCCACCGCAGCCCGCACCAGGGCGGAGCCTGGGTCTGATATGCCCGGTGTCCCCGCGTCGCTGATCAGGGCCACGCTTTTGCCATCCAGCAGATGCCGAACCAGCTGGCCGGTGCGGGAATCAAGATTATGGGCGTGGTAGGACTCCAACCTTTTAACTTTGATTTCGTGCCGCGCAAGGAGAGTCCGCGAGTGGCGGGTGTCCTCGGCGGCCACGATGTCCACCGAGCTCAAAGTGTCGATGGCGCGTTGGGTGATATCGGCAAGATTACCCACCGGTGTGGCCACAAGATAGAGCGCGCCGGGCGCTGTCTGATCCTCGATTGTCATGATAACTTCTCCGGCTCATCCCTGGGCCAATCCCGCGCCGTCCGCCACAGCCACAACAGCATATCGTTGGCCGTGCGGGCCTGGTTACTCTTTCGGTCCATCCCCAGATTCAGCTTCTTCGTCTCTGTGCCGCGGCCGTGGGCCATGCCGATATAAATCAGCCCTACCGGTTTCTTTTTTGTCCCGCCAGTGGGCCCGGCCACGCCGGTGGAGGATAACGCGATGTCCGCCCCGGTGGCGGCGCGGATTCCTTCCGCCATCTCCCCCGCCACCTCCGCGGAGACAGCGCCATATCCTGTCAACGTATCCCGTTTCACTCCTGCCATTTTCTCCTTCGATTTGTTTGAATATGTGACCGCTCCCGCCAGGAAATATGCGCTGGCGCCGGAGACGGATGTAATGCGGGATGCGAAGAGCCCGCCGGTGCAGCTCTCCGCCGAGGCTATGGTGAGCCGGCTCTCTGTCAACAGGTTCCCGATCACCTCCTCCAGCGTCTGGCTCTCCCTGGCGAAGATGTATTGCCCGGCTATATTTTTGATACCTTGAGCGGCCTTCTCCAGATGCGATTTTACCCATCGCCGGTTGGCTCCGGTGGCGGTGAGGCGCAGGTCCACCTGGCCGAGGGAAGGCAGGTAGGCCATAGTCACCCCCTCCGGAGGCGCAAAGCCCCGCTCTTCCAGCAGAGTGGAGAGGGCGGATTCGCCGATTCCGGCGGTCCGCAGCGTGGCCCTCAGCAGAACGGCGCTCCCAGCCATCTTTTTCGCTATGGGGATCACATGGCGCTCCATGATATGGCGCATCTCCGAGGGCACCCCCGGCATGGCCACCAGCGTGTATCGCTTCTTCGCCAACATCAGCCCCGGCGCCGTGCCGATGGAATTGACCAGCGGGGTGAATCCTTTCGGCACATCCGCCTGCCCTTCGTTGACTGGGGCCATGGGGCGGCCAATATGTCGGAAGAAGGCTCTCACCTGCCGTAAAGTTTTTTGATCACGAACCAGCGGCGCGCGGAACGCCTGGACAAGAGCCGGCTTGGTCACGTCGTCATGAGTGGGACCCAGCCCACCGGTGACCAGGATCATGTCGTATTTCTGGACCGCCTCCTTTAGCTCCGCCACCAACGCAGGGATCTGGTCGCGCATGGTCACCACCCGTTGCGGGGTCACGCCCGCCTGCTCCAGGTTTTGGGCCATCCACGCGGCATTGCTGTTCAGCGTATGGCCGGAGGTGACCTCGTCCCCGATGGATATGATGATTATCTTCATAAGCGCCTTTCCTCACTGAAAGAATATCAGGAGAGGGGGGGAAGATGGTGTGAATTTGTGGTCCTCACCGTGAGGCGCTGTTTCAGACCGGGCTTAGAAACAGCTTCCGTTCGGCTCCCCTCCGGAGTATCAGGCCGTCCCACCTCTTTCCCCCGGCGAAGACCCATCGCGGAAACTGGTCCGCCGCCTGTTGATAGTCCCCCCAGTTCAGCATACGCAGAAGAGTTGATTCCTTCAGGTTTCTCCTCCCCAGGTTATAGGTGAAGCTGACCAGGGCGGAATACTGGTTTTCGTTAAGGGGGACCATGACCAGCTCTTCCACGTACCCCTCATATCTTTGCAGGTCGGTAGTCAAAAGCCTCTTCCCCTCCTCCGCGGTGAAGGGCGCGGAGAATCCATCAGGCAGGTCACCGGTGTGACCATAGCCTATCGTCCTGACTCCGACCACATCCTCATACCAATCCGGTTCGAATCCCTCGAATCGCATGATCAGCTCCACGCCAGCCTGATTTGTTCTCATGGTTCCTGTCCCTCATGTCTATCAGTATTTTCTTATTATCGGCATTTTCATTCATGAAGCTGAATAAATCAACCTTCAGTTGAGATATCATGTCTGTTTATTTCAATTCCCCGGTCGTTGTATGGGCGCCTGGGGCTTAATGGAAAAACGATGAACGATAATCCCTCCGGGGAGAGCCCCCCCCCCCATCCCAAGGCTGTGGACATCGCCACAGCGCTTCTTGTATTGGGCTTCTGGCTGGTGGTGTATCTTCAAAAAGGCCGCTGGCACGAGGGGGCTTTTGCGACGGCGATGGTCGGCGGGCTGCTGGCGCTGACGGCGCGGAAGGCTTTCGCTGCGGGAGGCAAATGGACCGTGGCGCTCTACATCATTCTTGCGTTCACCCTTGTAGCCGCTCTGGCGCCACCCAGGCTGGAAGTGATCCACGCCGGCTCCATAGGCTCCGTCCCATACCAGCTACCCGGCCCGGCGGACACCTGGGCGGAGGAGGGGATGGCCAGGGAGATATCCGTCATCCTGGCTGGCGGCGCTTCAGCGCTGGTCCGGCTGCGGCTGATGGAAAGCCACGACTCACAGCCACCGGCTCTGCGCCTTATGGTGGAAGATTGCGACCTGGGCTTGATCCATATCCAGCCGGGCCACGGATTGCCCAGGCCGGAGTGGAGGAGCGGCGGAAAAAGGTCGGACTACACCGTCATGATCCCTAGCGGATGTCTGGCCGGGGCGGAGAACAAGTTATCCTTTCAGCCGGTGAAGGGATCCTGGATCGCGATACGAAGCGTGGAGATAACCAACCTGCCGCGCGCATGGGAGCCGTGGCGATATATGATCTGGCCGTGGAACTGGCTCCTCTTCTGGATCTGCGCCACCATCTTAATCGTCGAGGCGGTGTGGCGCCGGTATAAAGCGGGGTGGAGCGCCCGGCGGCTGGCTATGCATGGGGTGATGTGGATCGTGGCGGCCATGGGGCCTTTGGCGGCGCTGGGGGGACTGGCGGTGTATGTGGAAGCGCGCACGCCATGGTTGACCTCCACGGAGGAGAGCCGGCTGCCAAGGGAAATGTATGGAGCTGGCAAATTCATCCATGACGCCACCCTGGGGTGGAAGCTGCTTCCGAATCATACGGCGCTTACCCAGCGATCCCCGGATCATGAGCCGGAAATTTTTTACGTGAACAACAAGGAGGGATTCCGGGCGCTGGGCGATGAGATGGAGTTCCCCCCCCAGGGACGGGCCATGCTGCTGGGGGACTCTTTTACACAGGGGGAGTTTCTGGCCCAGGAACAGACCATCGCTGCTGTGATGAGCCGTCGGCTGGGGGGGTATGTGTATAACTTCGGAATACTTGGATATTCCACCGACCAGGAATATACCGTGTTCATGGAATGGGTGGACAGGGTGGACGCGCAGTGGGTGGCGCTGCTCTTCTTTCCCAACGACGTGATGTTCATAGATCAGAACACGGGCCATGGGTTTGACAAACCGTGGTACCAGATAGAGAATGGCCGGGTGGATTTCTTACGGTTCCATCCGCTGGACGAGGCCTATGTGAAAGAGGAGAACATGGCGATCATGGCCGCGAGTGAAGCGTATGGCGTATACTGTTGTCACACCCCCAGGGATACTTCCCTGGCGCGGCGGGCAGCCTTGAAGACGGCTGTTTACCTTGCGCTTCTGCATCATCCGGGGAAGCTTTTTTCGGAGATCATTCGAGACATCAAAATGGTAAAAATGAAGATGGCCTCCACTCACAGCGATGTGACCGCCGATGTACTGAAAAAGCCGGAGACTTACCGATCCCAGTTCCAGGCGGCGTTTGACTTTATCGCCAGGATTAACGAGGAGAGCGCCAAACGGGGGAAAAAGTTTTTGGCGGTGTTTGTGCCGGACATAATACAGATATACAAGCCCCAGAATCGGGCCTTGGGCAATTTTAGGGATATGTTCATGGACCTATGCTCCATAAAAGGAGTTCCATGCCTGGACACCAGCGCCCGCCTGGCGGAAATGACGAAAGTTAATGACACATACTTTATCGACGATGGGCACTTGTCCCCCTTCGGCGCCGAGGTATTGGGGGGGATGATATCCGATGCTATCACGGCAAGATAGTTCCCAGAAGAGCACCCGGACACCCAGAACGCCTCTGGACATCCCGTTCATCGTGGCGGCCACAGCTATCTGGCTTCTATCGCTGGGCCAAAGTGAATTGTGGAGCGAGGCGAAGCAAGGCGCGGCCTTGGCCGGAGGATTTTTGCTGCTCTTTACCCGTCAGGTATTTTTGGGCTATTTCCACCCTTATCTTCCCATGGACAAAAAGAACCGCGCCTGGACCTGGGCCTTATACGCCATTTGCGTCCTTCTGCTGCTTTCCGCTTCCTCGCTGACCCGGCAAAAGGTGATCCATGCCGGCTCTGACTACAGGGTCCCATTCCAGCTGCCCGGTCCGGAGGATAAGTGGAGCGAGGGGATGGCCCGGGAAATCACCGTCCCCACATCG
>Ga0224496_10001787_pt1 | contig 13145 bp, 17 predicted proteins | sample SF_Jul11_sed_USG_2_FD_168127 | JGI IMG/M metagenome (GOLD analysis project Ga0224496, IMG submission 168127) | Sediment microbial communities from San Francisco Bay, California, United States - SF_Jul11_sed_USGS_8_1 | ecosystem: Environmental > Aquatic > Marine > Sediment | place: USA... | reverse complement strand
ATCACCCAATAAATGGACGCTCGATACGAGAAGGTCGGCTGCATTTTTTGGGGAAAGGTGAAATTCGGTTTCGAATATGTTGAGCAAATTGCCCTTATCTTCTTTTGTCATATCTCCATCCGCCTTCACAGCAGCAACCATCAAGATGGCTGTCGCATCCATGGGGTCCGAAATATGAAAGAGGGGATTTCCCCCCGCTCATCTTTCGCCACTTTCTACGACGATGCCATAAAAAAGGGTTGAGCCCGCCGAGATCAATACCAGCATCTGCTAGTCGGTTCAGTAAGATGAGTATCGTTACGATCGTACCGAGTAAGCCAAGAATGAAATGCATTTCACGTCTCCTAGGGTATAAAAACCCAACAATAAAAAGGCTGATCCGCATAAGGTGCGGAGTTCTGGCCTTCTGAAGGAATGCCGGGCATTCTTGTTTCTTTCTGACGCTAACTCTCTCTGTGCATTATTGACTGCCAAGCAGTTTGTACCGACTTTTTAAAGATCGGAATCACCCGCTCAACCTTTAGGAGGTATCAACACCCTTCTCCCAACGGAGAACCTTTACCTGGCTATAATTATGGTACAGCTTTCCCGTTCCATGGCTTCCATCTCCTAACCAAGACCTTTTCAGAAAAATATGCTAGCATTTCTTTACTGGTCCATTGATCAGCCGGCAATATTTGCCGACCACTGATTTTTTTAGTTCCCGCTACGCAACAACCGATACGATAATCAACGGCATATAACCGCACGGAATACATACACCGCAAAGGAATGTACTCAGCATGCTCTGGTGGCATTGGGCAATTTTAGGGTTTAGTCTCGTTGGCATCGAAATCCTGACCTTAGGCGGACTGGGAAATTTTTATTTCCTCTTCTTCGGAATGGCCGCCTTGATGGTGAGCGGGTTAACCTGGGCTGAGCTGATTGAAGCCGCCTGGCTCCAATGGTTTCTGTTCGCGATCTTGGGCGTCATTTCCCTCCTCGTCATGAAAAAGCCTTTGCAGAATAAAAGGACCCTGAATGGAATTGACGAGCCTGACGTAGATTCTATGGTGGGAGAAATGGCGACGGTGCTTGAGCCACTCAAGCCACAAGCCCTAGGGAAAGTGGAACTTCGTGGGTCCACCTGGAACGCCAAGAATGCTGGAACGACGCTCCTTGAAAAAAATACCCTCGCCAAAATTGTGCGAGTTGATGGCTTGACACTATGGATTCAAGCGGAATAGTTCACACAGGAGGAATACTATGTCCGGCGAATTATTAGCCACACTTGTCTTTGCCGCTCTGGCCTTACTCATATTGAAAAAAACGGCCGTGGTTGTGCCCCAACAAAGCGCATATGTTGTCGAACGATTGGGGAAATATTCCTCCACACTCAGCGCCGGCCTTCATATCTTAATCCCGTTCATGGATGTCATTCGGTACCGGCATTCTTTGAAGGAACTCGCCGTGGATGTCCCGGAACAAATTTGTATCACGCGAGACAATGTGCAGGTCGGTGTGGATGGGGTGCTCTACATCAAAGTCTTGGATGCGGAACGCGCCTCCTATGGCATTACGGATTTTCGATTCGCGATTTCTCAACTGGCCCAAACCACATTGAGAAGCGAAATTGGAAAAATTGATCTGGACCGAACCTTCGAGGAACGATCGACAATTAATATTTCCGTGGTCAACGAATTGGACAAAGCCTCGGCGCCTTGGGGGGTCAAGGTGATGCGTTATGAAATTAAAAATATTAACCCTCCCCAGGACGTGGTAAATGCCATGGAAAAGCAAATGCGAGCCGAGCGGGAAAAGCGGGCCGTCGTGTTGACGTCGGAAGGTCAACGCGATGCCGCAATTAACGAAGCGGAGGGGAAAAAGCAGCAGGTCATTAAGGCCTCAGAAGCCAAACGGCAGCAACAAATTAATGAAGCGGAAGGTGAGGCCTCCGCCATTCTGGCCATTGCCACCGCGACCTCAGAAGGGATTCGGAAAGTCGCGGAAGCCATTCAAGATCCAGGCGGCTACGAGGCCGTGCAACTCCGTGTAGCCGAACAATATATCGGGGAATTTGGGGAATTAGCCAAAGCCAGCAATACGCTGGTGCTCCCCGCATCCGTCTCAGATGTGGGCTCCATGATTGCTCTGGCCATGAATGTGATCAATAAAAACCCTGGAAAGACTCCAACGATCTCCTAACGTTCGACTGCATCTCCCCCCAGTTGACTGCTCAGCGAACTTTCGCGATGATACTTCCTGAATTTGAATCTACTTTCCAGTAAAGCTCAAGGAGTCGTTTCATGAAGAAATTTTGTGTTGGTCATTTGGTATGGCTTCTGCTATTCCCGAATCTGGCGTATGCGAGTTCCTACGCCCCTCTGGCTGATTTTGCGGCCGTACGCCAGAATGCGCAATGCCAACTCACGACCATGCACGAATCGTTTTTAAAAAATTGGACGCCGCCAGCAAATTTTTTTATGGTGCCCGCCTATCCAAATGCGAAATTGGCTAGCGCCATTCCCAGCGGAACGGCAAACATCCAGGGAAAAAACTATCAAACATTTCCTTCGGCCGTGCTGTTAAGCCCAGACTCCCCTGAAAAAATTATCGCTTTTTACACAAACACATTAGGGCTAGGTTGGTATCAAATTGAAGATCATGGGATCATCTACATCTATCGAATGCCCCGCCCTGTAGATTCAGGCGAAGCGCTAACACAACATCTGATGAGCCGTCCCGGGTATACGCCCCATGTGGCCATTGATACAGACCTGAAGCCTTGCGACCAGGCCCTTGTCGCCGGCGCGAAAACACGGATTACGGTCGTCGCCGCCCCTCGATAACAACCCCCACCTTACCCTAGGTCTTTAGGCTATTCGAACTTCTCGAAAGGCCAATGGCATCCCGTAAATAGGATCCGTCCGATGGCGAACCACTTCTACCTGCTGACCTTGTTCCCCAAAGGGAACATGCTCTCCGATTTTTGGATTTTTCCCTTGCGCCAGCAATCGAAGAGCGACCCCATACAACATGGGTTCGATCGTTCGCTCCGATAACCCGATGGACTGAAATGTTTCAATCTCATCCAATCCAAATTTCGTGAGTCCTCGGGTATGCCACCACTTCCGCATGTTCTGGACCTGTTCCTGTTGTTCGACCTGCACATGATCCTCAATCTGAAACACGGCTAGTTCTCGATCTTTCCAATCCGAAGGATTAAGATAGACCCCTGTGGCGACATCATAGGTGGTCCCCTCCATCAGCAAGGTGAGACCTCTGGCAATTCGAGCAAGATGAAGCACCTCATCCTGTCGATCAGCCTGTGCCTTGGACGGAACCATCAGTTGAGCGAGATGACGATGCTCCCACTGCAACCGCCCTTGCCACTGCTCGACAATCTGAGCTGGAGGCGCCAATTGCACCTGCGCCTTCCAATTCGTATGCACAGCTTCAAAATGATGATGCCCATTCATTGACAAAAAGCGGATCTGCAACGGTCCTCCGTAGTGTTGATCAAACCAGGCAGCCAGATACCCAGGAGGGGGAGGCTCTCCATGCGTCCAGCCAATAAGAAACGCTGGAAACGCCTGGCTGGTTGATTTCTTCTTTTTAATTTTTTTCATTCAGAGGAAAGCGAGGATTTACATGACAAGGAGGAATGGCCCGTTTGGAAAAATACGAAGGACCCAAGTACAAAAACATCCTCGACCCAGGCCCACGCTACCCTTTGGCCTCTTCGGGTGGCCAATCCAATTCTTCTTGGCGCCCACAATAAAAACAGGTGATTCGATATCGAGCCCGGCGGCGAGGATTGGGCAAAGAATGAAATTCTACCGGCGCCTGGTCATACGGACAGGCTGGCTCCAGATGCAACAAATGCTCTTCCGTTATTTCCATAAGCGAGCCCTCATCCCATGGCGGGTCCACTTGTAGACACCCGGACATAGTATGTTCCCAATGGCAAGAACTGCACTGCAAGTGAAAAGTTTTCACTCGGTCAGCAGGTTGGGAAATATCTTTGACCTCAACAGAACAGGAACAATCCGGACCTTCACAGATCACCTGTTGCTTGTGAAGGGCGTGAATAAACGCAGCTGGTGCTTTCGTCGTCTTCATCCGATGACCATCCCTTTGTCCCGTTCCCATTCCGTGACGGAAGTCTGTTGGAGTTGACTCGCCGCCTCACGGTCCATCAGCCAGATCACCTCTCCTTGGACTGGATTCACAAGTTGCGCCGGGTACTGACTGGGCTGGGAAGGCCCCTCTAATACGGCTTGTGCAGCCTGGGCTTTGTCTAATCCACTCACCACAAACAAGATCCGGTGAGCCGCATTGAGAACTGGCGGGGTGAGGGTAATACGATGCGTGTGCAATTTTTCTACCCACGGAGCCGCAACCCATTGCTTCGTCTCATCGAGAACGGATGTTTCGGGAAATAACGAGGCCGTATGTCCATCAGGGCCCATGCCCAGCAAAACCAAGTCAAAACGAGGGACGACTTCTTTGTTTTTCAGGGAGAAGGCACGTTGCAACACGTCTTCATATCGAACAGCCGCTTCCTGGGCCGGGCGCTCACCTTCCATGCGAAACACCTGATCTGGCGGAATAGGCACACAATCTAATAAATGTTCCTTGGCCATACGAAAGTTGCTGTCAGCATGCTCCGGAGGCACCTCCCGTTCATCCCCCCAAAAAATGTGCACCGATGCCCAATCGACTTGTGACCGGTAAGGATCAGCGGCTAATCGAGCAAACAACCGTTGAGGAGTCGAACCACCCGAAAGCGCGACCGAATACGAATGGCCACGTTGTCGTTGAATGGATACAGACTGTACGACGATCTGTGCGGCGGCTTCAAAAAGCTCTTCTTGCGTCTGACACACGAGTATTCGACGTGGCACTACATATTCCTTGTCAGACAGGTCTCAATTTGAATAGAGATCCTAGCCTTAGCGAACCATGACTGGACTCTGGATGAGCCAACATTCCAGGAAAGCCTTGGATGGCCTCAAGGTGCCCGGAGACTAACAATCCGTATAGGAGTAATCGTCCAGCTTTTGATCTTTATCAAAATCTAACGTGATTTGGCATTGATTCGGAGAGAAATTAAAAAATGGGAAATGGGTTTCTCCGCCAGCAATGCGGGAATAGATCCAACTTTCCCCGCCAAAAAACCGGGAAGATTTGGCACTGGGTTTTCCCCAATTTTCTTCAAACCATGCCTGGTCTTTCCCTTCGAACTTTGCGGGATCCAGCGAGGCCTCCAAGTACGGATTGCCCCCACAACCGGCGGACAACAACCCCAGCAGGCCGACCAACACATATCGTCGAATCACATTCGCCTCCTTTTCACAAGATCAATCCTCATGGCACCTGAAAGGTGCCTACTAAAAATTCTAGTCTTCGATTCTCCATCCGTCAAACCCTCAGATGAAAACGCGAAGTTTCCACACCTAATTGTCCAGACCCTTTTTGTTGATTACAATGAGTCCAGCTCTTCCAGCACCAGAATATTCCTCTACTAAAGGAGACTCTCATGAAATTGTATTTGGATACCGGCAATGTCAACGAAATTCGAGAAGCGGCCAGCTATGGCCTCGTCGATGGCATCACCACCAATCCCTCGCTGGTCTCGAAGGAAGGCCGGGATTTCAAAGACCTCCTTTTGGAAATATGCAGCCTCGTGGATGGGCCCATTAGCGCCGAGGTGGTGAGTGTAGAGGCCGAAGCCATGGTAAAGGAAGGGCGCGAACTGGCCAAGATTCACAAAAATATCGTGGTGAAATGTCCCCTCATTCCTGAAGGGCTAAAGGCCACCAAGCAGATGGCCAGCGAGGGCATTCGCGTCAACGTGACGCTGTGTTTTTCCCCCACTCAGGCCCTCTTGGCCGCCAAAGCCGGGGCTTGGTGCGTCTCGCCGTTTATCGGTCGCCTGGATGACATTAGCTCAGACGGGATGGACCTCATCGAACAGATCTTGACCATCTATGAAAATTATGATTATCCCACCCAAGTCCTCGTGGCCAGCGTCCGTCATCCGCAGCATGTGGTCCAGGCGGCGCTTCTGGGTGGACATATTTGCACCATGCCCTATAGCGTCTTTCAACAACTGGTCAAACACCCGTTAACCGATATTGGGTTAAAAAAATTCTTAGCTGATTGGGAAACCCTCAAGTCTTCCACGAAATGACTGGCTGATAGTCTCGATCTCACCTGACTACCGTTGCTCAATCAGGTTCTTGGCGCGGCGAAAAACCGAATGAAACATGGGGCGAGTCAGTGTCCCGGTAAAGGTGTTTTGCTGGCTCGGATGGTACGATCCCAACAGCGTGACGTCCCAGGGCAGAACATATTCAGCCTCATGTGAAAATTTCGGCCGTGGTGAAGGAATCTTGTGCCCCATGGACTGGCAGGTTCGCACATATTCATCAAATGCTACTTTCCCAAGAGCCACCACCACCTGAACCTGGCGTAACAACCCCAGTTCTTCAACAACAAATGAACGGCAGGTTTCGAATTCCTCTTTGGTCGGTTTATTGGCCGGCGGTGCGCAACGCACAGCGGCCGCCACATAACAGTTCTGCAGCGTCAGACCGTCCTCGCGATGCACTGATTCGGGCTGGTTGGCAAAGCCAAAGGCATGGAGGGCTTCATACAACCAATCCCCGCTTCGATCTCCTGTAAAGACCCGCCCGGTGCGATTGCCCCCATGCGCGGCAGGGGCTAACCCTAGGACATACACCCGGGCTTTCGGGTCGCCAAACCCTGGAATCGGACGACCCCAATAATCCCAATCCTTAAAACGTTTCACCTTTTCTTCGGCCACCTCCCGGCGATAGGTGGTTAATCGCGGGCAGCGGGTACAATCCGAAATAGTGTGTTGCAAGAGGTCAAGCGCGCGCATCACGGGGAATGGTACCATAGCGAACATTTTTTCGGCACAATGGCCGTTGACGGAAATTCCAGGTTAGGAAAAGTCTGTATGCCTCAATCAAAAATTGTCATTCATTCATCGCAGCCAAAATTTACACGAATTCTGAAAGGTCTCATTCAGAGTAGCCTAGAGGCAACTGACTCGGGCAAAGCGATGGAACGGTTGATCATCCGCAAAGACCATAAGCTTCGCGTTAACTCGGTTCGCTATAATCTCTCCACATACCAGCGGATCGTATGTGTCGGAGCGGGAAAATCCTCAGCACACATGGCCGTGGCACTCGAACAGATATTGGGAGAACATTTAGAAGGTGGGATGGTCATTGTTAAAGATGGATATGGGACGCCCTGTGAAAATATTCGTGTTGTCGAAGCCAGCCACCCGCTTCCTGATGCTCGCGGCGTCCGCGCCACCGAACAGATTCTCAACATCGTGGGATCCCTCACTAAACAGGATCTGCTAATCGTTCTGCTCTCTGGCGGGGCGTCGAGTTTACTCTGTGCTCCCACTCAGGGGCTGACGTTGACAGATAAACGCAAGACCACGAACCTCCTGTTGCGATGTGGCGCAACAATTCACGAACTCAACACCGTTCGGAAGCATCTGTCAGCTGTCAAAGGCGGGCAATTGGCTAAGGCGACGAAATCCAAAATTCTCACCCTCATCCTCTCTGATGTTCTAGGAGACGACCTGGCCACCATGGGATCTGGCCCAACCGTACCAGATCCCACCACCTTTCAAGAGGCCAAGGCCATTCTGGAACATTATCAGATCTGGAGCAACGTTCCTGAAAACGTTCGCAATCATCTGGATCAAGGGATACGAGGCCTCGTCCCAGAAACTTGGAAACGCAAAACGCGGCATTCTTCACGTTCCCACTCGATCATCTTGGCCAATAATCACACAGCCATTGACGGCATAGCCAAGGAAGCCAAACGATTGGGGCTCCGCCCATGTATTCTCGATTCTCCCTTACAGGGTGAAGCCAAAGACCTGGGAACGATTCTGGGTGCAATGGCTAAAGATATTCGTGAATTCGGCAATCCGGTTCGGCCACCGGCTTGTTTGATCGCCGGCGGAGAACCCACGGTGACCGTCACGGGTAAAGGCAAGGGCGGCAGAGCGCAGGAATGCGTGTTGGCGGCAGCCCAAGAATTGGTTGGACTCACCAACGTTGTTGTGGCAGGGTTTGGCACTGACGGCACGGATGGTCCAACAGATGTGGCTGGCGCAATGGTCGATGGGAAAACCGTTCAACGAGCGATGAAAAATGGTCTTTCCATTGAGCCCATGTTGGAGAGACATGACAGCTATACATTTTTCAACCAAGTTGGAGGCCATATCATCACCGGCCCAACACATACCAACGTGAACGATATCTATTTGATCATCGCCTTATAGTTTGCTATGAAATCCCTATCGTCATTCCTGCAAGCTTTTGGCAGAAATCTATCTTTTTTCCGTCATAGCCATAACGAAGCTTTTACTATAAAGAACAGTCAATCATTTCTCCCTCCTTTGTAAGCAAGGGTCGCCCTCTATGAGATACATTACACAATAGTTAGGGAGGTAGAAGACTTTGAACGACGCACAAAAAATGGTTCAAGAATTTCATGAACAATTTGATATTCATATTTCCGCAACGCCGTCGGTCCCTGATGACGGCACTCAAATTCTCCGTAATCGTCTCATCCAAGAAGAATTTGAGGAATTCCAAGAAGCCATGCAAAGCCAAGATCTGCCTGCTATGGCCAAGGAACTAGCGGATTTGTTGTATGTCGTCTATGGCACGGCGGTTTCTCTGGGAATCGACATGGAACCAGTCTTCAAAGAAGTGCATCGATCCAACATGAGCAAAGTCGGCGGCTACAAACGCGAAGACGGCAAATGGGTCAAACCCCCAACCTACTCCCCCGCCGACATTCAGCCAATCATTCAATCCCAAAACACAAGAAAATAAAAGTTTCTCGTGACAAGCAGCGGAGCATTCAACGGATTGATCGTTTTCAGTTCTCTTGGGGTAACCCTGAAGAACGCTACGGGAAATTAGAATCATTAACCAAATTTTTTAGAATCGATATGCCGAACACCAGAATTTCTCTCCGTTTTTATTTTCCGTAAAAGCTACCTGTGCATATTTCTGCAAATCTTTTTCCTACTTCCCTCTCTCTTTAGCAAGGTTTCAAAATGCAAATTTGCTCTTTTTTGGTAACGCTGCCACAATACCTCATCCCCTCTGTATCATTCTTAGTTAAATAGAACATACATCTTCTATTTGTTTTCTCACCATCGGTAGTTATCTTTTGGTTAGCTGCGTGTTTGGCAGATACGCGACCTTACTCGCATAAGGAGGATTAGACGATGCTACGATTGTTCAAGAGGCTCGTGCTTGGATTGTTTCTATTGGTGTTATCCCTGAGTGGGTGCGGGTATAACGACCTTCAAGGCCTAGATGAGCAAACCACGGCGGCCTGGAGCGAAGTCCTGAATCAATACCAACGTCGGGCCGATTTAATCCCTAATCTCGTCGCGACGGTCAAAGGCTATGCGGCCCATGAAAAGGACACCTTGGAGGGAGTCACGCAAGCTCGTTCGCAAGTCGCGGGGATCAAATTGACACCTGAGGCCCTTAAAGATCCCGAACTTTTTCAAAAATTTCAAGAAGCCCAGCAGGGGCTCACTTCTGCATTATCTCGATTGATGGTCGTCGTGGAAAAATATCCTGACCTCAAAGCTAACGAGAACTTTCGTGATCTGCAAAGCCAATTAGAGGGCACAGAGAATCGTATTACCGTCGCTCGGAAACGCTATATTGAAACCGTGGCTGAATATAATAAGGGCGTTCGGTTTTTCCCAACAAATTTGACCGCCAAATATCTCTTGGGACTTGAGGTCAAATCCAACTTTTCAGTAGCTGATGAAAAAGCCGTCTCGACCCCTCCAGAGGTGAAGTTCTAAACGACATTGAAGAACATTCTCCCTATGCAACCCATGAGATGGCCGCCAAGTCGGTGGGCTCACCAGCTTGGGTGGGTGGGAGCCCTGGGTATCCTCCTCCTGGTGTCGGCAACATGGGCTTTGGAAGTTCCTCTCCTCTCCGGTCGCGTAGTGGATCGTGCCCACATCCTTTCCCCTTCGACTCTTTCTGATCTCAATACGGTTCTTGCTACGCATGAGTCCAAAACTTCCAATCAGGTTGTGGTTCTTACGCTTCCCTCTTTAGAAGGACATCCGTTAGAAGACTTTTCTCACCAGGTGGCTACCGCTTGGGCGCTTGGGAAAAAGGGGACGGACAATGGTGTTCTTTTCTTGATCGCAATCAAAGAAAAGAAACTTCGCATCGAAGTCGGCTATGGATTGGAAGGAACGTTAACGGACGCGAAAAGTTCACAAATTATTCGTCATGAAGTTGTTCCCCGTTTTCGAACAGGAGATTTCTCGGGAGGCGTTGTTGCTGGAACCCAGGCGATTCTGGCTACCATCGAAGGCACTTATATCAATTCAAGTCCTTCACTCAACACCTCCTCGCCGCAGCTAGGGCTTTGGGAAACCTTTGGGTTGGCCGTGGCTATTGGCACTTTTATCGGGCTGTTCCTCGGGGCAGGTCGACGCATCAATGGAAGTATTATAGGTGGAATTATCGCCTTTCTTGTGGGCATTCCCGCAGCCTTTTGGGTTGCTGTTTTTGCAGGTGCTGCAGCCCTTTTCCTTGTGAATCTGTTTTTACGTACAGGTGGTCCCTCATCTCGCAATCCTTTTGTCCATGATTTCGGGTTAGGTTGGCCCAGGATTAGAGGTGGCCCAATAGGGGGTTCAGGCGGCTTTGGTGGAGGATTCGGAGGAGGCTTTGGTGGGGGTGGCGGTGGATTTGGCGGTGGCGGCGCCTCAGGGGGGTGGTAAATGTCTTTCTCTGATCAAGATTACGCACGTATACGCCAGGCTGTTGCTGAAGCTGAACGCCAAACGCGCGGAGAAATCGTCCCGATGGTCATTGAACGTTCCGCTCGATACCGCGAAGCTCAGTATCGGGGAGGCATTGGATGCGCCTTTTTAATGCTGAGTTCGCTCTTGACGATTGAATGGGAATGGATGCCATGGGGATGGCACGCCACCAATGCAGGTTGGCTTCTACTCACCGTTATCGGGGCCTATAGTTTAGGATACTGGATAGGTAATTTGGGGCCGGTGATTCGGTTACTGACTTCAAACGAACGAATGGCTTACAAGGTCAACGTTCGTGCTCACCAAGCCTTTCTAGAGCATGGGCTTCATCGAACAGAATTGGGAACTGGCGTGCTCATACTCATTTCCTTACTAGAACACCGTATTGAAGTGTTGACGGATCATCCTATACTTGATCAGGTTCCCCCACCTATTTGGAATGACATGGTTGAAGTCATCCAAGAAGGATTTCAAAAAGGCAATCCGGTGGAATCCCTGTGCCACGCGATTGCGACGTGCGGACGTGTTTTAGCTGAAGCCTTCCCTGCGACACATCACGAGGCTAACCCTAATGAACTTCCCAACCAACTTATTCAAGATTCCTAACCTCTCACCAACCGTCTACACCTTCACAAGCATATTATCAATTAATCGAACATGGCCGAGTCGAACTGCTGCCAAGAGAACCATGCTTCCCTTCGCCCTGGTAAGCGGTTCCAGACTCTGTGCATCACAGACAGCCAAATACTCGATGTCTAAGCCCTCCAATTTCCCCAACACCTTCTTCATGTCTCTTTCAATCGTCGAAACCTGCCGTTTCCCCAACTGTATCGCCTGCTTACCCTGACGTAACGCGGCCGAAACGCTTGCTGCTTGCGTTCGTTCACTTGCGGAAAGATAGCGATTGCGAGAACTGCGGGCGAGGCCATCTGGTTCTCGAATCGTGGGACACCGCACAATTTTCGAGTCGATATTCAGATCTTTCACTAATTGTGTGATGACCAACAATTGTTGGTAATCTTTCTGCCCGAAAAAAGCCCGATGCGGGCGGACCAGGGACAGCAATTTCGTGACAACCGTCGTGACTCCTTCAAAATGCGTGGGACGTGCCGCGCCTTCCCAACGCTGACTGAGTCGATTCACCTTGACGGACGTCTGAAAATCTTTGGGATAAAATTCTTCACTCGAGGGCCAAAAGAGCAGATCGACTCCGGTTTCTCGACACAACTGCTGGTCACTTTTGACCGGACGAGGATACCGGCTCAAATCTTCGGCTGGACCAAATTGTAAGGGATTCACAAAGATACTGACGACAACCATGGAACAGTGTTTTTGCGCCTGACAGATGAGAGAAAGATGCCCCTCATGCAGCGCACCCATCGTGGGTACAAAGCCAATTTGGTGGTTCTCGTGTTTGCGTCGCCAGGCTTGTAGCCCACGGATCGACCGAATGATACGCATGGTTTTTACGATAGGGGTGGCACTGAACAGGCCGGTCGGGAACGATATTTTGACCCGGGCTTGATGTCCAGTTTATTCACACGGCTGAGGTCTTGGAGCGCCTCCAACAGCTCCCTCATGGAGCGGTGCAACGTCGGATGCCTAAATGCTGGATCCAATTCCACCAACGGTTCTAAGACAAATCGACGCTGATGCAGGCGAGGGTGAGGGACGGTTAACCCGGGTTGATCAATCTGCTGCTGACCAAACAGGAGTATGTCGAAGTCTATGGTACGCGGACCATGTCGATCAGTATCATTGCGGCCTAATCCTCGCTCGGTTTCCTGTAGGATGTCCAAAAGACGAGTGGGACTTAAGGATGTTTCCAACCGCACGACGCCATTATAAAACCAGCTTTCTCCCAGTCTCCCTTCGGGATCGACTGGTTCCGTTTCATAGTAAGACGATACGCCCGTTACTTGTGAAAGAGGGAGTAAATTCATGAGCGCAACGGCCCGATCGCAGAGCTCTTGTCGATCTCCCAGATTCGATCCAAATCCGATAAAAATGGTTTCTTGAGCCATAAGTTGCGTTCCAGGCTTTTTTGCCCCTCTTTCCATGAAACCCGACTCCACCTGAAGAGCATTTTACTGTTCGGAGAAAGAAGCGAAGGTTATTCCACTTTTCTTGGCAAAGGTCGAATGAATTGTAGTCAAGAAAGGCCAGGCTGTCGAGGGAGGTCGGAGAATTAATGTGAGGGCATCCTTAGAAAGGATGCCCCCACGAAAAGATGGTCACCTTGTTTACCACAAGGAAGATTTGACCCGCGCTCGCTGCTTGATTT
>Ga0224496_10001785_pt1 | contig 13148 bp, 10 predicted proteins | sample SF_Jul11_sed_USG_2_FD_168127 | JGI IMG/M metagenome (GOLD analysis project Ga0224496, IMG submission 168127) | Sediment microbial communities from San Francisco Bay, California, United States - SF_Jul11_sed_USGS_8_1 | ecosystem: Environmental > Aquatic > Marine > Sediment | place: USA... | reverse complement strand
AGGATCCTCAGTCCATGGGATGATATCGATCTTTTCGCCACGCAATTCCCTGACGATGGCCTGCACCCGAGACCCCTTGACTCCCACACAAGCCCCAACTGGATCCACAGCCTTATCACGAGAAGCGACCGAAATTTTCGTTCGATCACCCGGCTCACGAACGACATTCTTAATCTCCACAATTTTTTCAGAAATTTCCGGCACTTCTAAGCCAAATAATTTCACCACAAAATGTGGATGGGCTCGAGAGAGGATCACCTGGACATCCTTGGGTGTCCGACGAACCTCTAACAATAATGCACGAACCCGATCACCTCGGCGATGGGCTTCTCGAGGAATCTGTTCTTGGATGGGCAACAACGCTTCTGTCTTCCCAATATCAACCAGGTAGTTACGTCGCTCTTGGCCTAAAATGACGCCATGCACCAATTCCCCTTCTTTTTTGGAGAATTCGCGCTCGATGGCTTCCCATTCCGCTTCTCGAACTTTCTGACAGATCACCTGCTTGGCCGCCTGCGCTGCAATGCGTCCAAAATCTTCCATATCAATGAGCGATCCAATTTCATCGCCCATTTCGGCCTCGTCATCAATTTTACGGGCTTCTTCTAGGGATATTTCCGTCTTAGCGTCGACGACGTTCTCCGCAATGGTTTTCTTGCTCACAATAGAAATTTCACCCGTGCTCGCATCGATGTCGACTTGAATATTATCTCCTTGTCCGAATCGTTTTTTCGCCGCTGTTAACAACGCCGATTCTAGAGCTGCAAGGATTTTCTCCTTCTCAATCCCTTTTTCGCGACCAATTTGATCGATCACCGACATCAGTTCGCTTTTCATGATTGTTCCTCACAACACATCATAGGTAGTCGCCCAAATAGGCCAGGGCTGCTTGTCGTCGTCGCTAGAATTCAACCTCAATCTTGGCCTTCACAATCTCACCCCAGAGCACATGATGCTCCTCATGACTTGCCTTTCGATCATCCACTAATTGCACACCAGCATCGGAGACACCCGTTAATCGTCCAATGACAACAGCCTGTTTCCCTAGATCCTGCTGAACAACCACTCGTAGACGTTGACCTTGAGCACGTTGAAAATCTTTGGGATCTTTCAGTGGCCGGTCCAATCCGGGTGATGACACCTCAAAGCGACAAACAGGCCCGGACGGCTGGGTTATTTCCCATGTTCGACGAAGAGACTGGTGGAATTGTTCACAATCGTCAATTCCCACGCCGCCATCTTTATCAACAATCACACGAACCAAGGGGTTTGTTGGTCTTCCAGTACATTGCACCTCTAGGATTTCGACCCCCAATGCTCGCGCAATAGGATCCCCGACTTGACGAATAATTTGGCTGAGATTTTCCGTCATAAAAGGCCACCATAGACTTCTTCTGGATAGCGGCCACAGAGCTGCAGACCAAAAAAAAGTGGGCTCTCGCCCACTCAAATCGGAGTTACCCTAGCACTTTCCTCATTTAAAGGCAAGATATCGGAGCCGCTTGGGCACCTCTTCTCAGGTGTCGCCTGCTAGGCCAGGCATAGGCATAAGATTGACTCCGTGATAGACTTTTTTGGAGAAGATATTTCCGTTATCCAGCCAGATAACCGAGAGGACATTTGCAGATGCCCACAATCATTTCTGTGGCTTCGGGAAAGGGCGGCGTAGGGAAAAGCATGGTTGTCAGCAACCTAGGCCTTCTTTTAGCACGGCAAGGCCAACGGGTGATTTTAGTGGACATGGATATCGGTGGAGCCAATCTCCATATTCTTTTTGGGATGTTTCATCCGCCCACAACCCTGACTGATTTTTTTACGAATCGCCTGACCAATCTTGAAGATTTAGCGCATCCGCTAGCCAATCCGCTGCCTCTCCGTCTTATTCCGGGGACAGGGGAAACCCTCATTACCGCTAACCTTCAACATGCCAAGAAAAAGCGCCTGATTCGACACTTACAAAAACTCGATGCCGATATTATTTTGGTCGATGTCGGGGCAGGAACCAGTTACCATGCATTGGATTTTTTCCTTCTGGCCGACCATTTTTTGGCTGTGGCCACTCCCGATCCTACTTCCGTCTTAGATCTGTACCGATTTATTAAACTAGCGGCCATTCGGAAAGTCCTTACGGCTTTTTTGGCTCGTGACCCGGTTGCGGAAGCACTCCTGAGTCAAGATTTCCACAGCATCACGGAAGTCCTGGAAGCGGTAGGACGCACAAGCGAATCGGGCGTGGCCTTGGCTCAACAGGCGCTCCAGGGATTCCAGCCCGCGTTAATCTTAAATCGAATGACTCCGAAATCTCGAATTAACACCCTGCATTTGCGGAACCTGCTGAAGCAATATGTCGGCGCAGAACTATCAGTCCTAGGAAATATTCCCGAGGATCCTCAGGTCCAACAGTCCATTTTGAAATATTTACCAGTGGTGGAATTTTCACCAAAATCGCCAGCGGCCCAGGCCTTTGAACACATAGCGGAGAATGTACTGAAACAGATCGAGCAACCTGAGGGATTTAGAAATTCTTTAGAAGAACCGCGAAAAATACGGGCTTAAACCCGAGTAAAGACTGGTTCCTCAAAGGCTTAGAGAATTACGTCGGATCTGAAGGAAGCAGGTTTCGAATAGCATTCGACAGCGATTTGAGGGTCATTGACACGCTTTCCAGTTCAGCGCCTTTGTTTTGCAATTCGGATTGCATCGTAGATACCTTACTGACCAATTGATCGCGCTCTTTAGAAATTCGAGAAAAATCTACCAAAGATTCCTCTAATTGCTTCACCTTTTTCTCCAACCCACTACACGTTTTTTGCGCGGCATCGGACTCCCCCTTCACATCTTCTAATTCCTTTGTCAGCGAATCAACAAGGTTTTCCGCCGATTGCAAATTCCGTTGAGCATCCGTTCGGTCTTCTTCGCTTTCCAAAAATTGTTGGTTGAGCCGGCCAATAACCCCTGCCCATTCACGGGCCACCCCGCCAAGGGACTTCGGAACTGCCGCCAAAGACGCCTCTTTACCTAAACTCCCAATAGCTTGCTGCATCCAATCGATAAACAAGGTGGCTTCACGAAAATTTAAATCGACCGTCGCTGCCGGTTCATTCGAGGAAGGAGAGGAGTCGGGCTGAGGCTCCGGAGACGGGGTTGCCGCTGAAGGAGATTCGCCATTCGAAGCCGTCTTGCCTGATGGCCCTAGATGAAATTGCTGTAATAAGACCGCCACGCAATGCCGACAAAAAGGCTGTTCCGTAGAAGGACAAGAGCACTTGGTGGACAACGTACCCCCACGTAACTTAATCGTCTGGGCATACACCCCATACGTGCCGTTAACCTCGGCCACCACTTGCGTCCCATTGGCTTCAACAATGTTCACTCTTTGATCCGAAAAATATTGGTTGCCAATCTTAAAGACCTGTCCCCCAACCACAGATTCCACCATATCAGGATCCAATTGTCCGAGTTCTTGAGCAGAGCATGAAATTCGATTTCTCATATCACCCTCACATCAATTGAAGAAGAATAAGAAGGATTCCCATCCCTGAAAACCATTTGCTTAATCTCATAGGAAATTTTACCGAGAATGAGTCTGAGATCCAACACCCTGAGTAAGGTTTTTTCTCAAAATAAGCACACTCGACAAATTAACCCATGCCCTGCCATGAAACAAGCGGTTCCTCATTTTTAGACAGTCTTCTTGAAGACGCCCCTGAAACCCTTCCCATCCTTCAGCAAAGCTGCATCCAAGTCCTCAATCTCACTCAGGATAAAGACTCCAGTGCGAGCGACATTGGAGACATTATCAAACGAGACCAAGGCATGATGGCCAACATCGTCAAAATCGCCAACAGTCCGGCCTTTTATAGCCGTGTCCCCATAAAAACCCCAACCCAAGCCGTCACCCTTATTGGATTTGACGTCATCCAATCCATGGTCGTGGCCGCCCAACTCATTGAGCAAGCGCATAAATTTGGTGCCAAAACCTCCTGCCTCAAACACCTCCTCGCCCGAGCCCTTGTGGCTGGAACACAGGCCCAAGAACTTGGGAAAGCGCTCCATTATCCAGAGCCAGGATTTTTATTCACGAATGCGATGCTCTACTCCCTGGGTGATTTCATTGTAGCCCTCTGTCGACCGGAAGTCGCTGAACAATTAGAAACACTCCGACTCTCAGATCCCACTCAAGTCCTCAAGGCCGAGCTAGCGCTACTCGGACGCCCCTTACAGACGATTGCCGCGACCATGGCCAAACACTGGCATTTACCCAACCATCTCATTCGCCTTTTAGAGAAAAAACCTGTTTGGCCAAAAACTCGTCCTGACAATGATCAACAAATCATGGAAGGAATTGTTCGAGCCGCCAATGAACTGAGCTACTCCCTTCTGAACCCCTCGGGAAAAGGTCAAGAAGAGGTCTTCCACATGCTCACCCAACGTTTTCTCTCGCCCTTTTCACTCTCCTTAGCTCAATTGCAACAGGCAGTCACTAACGCCTTTATGCAAGCTTCAGAAATTGCTTCAGCCATTAGCATTGAGCCTCAACACCTACTTCCGGTGACACATCCCACTGAGACGCCACATCAATATCCGGAATTACAAAAACTTACCCTAGCCATTCAACTGGCTCTTGATCCCGGTCACACACCTGAGCAAGAAGAAGACCAACAAGAACCCCTGCAGGACCAACCTCTTTCGCCCAACGCGGCGAACGTGGAAAATCATTTACTGGAATACACCCTGGCCGTGCTAAAGATTCCGGAGCCATCTAAGCTACTCTCCTTTGCGACAAAAACACTCTATGCGTCATATGGATTCAAACGAGTGTTGCTGGCGTTCATCGTTCCGGGAAAGGAAAAACTCGAAGCAAAAATTGGGTATGGAGAAGGCGGAGACGGACTACAGGCCACATTTCATTGCCCTCTCAATAAGGGGAATTTTTGGTACCGCCTCCTGCATCAATACCAAACCTTGCAATTCCTATCCTTAGAAAAGGAAAACACTGTACGGGAAATCCCGGAAGAGTTCCTTCAGCTTTGGGGCAACCATCCAGGCTTCGCCGGTTCCCTCTATGCTCCTAATAAACCCATAGGACTCATTTTGACTGATAAAGGGACAAGCGAAACAGCATTAACCGATACGGACTTTGCCGTATTTTCTGTCGTCCTCTCGCAAACAAATGCCAACCTGGCTCGGCTCGCCCAATCACAATAGAAGAAACGCCAGCGTAGCCGTTCAACCCAAATTTGCACTTCAAAGCACGGGAAAACTTTCATTGAGGGATATCGAAAGGAATGATTCAACCCTGGCCTCAAATGCAAGTAAAAAAGAGACAGGGTATATATGGTGGGGGATATTCTGGTGAGCCGCGTGCGGCTCGAACGCACGACCCTCGCCTTAAAAGGGCGATGCTCTACCAACTGAGCTAGCGGCTCACCGATCGGCGATGCTAACAACGGACTTGGGCGTTGTCAAACAACCAAGCCCATTGTCTGAAGAAATTTACAAAGAGCATCATCGAAGACGTTTTTTTGATTGGAGAAGAGGGTTGCGAACCACAATCGTCTCCTCACGCTTGGAGCCAGTCGAAATCATATCGATAGGACAAGCGGCAAGTTCTTCGACTCTCGCTAAATACCGCTTGGCTGCGGGGGGCAACGCTTTATACGATGTAATCCCCGTGGTATCAGCAGTCCACCCGTCCCACCGTTCATAGACCGGCTGCCCATTCTCCAACACATCCAAATTAGCCGGCATTTCCCGATACAACTTTCCTTGATACCGATACCCCGTACAAATTTTCAATTCTTTGAATCCATCCAACACGTCCATCTTGGTAATCGCTAACGACGTGAGGCCATTGACGCGAACGGCATATCGCAACAACACCATATCAAGCCAACCACACCTGCGTGCTCGTCCAGTCGTCGATCCATATTCATGGCCGCGAGTCATGAGTTGTTGGCCAATGGCGTCGTCTAATTCTGTTGGAAAGGGTCCGCCACCCACACGAGTCGTATAGGCCTTGGTCACTCCCAACACAGCCGAGATGTTCGTAGGACCAACGCCGCTACCCGTGCACGCGCCTCCGGAACACGAACTGGAGGAGGTCACAAACGGATAGGTTCCAAAATCAACATCAAGATGAGTGCCCTGCGCCCCTTCGAACAACACTTGCTTGCCACTCGCAAAGGCCCGATCAAGCAATAAGGGAACATCCGTAATGTGGGGCCGCAACCGCTCCCCATAGGCTTGATACTCCTTAAAGATGGATTGCACCGTAAATCCCTTAGCATGATAAATGCGTCGCAAAAACGCATTAATTTCGACTAAATTTTCCTGAATCTTTTTCTTTAAGACATCCGGATTCAGCAAATCTCCCATCCGAATGCCGACACGGGCCATTTTATCCACATAGGCCGGACCGATACCCCGACCCGTCGTCCCGATCCGCTTAGCCCCTTTGGCTTGTTCAGCAGCCTTATCAATGGCCTTATGATAGGGCATGATGACATGGGCGCGTTGGCTAATAAGGAATCGCTTGCCCACCGCAATCCCATTGTTCTTCAACCCATCTAATTCACCAATTAAGCCCCCGGGATCAATCACGACGCCATTGCCGAGGACGCATTGCTTCCCACGATACAAGACCCCTGAAGGGATCAGGTGAAAAATAAACGTCCCTTTATCGGTGATGACGGTATGCCCGGCATTCGATCCGCCCTGATAGCGGACGATGACATCGGCATCTTTGGCCAGTAGATCAACAATCTTGCCTTTTCCTTCATCGCCCCACTGGGAACCAATCACCACAAGCGCTGACATGCTCGCCTCCACTCCCCTAGATTGACCGGACACAAAAAAGCTCTGACAACGACTAGGTCAGAGCGCAATGTTCGCATCGTAGGTCCCACGTCACAAATTGTCAACGAAGAAAATGAAAAGCGCTTAGCACCGCGTCTTTCTTGACCACATGCCAGACCCGTGATAGCATCTTTTTCGGTGTGGGGCTGTAGCGCAGTTGGGAGCGCGCGTGAATGGCATTCACGAGGTCGCCGGTTCAATCCCGGCCAGCTCCACCAACCTTCCTCATTCTTATAATCTTCTCTGGCATTCATCCCTGACAGGAGAGAGTCAGTGTCATCGGCCAAATGGCCGAATAATTGTCTTATGGTAATACGATGTTACATGTAGAACGCCTCACCAAAACCTTCCCAACGAAACCCCTGTTTCTTGAGGCCTCCGCTCATCTGAAGCCCGGTACCCGCGTGGGCCTCGTCGGGCCAAATGGATCAGGGAAAACATCGCTCTTACGAATGATTCTCAACGAGAGTGACATTGAAAGTGGCCGAATCCGAAAACGACCACATCTCCGGATAGGCTATCTGCCACAAGAATTAGAAACACTGCCGGGCAATACTATTTTGGATGCCACGCATCGCAATGAATTCCCGGAATATGAGGCCAAACGCATTCTGGCTGGTCTCGGATTCCAAGAGGGTGACTGGGACCGAAAGATTCAGACACTGTCCGGTGGCTATCGCATGCGCGTGGCCTTGGCCTATTTGCTGTTATCAGCGCCTGACGTATTAATGCTGGACGAGCCAACCAACCATCTGGATAAACCCACGCAACGATGGCTGGAAAGCTTCCTCATTAATTCATCTTTCACCTTGCTCATTATCAGCCACGACATTGAGTTTCTCGACAAAATGGTCACCCATATCTGGGAAGTTCGCAATCACACCCTGCAAGAATATCGCGGCAACTATTCACGCTTTCAAAAACTGAAAGCGGAACGAGACGCCCAAGAAGAAGCCGCCGCGAATCGGCAAGCCAAAGAAATCAATCGCGTGCAATCCTTTGTGGACCGATTTCGATATCAAGCCAATAAAGCCACCCAAGTCCAATCGCGCATCAAGGCATTGGAAAAGGTCAAACGCATTGAATTGCAGCGAGACACGAAGCGCCTCAAATTTAAATTTCCTGAACCGCCGACGAGCGGACGAGAAGTTCTGGAACTGCAAAACATCCACAAACGCTACGGCGAAAAAATCGTCTACGAAGGGTTAGATTTTTCGATTGAGCGGGGCCAGCGAATCGCGTTTGTCGGGGAAAATGGCGCGGGAAAATCGACGCTCCTGAAAATGCTGGCTGGCGTCCTGCAATTTGAAGAAGGCAAACGCATTGTCGGACATGGCGTCACGATTCATTATTTCGCGCAGCATCAGGCAGAAATTCTCCATCCCGAACACAGCATCCTAGACTCGCTCGAAGACGCCGCCCCTATGGCTGAACGAAACTTTTTACGCGGATTAGCTGGCGCCTTTCTTTTTACCGGCGACGACCAGCACAAACCCATCAAGGCCTTAAGCGGAGGGGAACGCAATCGCGTCGCCTTGGCCCGCATGCTCGTCGAGCCAGCCAATACCTTGCTGTTAGATGAGCCGACCAATCATTTGGATCCGTCATCAGTGGATATGTTGACCGACGCTCTCCTTCAATTCCCTGGCACCATCGTCTTCATCTCGCATGACCCCACATTTCTCATGCGAGTATCCACACGTGTGGTCGAAATTGATGAAGGAAAGGCTCGAGACTACATCGGCGACTATGAATATTATTGCTGGAAACGCGCGAAAGAATTAGAAGACCAGATTCCGCCGGAAGCCAAAGTCGACAAGAAAAAATCCAAGAAAAAAGACAAAGCCCAAAAAGAACAACCCACCACCGAACATGTCACTAACGGGGCATCCGCAACACCCATCGCTCCTCCCGCCGGCCCATCACGACGAGACCTCTCAAAAAGCATCGCCCGCTTGGAAAAACAAGTGGCCACAGCGGAACAAGAAATTGCCGCCCTTGAAGAACAGATCAAAGCCCGCGATATCGAACTCGCCGCCCCGGGAACCTACCAGGATTATTCCCGCTGGAATTCCCTCCATCAAGAACGCGAGAAATGGACCCGCGACCTCGACCGCCTCACCCACAAATGGGGCGACCTCACCGCCCAACTAGAAAAGCAACAATCCCAAATTTCCTAATTTCCTACTTCAACTTTTTTGTTTAAAAAAGTAAGCCAATGAATGGAGTCTAATTCCGTTTTCTTATATAACTTCAGTAGTGTCCCAACGTTCTCGAAAATCACTCTTTTTGTTGCCTAACGCATTGATTTAATTAGAGGCAGAATCTGGAATGAAATTGAAATCGAAACCACCCAGGAAAACGTCATAACCCTTGTCATTATTGAGATTTTAAGCTTTGACTCTAGAAACGTTGGGACACTACTGATATAACTTATTGACCATATTTAGTTGATTCTATAGGGGGTGTATAGTTGTAGATATTGGGCCATTAAGGACGTCTATTTTTATTTAATCTGAACTAAGGAACGAGTTGGGTGGACTGGTGAATGCGACAAAAGACCGCACTGTAATTGTCCTCGGCGCAGGCGCTAGTCGTGACTATGGCTTCCCGCTGGGCCGTAAGTTACGAGATGCCGTTTGTAGGGTCTGTCTCAAGCCATATCACGATACTCACGTTCAATTATGATCGATCATTAGAGTTCTACCTTTCCACCATCGTCGGGAAGCGAGCTAAAAAGGAGCCGGAAGCTGCGACCGTGAGAATCGGAGGTGCAGATCAGGTGGTAATCGCAGACGGGCCCACGGTTATTCATCTTCACGGCCAACTTCGTGGCTCGTATTCGAGTACGTGGTCCAATGACCGCCTGGACGCTGATGGCCTGCTTCTCCTCTCGTCTGCTGATCAAGGCTTTGCGGAATTCGAGCGGGGTAGGGCAGCCATTCGCGCCTGTCGGGCGTTATACTTCCTCGGATTCGGATTCAATCCCAAGAGCACTAGGCGCCTAGGCGATTTCACAGATGCGAGCGTTGTGAACAACATGGAGATTTCTGGCACGCATGTCGGGTTCACTGAACGCGAATGGAACGAGATTCCGTCTGGTCTCTTCCCACTTGGATGGAATGAGCGTCAGGGTTGGAAATCCGTTCACGAATTCGTGCGGGAGAATCAGATTTAGCGCCTAAGGAATAAATTTATAACCTTTAACGCCATGAGTCTAAGCCGTTTCTACAGTCTCTTTTTGAGCCCTGGCCTCAATTTCTTCTCAGCGTCTGAAGAAAAACCTTACTTGATTTTTTATTTCTTTTTGCAAATAAATTCCAACGTCTTCTCGTCTGAATAGCGCCTTCGCTTTTGGATCGACGCCTGCCGTTCGGCCATTGGGTCGGATGATCTTTGAATTTGGCGGGCCTTGTGTGAGCGTAGCGAGTTGATCCGCCCTCCTATCCTGCGTCCGTCCCATCCAATAATGCCGGACGGGGCGTCAATGGTTTTGGGTCCTTTTGCCGAAACAAAAGGGCCTCGGCTGTCGGGCCGAAACCCGGCATGCAATATAAGGGGTCAGACTCGACTAAAATTCAAGGCCATCAGCTTCTATTTCAGATCAATTATTTCAAACCAATCCATTTAAAGGTAGAGAGCAATATAATCTTCCCCCATAGACCATTGTCATAGCCTTAGGAGTCTTTTTTCACTCGCTTCGCCTTTTTGACAGGCTTTTCGGTCTTGGGAGGTTTCACTCGTTTGGACTTCTCAACATGAGGTGCACTGGGCAGGCTTTGGCGAAATCCTCCACTGGAAATAATCTGGGCTTGTTTTCTGATTTCCTCAATCGATTTCGGTTCTGGTCCCTTCCGAGGATCACGAATTCCCAAGAGGTCCCACGGGACTTTATGTGGGGTCCCGGAGGCCTTCGGCTTTTGACTCTTTCCACCCCATTTCATCGTTAATTTCATCCTTTCCTCCGTTCGTCCCAACATTCTTTATTCGTCCTCATCATTCCCCTCCATACTCTGACAACAACTCACAGGCTCGTCACCGGCCCCCTCCAAATCAAATATGGTGGCTTTTTCATTTGATCGGCAAAATCCGGATAGATGCGCTGGGCATAATCATACGCTCCGGTTTGGGCTTCTAAGCATGTCATTGATCCAAAGCCTTCGGAAATAACCCGATAGGCTTGCATCTCCTCTTCCCGGGCATTGGCCTCAAAGACGCCACATCGAAAGGCCTTATCATCTTCCCGTTGGGTAGACACCACAAGACGTAACCCATGGGCTAAGACCACTAACGATTCAGGAACCATGGTTTCCCTCTAGTAGTTTATAACTCTCAACAACACCCTTTACCATCAGTCCATAACACTCTGTTCGAAGACAGGGACACGGAGACCGCAGCCCAAGTACCCGCTCCGACCAATGCAGTACAACAATTTAGACAGACAAAAATACCAGGAAAGGATTTCGGCGCCTGGGTTATGACTGAAAGAGGAAAGGAAAGAAAAGTCGTCTTAAAGACTGCCTAGCGTGGCCACCACTCCCAAACGTACCCTGTACAACCTAGCAGCCACTTGGAAAAGAGTCAAATACGAATCGCCCAAGGAATCAACCAACGTGCCACTCAAAGTCCCTGAATAATCGTATCGTGGAGTTGAGGACGGAAGGTTTTGATCGCTTGGTTGTCGCGAGTAGGATGGACTCGATTGGAGAGAAAGATCACTTCTAATTCACGGACCGGATCAATCCAAATAGACGTGCCAGTAAAGCCTAGGTGTCCAAAAGACTGGAGTGAAAACCATTGGCCGGAAGACGAAAGGTGTGACGGTGTATCCCAGCCTAAAGCCCAACTGGTTCCAGGCTGCGCACTCACAAACTGCCTGACGAATTCTTGGCGGAAGATACTTGGCTTTCCGAAATACCCATCCAACCAGGCTTTCGTGATCTGTCCGACCGCCTGCGCCGTCCCAAACAAACCGGCATGTCCGGCAATTCCCCCAAGAGCGGCCGCATTTTCATCATGGACTTCGCCCTGGAGCAAACGCCCTCGCCAGGGATCTTCTTCCGTCGGCGCAATCCGGCCTAACGCCTTCCCATGGACGTCATGAGTACCAAAGGCCAGGTTATTGGCCTCCAAGGGTTGAAAGATTCGCTCTCGCGAGAAATCAGCTAAGGATTGACCCGTCAATCGTTCAACCACGAATCCCAACAGCATATAGCCCAAATCGCTATACACACTGATCGACGCAGGGGCTTGGTCAATCAGCTCCTTCAAGATTCTTTCCAACACGACTTGCATTCTTTGTTGCCGGGAACCAGGTTCAGATGGAGAATCCGGCGCAAACAATTGATAGAAGGGACGCCATGCTGGAAGTCCGCTTTGATGCGACAGGACATCTTTTATTGAAATCTGTCCAAGAAGAGAGCCGGCAGTCTCCGGTAAGCATGCATCCAATGTTTGGGAAAAACTCAGGCGTCCCTCTTGCCCTAAAAGAAGAATTGAGGAAACCGTCGCAAGGGGTTTGGTCAGAGAAGCCAGATCGTAGATGGTGTCGAGTTGAACGGCAGGGGATTCTAAAAACGAGGACGTGCGTCCTACCGCCTGATGAATGGTGATGGTGCCTTGATGGCGCACCAGCAGGACGGCTCCGGGAAAGACCCCGGCTTGACTGCCTTCATGAAGTACCCGAGTAATGGGATCAGACTGATCCACAATATGATGGGAGAACCGAAAGAATTAGCCCGCTTCTCGATGAGAGGCGGGTTCGGTATTCAATTGAGGCCCTTGATGCTCTGGCGGTTCCTGTAGTTCATTGAACGAAGAATCAACCGTGTCATCCGGTTGCTCTTCAACTTCAACTAACCGGTGGAAGGAGCTTAAGGTTGAGCGAAGGCGATCCAACACCAGCGCCCGTTGTTGCCGTAGCCCAGAGATCATCCGTCGCATATCCACCAATTCTGCTCGGCTTTGGGAAAGAATTTCTTCGGCTTTTAATTCGGCTTCTTTGACGACAAGATCGGCATCACGTTGCGCCCCTCGCTTGAGTTGATCGACAAATGTTTGTGTCGAAATCAGGGCACTGGTCAATGTGGTCTCCCCACGTTTAAGCTGCGCGAGTTCTTCATCTTTGGCGGACATTTTCTCTTTCATCACCAAATTTTCCTTGGTGAGCTCTTCAACGGACTCCGCAATTTCTTCCAAAAATTGATCCACTTGAATTTTGTGATAGCCCCGCCATTGCGTATCCAGGACTTTATGCTGAATGTCCAACGGTGTAATTTTCATGATGCGAC
>Ga0224496_10001783_pt1 | contig 13151 bp, 14 predicted proteins | sample SF_Jul11_sed_USG_2_FD_168127 | JGI IMG/M metagenome (GOLD analysis project Ga0224496, IMG submission 168127) | Sediment microbial communities from San Francisco Bay, California, United States - SF_Jul11_sed_USGS_8_1 | ecosystem: Environmental > Aquatic > Marine > Sediment | place: USA... | reverse complement strand
TCGTCGGCCTCAAGTTTGCGATCGCGATTGGTGTGGTCTCGGGGCTGGTGAGCTTCGTGCCCTATCTCGGCTTCGTTTTCGGTATTGGTATAGCGGGTCTGACGGTTGCCCTAGAACCCGATCCGCTGTGGCAGCTCGTCGGTGTTGTTGCGACATTCTCCATCGCGCAGTTCATCGAAGGGTCGTTCCTTACGCCCAAGCTCGTTGGCGACAAGATCGGTCTGCACCCGGTCATCGTTATTTTCGCCGTGGCGGCGGGCGGCCAGTTGTTCGGCTTCTTCGGCATCCTGCTCGCGTTGCCGGCCGCCGCTGTCCTGTCGGTGCTCGTGCGCTTCGCCTATCACCGCTACCTGAAGGAACATCCCGAGGCCGGGGTAGAAATCGAACTCTGATGGGCCAGCTCGTCCTTCCACTTCGCCTTGCGGACCACGCTGTGTTCGCAAGCTTCCTCGACGACGGCAATGAGACGCTGGTTGCCACGCTTGCCGGCATCGCCGTCGGCGACGGCGACCAGGGATGCTGGTTGTGGGGCACCGCGTCGACCGGCAAGACGCACCTGTTGCAGGCGGTGTGCGACCGGGCCGGTGACCGATCCGTCTATCTGCCGCTTCCGGACCTGGCGCACGCCGGCCCGGGGATACTCGACGGGCTGGCTGCGCGCGAACTCGTCTGCATCGACGACATAGACCGGGTGGCAGGCGACCGGGGCTGGGAGGTTGCGCTATTCAACCTCTGCAACGAATTGCAGGACACCGGCGGGCAACTCATTGTCGCGGCAGGCTCGGCACCGCGCGAGTGCGGTTTCGACCTTGCCGACCTCGCCAGTCGGATGTCGCGACTCCCCGTATTTCAACTGCAGACCCTAGACGAGCAGCAGCGTGTCGCTGCGCTCAAGTTGCGTGCGTGGCATCGCGGCCTGGAGCTGCCGGACGATACTGCGACTTACCTGCTCAAGCGCAGTCGCCGCGATATGGGCAGCCTCTATGCGCTGCTGGACAAGCTGGATCTCGAGGCACTGCGTGCGCAACGTCGCCTGACGATTCCGTTCGTCCGTGATGTACTGCAGCAGCTAAAGGACGCCTAGTCCGCGAGACGCCGGGCCAGGTCGGCAACACGCCTGCCGAGTGCTTGTGCGAGCCGTTTCTCTTCGTCGGACAACGTATCGGGTTTGCGATTCCATGTTACGTGCGTGGGGCCGTAAGGCGTCCCCCCCGTGGTCGTCGTCGACAACGCTTCCTCGGTGTAGGGGAGACCAACAACGATCATGCCGTGGTGCAACAGCGGAATTGCCATGCTGAGCAAGGTTGTTTCCTGGCCGCCGTGCAGTGAGGCAGTGGACGCGAATACGCCGGCAGGTTTGCCGACGGCGACACCGCGAAACCAGTCGCCGACGGTGCCGTCGAGAAAGTGCTTGAGCGCTGCGGCCATGTTGCCGAAGTTGCTGGGGCTGCCCATGATGAGTCCCGCGCATTCCTCGAGATCGCTGTTCATCGCGTAGGGCGGTCCCGACGCCGGCACGTCGGCCTCGACGGCTTCGCTAACGGCCGATACGCTCGGTACGGTTCGCAGGCGAGCCGACATGCCGTCGACGGCATCGACGCCCTTGCAGACTTCTCGCGCCAGCGCCTCGGTTGCACCATTGCGCGAGTAGTAGAGAACGAGAATATCGGCCATCAGGGCAGCAACGCCGTGACGTTTTCAGGGGGGCGGCCGATCACGGCCTTGCCGCTCCGGGTGTCCACGACGATCGGGCGTTCCAGGACGATCGGGTGCGATTCGACCCAGGCCGCCAGGGCGGCATCGTCACCGAGGTCCGGCAGGTCCGTTGCCTGCTTGAACACGCTCTCGCCGCGGCGCAGGAGTTCCGCTACCGGCTTGCCCAGTTTCCCCGCGAGGTCGAGTATCTCGGCGGCCGTCGGCGTTGCCTCGAGGTAGAGCACAATGCTGGGCTCAATACCGCTTTCCTTGATGATTTCGAGTGTTTGCCGCGACTTGGAGCAACGCGGGTTGTGGTAGATCCTGAGTGACATGATTGCCTCTTTGACAGACAGTTGATTATCCAGCAATGGAGCACTCTAGCAGGGTCGGGCAATTGAGTCAGGCTCAGGAATTGCTTGACGACCAGCCACTGCAATTGCTAATTTGGACGACCTTCCTTATCTCAGATAACAATAAGAAGAAACGTGCAACTCGCTGGATTTAATACGATTCTCAAAGGACTGCTCCTCGCGGTACTGCTCCACGTTGCGGCGTGCGAGACGGCTCCGCCCGTCCAGGAGATGAGCGATGCGCGCCAGGCGATCGCCGTGGCACGGGAAGCGGGTGCCGCGGAACGCGCTGCTTTCCACCTGAAAGCGGCCGAGGACTACCTGGAGAGTGCCGAGCAGGCTCTGAACAATCGTTCCTACAGCGAGGCGAGGCGCGATGCCAAGCAGGCGAAGATGAAAGCGCTCGATGCGCTGAAGGCCAGCGAAGCGTCGGACGAGGACAAGTAAGCCCGCAATGAACCGGCAGGCCCGACGATTCACGGTGCAAGGCCGTGTGCAGGGGGTCTGGTTTCGTGACAGTACGCGGCGCGAGGCGGAACGCCTGGGCATCACGGGCTACGCAATCAATCTGCCCGACGGCAACGTCGACGTTCTGGCATGGGGGCCACCCGATGCGCTGGAAGCGCTGGAAGCCTGGCTGCACACAGGGCCGCCGCTGGCGAACGTTAGCGCGGTCATTGCCAGCGAGGTGCCTACGTCCGGGCAGGGCAGCGAGTCGCCACCCGCCGATTTCTCGACGGGCTAGGCCTGGAACCACTTCTTGCTGAGCTTATCGATAACCTTGTTCGGGTACTTGCGCCTGCCCAGGCTGCCGTTGTAGCGGCCGAGCGCGCGGCGCAGGTCGCCCTTTTCCTTGTCGTAGTAGAACCTAAGGATCGTGCAGCCGTAGCGCAGGTTGGTATCGGTGTGCAGCAGGTTGTCGTCAGGGCGCCCGATTTCGTCGAGCCAGAACGGCATAATCTGCATGAGGCCGAGGGCGCCTGCCACCGATACGGCGTAGCGGTCGAAATTGCTCTCGACTTCGATGACGGCAAGAATCAGTTCCGGCGGAAGGCCGACGCGTTTGGCCTCCATGTGAACCAGTGTAAGCAGTTCGATGCGCTCGTCAGGATCCTTTACCTGCCGCTCAAGGCGACGTGACATGTCCGTCAGCCAGACTTCGGCGTGGAAGCGGTCGCTAAAGCTCGGGGCTTCGTTTGCGGCCCTGCGGAGTGCCTCGCGCAATTCCGGATCCGCTGCCGGATCCGCCGCACAGGCAAGCTGCGCGGCGAAGAGCAGCAAAAGTGTAAGGAGCGTTCGACGCAGCATCATGTTCAAAATTCTAGCCGATATAGGTCATAGGAATCATTAGCTTATAGGCTAAACCTTGACGATTTCGAGAACTTCCTCACGTTTCAGGTCCCGCGACTCGGCGTCGCGGCGATGGCGGTACTCGAATTTGCCACTCGCCAGGCCACGCTCGCCGATGACCACACGGTGCGGAATGCCGATGAGCTCGGCATCGGCGAACTTCACGCCCGGCCGCACATCGCGGTCATCGAGCAGAACCTCGAGACCGGCGTCGGTGAGCTCCTGGTAGAACGCTTCGGCCGCGTCGCGGACCGCGTCAGACCGATGCATGTTGATCGCGACCAGCACGACGTCGAACGGCGCCAGCGGACCGGGCCAGATAATGCCGTCGCCATCATGGTTTTGTTCGATTGCCGCGCCAACGATGCGCGTAATGCCGATGCCGTAGCAGCCCATCTCCATGAGCGCATTGGTACCGTCGGGTGCCTGGACCGTTGCCTTCATCGCCTCCGAATACTTCGACCCGAGCTGGAAGATATGGCCCACTTCGATTCCGCGCGCGATGCTCAGCGTGCCCGCGCCGCCCGGCGTAGGATCGCCCGCAACCACGTTGCGCAGGTCCACGGTCGCGGGTTCGTCGAGGTCTCGCCCGAAGTTCACGCCCTTGTAGTGGAAGCCGGTTTCGTTTGCGCCACAGCAGAAATCGGCCAGTGCGGCGACCGCGTGGTCGAAGTAGACGGGCAGTTGCATACCGACCGGCCCCAGTGAACCGGGCTCGGCACCGAGCGCCTTGATGATGGTTCCGGTGTCGGCCATGGTCAGCGGCGCGGCGACGCCGTCCAGTTTCTGTGCTTTCACGGCATTCAGCTCATGGTCGCCGCGCAGGACCAGCGCGACCGGGCCGTCGGTGCCGTCAACCACCAGCGTCTTGACGGTCTGATCTGGCGTGATCTCGAGCAGCGCGCAAAGTTCCTGGATGGTCTTTACGCCCGGCGTGGCGATCTTCTCGAGCTCGGCCGTCGCCGGCGCGCGCTCGGCAGCGGGCCGAGACGTGGCGGCGGTCTCGATGTTGGACGCGTAGTTGTCCGCGTCGCAGTACGCAATGGCATCTTCACCCGAATCTGCCAGGACGTGAAATTCCTGTGAGCGGCTGCCGCCGATTTCGCCGCTGTCCGCGTCCACCACGCGGAACTCGAGGCCGAGACGCTCGAAGATCGCCGTGTAGGCCGCATGCATGCGGTCGTAGGATTTCTGCAGTCCAGCCTGGTCGATATCGAAGGAGTAGGCATCCTTCATGATGAACTCGCGTGAACGCATGACGCCGAAGCGTGGCCGGATTTCGTCCCGGAATTTCGTCTGGATCTGGTAGTAGTTGACGGGCAACTGCTTGTAACTGCGCAATTCGCGTCGCGCGACGTCGGTGATCACCTCTTCGTGCGTCGGGCCGAAGCAGTACTCGCGCTCATGGCGATCGTGCATGCGCAGCAGCAGGGGGCCGTACTGGTCCCAGCGGCCCGACTCCTGCCAGAGCTCGCAGGGCTGCACCGCAGGCATCAGCAGCTCAAGTGCACCGGCGCGGTTCATTTCCTCGCGCACGACGGCCTCGACCTTGCGCAACACGCGCAGTCCCAGCGGCATCCAGGTGAACAGGCCCGAGGAAAGGCGGCGAATGAGGCCGGCCCGGAGCATGAGTTGGTGGCTGACAATCTCCGCCTCCGCAGGCACTTCCTTGAGCGTTGTCAGCGCAAAATCCGAAAATCGCATTACATTGGGAACCTTGTGTCTTTCAGCGGCGCATTCTAACCATTTCTCGGGTACTTTGCGGGGATATGGCCACCCCGTATTGACTACAAGGCCGATCCAAGGGATGGTCCGTTCTTTTTCGCCGCCCAGGACAGCATTTTGCGAGGTCAGCGCAACCCATTCGTCGCCCAGGAAGGCCTGCTGCCGATGGCCCTGGTCGCCGCATTGTTCGTATTCGTCCTGCGCTATAGCGATCCCTGGCTGTCCCTGATTCCCTGCGGTCTTTTCGTGCTCTTGTTCTTCGTATTTCGGGACCCGCAGCGCGAGGTCCCGCCGGTGGCCCTCGGTGTCGTCAGCCCGGTCGATGGCCGGGTCGTGGAAATCGAGAAGACCAGGCGGTGCGTCGTCCAGGGCGAGGCGTATCGCGTACGCATCCGTGTCGATGTATTCGGAACCTACACGGCCCGCAGTCCCATCGAAGGCAGGATCATGGATCTCCATTCCCGCGCCGAAGGCGTCGGGCCCGAGTGTCCCGCCAATGCGCTATGGGTCGAAACGGACGAGGGCAACAGTGTCGTGCTGCAGTTTCACGAGTATCGCTTCGGCCTGCCCCCGAAATCCTTTGTGCGACTGGGTGACCGCGTCGGCCAGGGGGGGCGTTGCGCCTACATTCGCCTGGCACGCTATGCGGAGGTCTACCTGCCCATCGACGGCAAGGTCCTCGTTACCGTGGGCCAGCGGGTTGTCGCGGGCACCGATCTCATTGGTGCGGTCCCCCACCCATAGTGGCAAACTAGCGCAATGATCCACCCGGAACAGCAACGACGGGCCTACCTGCAGGCCATGGGCATTGACGTCTGGCTGCCGCGTGACGCGGGGGCGCCGGCGGCTACTGCTGCCGGCACTGAAGCGGTGGCGCCGAGCGCCGGGGCGGGTCTCGACTGGCCGGAGCTGCGCGAGTGCGTCGCGGCGTGCACGCGCTGTGAACTCGCGGCGAGTCGTAGCAACACGGTATTCGGTGTCGGTAACGAGCAGGCCGACTGGCTGATTATTGGCGAGGCGCCGGGTGCCGAAGAGGACCGCCGTGGCGAACCTTTTGTCGGACGGGCGGGCAAGCTCCTGGATCAGATGCTGCTTGCGATCGGGCAAAGCCGGGACAGCGTGTTCATCGCGAATATCCTGAAATGCCGTCCACCGAACAACCGCGACCCGAAGCCCGATGAGGCCGCGGCCTGCCGCGAGTATCTCGAGCGGCAGATCGAGTTGATCCAGCCGAAGATCATCCTGGCCGTCGGCAAGATCGCGGCACAAAACCTGCTGGGTACCGACGACCCGGTGGGCCGCTTGCGCGGCCGTCCGCATGACCTCGGCGGTATTCCGCTCGTCGTGACCTACCATCCCGCCTACCTGCTGCGCAGCCCATCGCAAAAGCACAAGTCGTGGAGTGACCTGTGTCTCGCCGCGCGCCTGGCCGGAGGGTCTGGCGCATGATCATGCCGATTGCACAACCCCCGAGTGTGGTCCGCGAGATGAAGCACGACGACCTGGCCATGGTGTCCGACATCGAGCGGCGCAGCTACGAATTCCCCTGGAGCCACGGTGTGTTTCGCGACTGCCTGCTTGCCGGGTACCAGAACATCGTCCTCGTCCGTGACGACCGGGTTGCGGGCTACGGCGTCTTGTCGGTCGCTGCCGGGGAAGCGCACATTCTCAACATCTGCGTCGACCCGGAGTTTCGTTCGCACGGCTACGGCGAGAAGCTCCTTGACGAACTGCTGTTTCGTGCGCGAGCGGCGTCGGTGCGGGAGATCTTCCTCGAAGTCCGGCCATCCAACGAGCGGGCAATCCAGCTCTACCGGAAGAAAGGATTTCACCAGGTGGCCAATCGGCCCGCTTATTACCAGGCGAACGAGGGTCGCGAAGACGCGGCCGTACTCGCCAAGAAACTTGTCATAGAAGACTAGCTCCATGCCCGACATCCAAAAAGAGGTCCGCAGGCGGCGGACCTTCGCCATCATCTCGCACCCGGACGCCGGGAAGACGACGCTGACCGAGAAGCTCCTTCTGTACGGCGGCGCAATTCAGCTCGCCGGTACGGTGAAAGGTCGCAAGGCGACGCGCCACGCGACATCCGACTGGATGGCGCTGGAGCAGGAGCGTGGCATCTCGGTGACCTCGTCAGTCATGCAGTTCCCGTACAAGGGTCACGTGGTCAACCTGCTCGACACGCCCGGCCACGAGGATTTCTCCGAAGACACGTACCGGACACTGACGGCCGTCGACTCCGCCCTCATGGTTATCGACTGCGCGAAAGGCGTGGAGGCACGGACCATCAAGCTGATGGAGGTGTGCCGTCTGCGTGACACGCCGATCATGACCTTTATCAACAAACTCGATCGCGAAGGGCGCGAACCGATCGAATTGCTCGATGAAATCGAGTCCGTGCTGCGGATACAGTGTTCGCCGATCACCTGGCCGATCGGCATGGGCAGCCGCCTCAAGGGTGTCTACCACCTTCTGCAGGACAAGATCTACCTGTACGCAAAAGTCGGCCGACAAAAAGCGGCAGAGATTCGCTGCGTCGACGGGTTGCATTCCGACGAAGCAACCGAAGTGCTCGGCAACATGGCTGATGACTTTCGGGAAGAAATCGAACTGGTCAAAGGCGCGTGTCCCGAGTTGTCGACAGAAGACTACCTGGCGGCAAAACAGTCGCCGGTATTCTTCGGGTCGGCGATCTCCAACTTCGGCGTCAGGGAGTTGCTGGACGAGTTCGTCACTTATGCGCCGTCGCCTTTGCCGCATGCAAGCGAACAACGCGACGTCGATCCGACAGAAGACAAGCTGAGCGGCTTCGTGTTCAAGATCCAGGCAAACATGGATCCGGGTCATCGGGATCGCATCGCGTTCATGCGTATCTGCTCGGGCGAGTACCACAAGGGCGTGCGCGTCATGCACGTGCGCACGGGCAAAGAGATGAAGATTCCCGAAGCGATCACGTTCATGGCGGCTGATCGCCAGCATGCGGAAACGGCGTATGCCGGTGACATTATTGGCATCCACAACCACGGCACGATCAATATCGGTGACAGTTTCACCCAGGGTGAGGAAATCCGGTTCACGGGCATCCCGAATTTCGCGCCGGAAATTTTTCGCCGCGCCGTGCTGAAAGACCCATTGCGTCTCAAGGCCCTGCAAAAAGGACTGGCCCAGTTGTGCGAAGAGGGGGCGACCCAGTTGTTCAAGCCGCTCCGCAACAACGACCTGATCCTGGGTGCGGTCGGTCCGTTGCAGTTCGATGTGGTGGCGCATCGTTTGCGTGCCGAGTACAACGTCGAGTGCCAGTTTGAGGCGGTCAATGTGGCCACTGCCCGCTGGGTCGAATGCAGCGATGCGAAGATGCTCGGCGACTTCGAAAAGAAGGCGCATGACAACCTTGCGCTGGATCACGGCAACAGCCTCGTCTACATTGCGCCTACACGGGTGAACCTGAACCTGACGGAGGAACGCTGGCCGGATATCGGTTTCCGCGAAACGCGTGAACACTAAAGCACTCACTCGCAAGTCCATTGCCTGGGCACTCTATGACTGGGCCAACTCCGCGTTTGCGCTCAGTGTCCTGGCTGTCCTGTTCCCGCTGGTGCTCCGCAATCACTGGAGCGTCGATGGCGATGCCGCCGACGTAACCGCGCGGCTTGCGTGGATCACGTTCGCGGCGAGTGTCGTCGTCTGCGTGACCGCGCCGCTGTTCGGCACCATCGCGGATGCCGGCGGGTACCGCAAGAAATTCCTGCTCGTCCTCGCGTTGCTCGGCGCAGTCATGACCGGCGCGCTGGGTTTCGTCGCTGCGGGACAGTGGCAACTGGCGCTGGGCGTCTACCTGCTGGCGTCCATCGGCTACTACTCGTCAACCGTCTTTTACGATTCGCTGCTGATCGACGTTACCGAGCCGCGCTACTACAGTTTCGTGTCGGCGTTGGGCTTTGCGCTCGGCTACCTGGGTGGTGCATTGCTGCTGGGCCTGCACCTCTGGATGGTGAAGGAGCCGGCAAGCTTCGGACTCGAGAATACGACAGAGGCATTCAACCTGGCCTTTATCTCCGTCGGCGCGTGGTGGCTGGTGTTCCTTATTCCGCTGCTGTTTTTCGTGCCGGAGAAGCACAGTGCGATAGAAGTAACGAGCGGAGCCGTGCGGGCAGCCTACCGCGAGTTGCAGGCGACCCTGAAAGAGATCGGCAAGTATCGCAACGTCGCTGTCTTCCTCGCGGCTTACTGGCTTTACGTTGGTGGTGTGTTCACGATTATTGTCATGGCGGTGGACTACGGCAAGCGTCTTGGTTTCGGCGACCAGGACCTGGTTTTTGCCCTGCTCATCACGAATTTCGCGGGGTTTCCGGCTACCCTGCTGTATGGCCTGGCCGCACATCGCTTCGGTCCCAGGAAGTGCATCTACTTCGCGCTGGCTGTTTACATCGGCGCCTGCATGTGGGGCGTGGTCATGGACTCTTTCGAGGAGTTCCTCGTAATGGCGATCATCATCGGTTGTGTGCAGGGCGGCGTGCAGGGTCTGAGCCGTTCGCTGTACGCGTCGCTGATACCGCCAGGTCAGCCCGGCGAGTTTTTCGGTTTCTACAACATGACGACGAAGTTCGCGCACGTACTGGGTCCGGCTATGGTGGCCGTTACCGCGATGTTGTCGGACAATCCGAAATGGGTCCTGCTCGTGCTCATGCCGCTGTTTCTTGCGGGCGCCTTCCTGTTGACGCTCGTGCGCGAGCATCCGCCGCAAGCTACCTAGGCGATGGCGCCAACCGCCTGTTTCAACCGCTCGCAGGCAACAGCGCCACCCTGGCCGTAGCGTGCGTCGAGGTATGACTCGGTAATCGTTGTCACGGTCGCCGGCGGAATCGCGCCGGACGCCTGTACGCGCCGGGCAAATACGCGTGCGGTTTCGCCGGTCCGGATTTCGAGCCCGCTTTTTCTGACGAATTGCTGGTACAGGATTGCGGCGGAGTCCCTGGCCGGTGGCCGATAGCGCAACATCATCACGACGCTGAGCAGCATGACGATACCGATGACCAGGCCAACCAGCGTGAGCAGCATCTTGCGCCAGCTCGGCTCATTCATGCCGAGCCATTTCATGAACGAATTCTGCGTCTCGGTGCCGTAGCCGAGAATCCACTCGTTCCACTTGGCGTTGAGTACATCCCAGGTGAGCGTCAGCTGGTGCAGGAGTCGTGACGGTGCGGCGAGTCCCCAGCTGGCGCCGATTCCGTCGAATGCAGCGTCGCTGGCACTCATCTCGATGCGCTCGGGCGCGACCGCGGCCGTCGGGTCGATGCGGTACCAACCGAGGCCATCCAGCCAGATCTCGGTCCAGGCATGCGCATCGGACTGGCGCACGATGAGGTGGCCGCCCATCGGGTTGAGTTCGCCACCGTGGTACCCAAGGACGATGCGCGTCGGAATACCGACACTGCGCATCATGACCGAGAATGCCGATGCATAGTGTTCGCAGAAGCCTCGGCGGGTGTCGAACAGGAAACGGTCGACGGGATTACTGCCCAACGGGGGCGGCTCAAGCGTGTAGTAGTACTCTTCCTCGTTGAGTTTCTTCAGGACAGCCTCGACATAGGCCCTGTCGGAGCCGGCGGCTGCGCGTATCTGCCGCGCGAGCGCCGCCGTTCGCGGATTGCTGCCTTCCGGCAGTCCCGAGTACCAGATCCGGTATTGCCGTGAGAGGTCGGTCTGGACGCGATAGTCCGTGTAGGACGTCGCGCTGTAGTTGATGCGCTGGTCGATCGGGGTGCTGCGGGCCAGTTGTTGTTCCGGCCCCATGAAGCTCTGCGACACGGACCACGTGTACGGCATGTCCAGGGCAAACAACCACTGTTGCCGCGTGGGTTCCAGCGTGACCTCGTAGTCAATGCGATTCCCGCCGAACTGGATCTGGTCGTGGGCGCTGCGACTGATGCTCGGCTCGCGACCCGACCAGGTGCGGCCGTTGAAGCGCGTCAGTACCAACCCGCGCCAATAGCGATCCCGTGGCTCGGGAATGGCACCATCGAACGTAACCCGGAATGCGACGGCGTCGGACATGGAGAGCTCGCTGATGTCGCCCGGGCTCATCGTGTCGCTCAGCCCTGAGGACGCCTGGCTTGTGTCTATCGGCACTGCCCAGAAGGGCGTTGAGATACGCGGAAAAAATACCCACATGACGATCGCCAGTGGCGCCGCGTACGCCAGCAAGCGGCCGCCCGTGGCGAAACTCTGGCGTGCGGTCTGGGAGCGGCCGGCAGACATGCGCAGCCACGCCGTCATGATCACGAGGATGCTCACCAGCATATAGGGCAGCGACCAGAGGTACTGCTCGCGCAGCAGGGACGACATCACGAGGAATATCGACAGGAACAACAGGACGAACTGGTCGCGGCGTTTGCGCGTTTCCAGCAGCTTGAGCGACGCCATTATTGCCAGCAGGGCGGAGCCGGGTCCGACACCGCTGATCGCTCCGTAGGTAGCCAGCACGCCGAGGAAACAGCCCAGCGCGAGCGCAGCGCGCAGCCATGTCGCGGGCAAGGTCAGGCGGCGTGTCTCGATCACGTAACGCCATATCGCGCAGCCGGCGAATGCCGCCGTGATCCACAGCGGAATGAACGGCACGTGGGGCGCGAGCGAGATCAGTAGCGCGGCGAGCGTCCAGGGGAGGCTGGATAGCAGTGAACCGTCCGTGCCGCGGGGCCGGGCCATCAGGCGTCCCCGCTGGCGAACAGCGCGAGTGCTTCAAGGCACTTTTGCCGGTGCCGCTCGCCGTGCGCGGGCTCGTATTCGGTGCCCGGCACCCGGAGCCCGTAGTCTTCGAGCGTGCGGTCCGCATCCACGATCCAGCGGGTGAGGATAGACAGGCGTTTTTCGACGTCGACGGCGGCGATCTCGTTGAAGTCGAACCACTGGCTGCTCGTGTCGGCACCGGCGAATTGCTTGGACAGTAGCTGCCCGCTACGGGCATAAGCCTTCCACGCGACGTGCCGTGGCGAGTCGCCCTCGTGGTACCTGCGCAGGCCGGCGAAGTCTTCCTCACCGCGAGCGTCATGCTGCCGGTGCCCGTGCGCGACCATGGTCGGTGGCGGCTGCGGCGCACTGTTCAGAGGCGCGGGATACACGAGGCCGCGGATGTTCATGTGCAACCAGGCCCACGAACGAAACAGTTCGAACGGGAACAGGGTGCGTACGCCGAAGCGGTCAAGGGAAATCCAGCCACGTTCGTCGGTCGGTACCGGCAGGACGAAGACCTTGCTCTCACCGGGCTGGAGATCGTGGACGTCGCTGTAGGTATCCGGTGCATACAGGCGTATGCCGTAGCGTGCGCTCTTGGAGCGGTTGGTGACGGCGATGCGGAAGCGCATGGACTGGCCGGCGAAAACCGGGTCTGCGCCCGCAAACGTCAGCTCGAGACCGACCAGGTTACGCTGGCACTGGTGCATTGCGACGAAACCCACGCCGATCAGGAAAAACGTCAGTACGAACGACAGGTTGTTGTTGTAGTTCATCGATCCGAGCAGCATGGCGAACGCCATGAGGCCGAAAAGCAGGCCCACCCCGGTCGGGAGAATGTAGACGCGCCCCGAGCCCAAGGTCGTCGTGTCCGGATCGGTGCCCTGGCGTTTTCGCGCCCAGCGCCGCACGCGCTGGTTGGCGCGCGTCCTGAGCGACGTTACTAGTCCGCGCGGATCAGGGAATGGCCACGGAATCGAGGACATGCTGGCATAGCTCTGCCGGGCTGCGGAATCGAGTGCTGCCGGCTGGTTTGAGTCGGTGGCCCGCGACAGACGCGAACACCGCCTGCACGTCATCGGGGTAAACGCCAGAGTGGTTCTCTACGTACGCATGCGCGCGTGCTGCGGCGACCAGCGCCTGTGCGCCGCGTGGCGACAGGCCGATATCGATATCCGCTGACTCGCGCGTGTGGCGGACCAGCGCCTGGATGTAGCTGACGAGTGCATCGGTTACGGGTATTGCGCGCGCCGCGTCTTGCAGGGCGATGAGCGTGTCCGGCCCGGTCACGGCTGC
>Ga0224496_10001782_pt1 | contig 13152 bp, 10 predicted proteins | sample SF_Jul11_sed_USG_2_FD_168127 | JGI IMG/M metagenome (GOLD analysis project Ga0224496, IMG submission 168127) | Sediment microbial communities from San Francisco Bay, California, United States - SF_Jul11_sed_USGS_8_1 | ecosystem: Environmental > Aquatic > Marine > Sediment | place: USA... | reverse complement strand
TGTTAGCCAGATACCTGCAGATATTCCGGTTTCCATTGCCGGCCAGTTGGGTAATCGTATCCAGCATGCCTTGCGTGCTTACACACCGAAAGACCAAAAAATGGTTAAAGCGGCCGCGCAGACGCTGCGCAGCAATCCGAAAATTAATACCGAACAGGCTATTTCTCAGTTAACTGTAGGTGAGGCGCTGGTTTCTGTTCTGGACGAAAATGGTCAACCCTCGCAGGTCGAGCAGATGCTCATTTTTCCGCCGCAATCCCGTATCGGGCCGTTAACTGAGGATGAACGTCAGCAACATTTGACGCATTCACCATTAGTCAACCGATATGATGTGGCGATAGATCGTGAATCGGCACATGAAATCCTTAAGCAACGTGCTGAAAAAATAGCACTCTTCGAAAATAACGTAAAACCTGTCAGGAAAGCTTCTGCGCGAACAGAAAGAAGCCAAGTAGAAGATCTGGTTGGCGCTATGGCAAAAAGTGCCGTGCGCACCATTGGTACGCAACTTGGTCGTCAGATTGTGCGTGGTTTTTTGGGCTCATTATTGGGTGGTAAAAGAAGATAGGGGCAGCATCATGAAATCAGTATTTTTTGAAAAAGGTGGCGCGTCGGATGTTTTGCAATATGGTGATGACAATACCCCAGATCAATGCGGCGACGATCAAGTATTGGTTCATATCAAAGCTGCCGGCATCAATCCGATCGATATCAAAATCCGTTCAGCACCTGAACGTTTTCCCGTTTCTTCTCCAGTGATTCCTGGCTGTGATGGCGCGGGTATTGTAGAAGCTGTTGGTAATAAAGTATACGATTTTAAACCTGGCGACGCGGTTTATTTTTCTCAACCTGGTTTTAATCGGCGCCAGGGCACTTATGCAGAGTACGCGTTGGTGGATGCCAGTTTGCTGGCTATTAAACCGTCATCATTGATCTTTGAACAAGCCGCAGCGGCACCGTTGGTTTTGATCACCGCATGGGAGGCATTGCATGATCGCGCACGTATAACCGCCGGTCAGACTGTACTGATACACGCCGGCGCGGGCGGTGTTGGCCATGTGGCAATTCAATTGGCAAAGCTGGCAGGTGCTAACGTGATTGCTACCGTGAGCAACGCTGAGAAAGCCACATTTGTAGCGCAACTGGGGGCGAAGTCGATTAACTATAAAACACAGGATGTTGTTACGGAAGTACTCAACTGGACTGCCGGCAAGGGTGTTGATGTCGCATTTGATACCGTTGGTCCGCCTGTCTTACAAAATTGCTTTGATTGCGTCAAACCTTATGGTGATGTCGTCACTATTTTGCAACCTGCTGCAGATACTAACTGGAGCGAAGCACGCAAACGAAATATCAGATTCAGCTTTGAATTGATGTTGACACCTATCTTACTGGAACTCGAAGATGCAAAACAGCATCAGGGTGAAATATTACGACAATGCGCAGCATTATTTGATGAAAATAAATTAGCCATTGAACTTGCGAAAACATTCTCCCTGACAGAAGCTTTCGCGGCACAGGATTTTCTTGAGCAGAATCATCCAATGGGTAAAATTGTCCTGGCGGTATAAACCAGGATTGATGAGTTGTAGTTGATCGCTCTGATTGAAGGATTCCGCGAGTGTAGTGAGCTACGATGAAGATAGCCTGAAAGAAGTGCGGTAAAGATGCTGAAAAGGTGAGATGTAAGAATCTAATTTTATAGCGGTGTTGAATAGGTATCAAATTGACAATAAGCTGTTATTTGTATTACATTTGCGTATCAGCAGGTCACTTTTTTCAATGGCAGCATTACTCATTATGAAGAATTTATACGCAGCCTCGCTGTTTGCGCGAATTGCGCACATGTGTTGCGGATCTGGAACAGCAAATCGCGGTGGGAAACTTCGCGCCAATATTAAAATTTTTACGCGATCGGATTCATAAGTTTGGCCACCTGTACGAAACACCGGAACTTTTGCACAAGGCGGTGGGCAGGCGTGACTACGTGCAAGATTGTTGTGCTGCCTCGAAGAACGGTACATCAATGTTTAAGCCGAATGGTCCTAGTGTTCGAGCCCTTTGTATCTTGATCTGAATTCGGATCTGTTTTTCGAAATTGATGTTTGTCGATAGCATAGGTATTGAGCTTACGAAGGAGTGTACGTCGGCTTATTCCGGCTTGGTTGGCGGAGTCGGCAATGCGTCCACCATTGTCTGCTAACACCGTTTCCAAATATTTCTTCTCGAGCGCGGTGAGTTGAGGTTGAAGGTAGTCAATCAGAGTCAAATTAGGGTCGATAGACGGCAATGAACCGTTGTGCCTTTGGCTAGGTTGATTCAAGTTATCCAATTCAACGTCTTGGGGTGGGGCGGATACGCCGGGGATATCCTTGGAATACAATACTTCTGTAAGGTGTTCCGCAGTCAATTTTTTTACATTACCCTTTAACACCAGGCGTTGGACCAAGTTTTCCAGTTGTCGTACGTTGCCTGGCCAGGGTTGCTCGCAGAGTAAATCGATAAATGACTGATCCAATTCCGGACATTCATTGCCATAATCGGCACAGACCTGTTTTAGAAAATGTCCAAAAATGTAAAGAGCATCCTGTCCTCGTTCACGTAACGGGGGAACTTCTAAACGAATAACATCGAGACGATAAAAGAGATCTTCTCGAAATTGAGCGGATTGCACCGCTTGAGCCAGAGAAGCGTTGGTAGCGGCGATGACTCGAGCATCAATCGGCACTTCACTATGTGAACCCACCGCCCTGACCGTTTGTTCTTGAAGCACTCGTAAAAGACTGAGTTGAGTCTGAAAAGGCATGTCACCAATCTCGTCCAGAAAGATGGTGCCGCCATCGGCATAGCGAAACATTCCTTGCTTTGGTTGATGGGCGCCCGTAAAAGCACCACGCTCATGACCAAACAATTCCGATTCGATAATCTCCGGATTAATAGTACTGCAGTTGAGGGCTACAAACCGACCTGTTCGTCCTGACTGCCGGTGGATGGCTCTGGCCAGTAAGTCCTTACCCGTCCCGGTTTCTCCGACGATAAGCACTGTGGCATCTGAACTCGCAGTACGGGTGATGGTTTGGAAAATATCCCACATGGCGCCGTTTCGACTAAGCATCCCTTCAAAGCTGCCAGTTTTTCTACGAGTACCTCGCAGGTCGGAACTGGTCGGGGAAAATTTTTGCTCAGCTTGATTGACTTGGATCATTTGATACAGTGCTTCCACCGAATTTTCATACACCACATCCGCTGCACCACTTTTCAAAATAGTATGCACATAGCTTGCGTCAGCGTCAGGTTTGAATACCACCACATCCAGATAGGGCTTGCTGTCCTGTAATGCCTGAATCGTTGCCAAGGTCTGGGAATCCCCAAGGTCGTCACCGTCCAGGATGACGAGGCGGACATGTGCACCAATCTGCGCAACTTCCGAAACTTTCGTTCGGAATACTTCTAAGCCCATCTGGGTCAAGGCCATCTCTAACTGAAGAGAGCTTATAAGATAAATAAGTGTGGATTCAAGCATCGAGACATTATAGTCCCAAAAGAATTGAGATGGGTCGAATATGTCCCAAAAAATGAGACGAAAATGCCCAAGTAAATATTTTTCTCATAATAATGCTTATTATCAAGTTATTATAAATATGGCATCAATCTTGCTAGCTAAGTATTAAGTGGTGATAAATGTTGAAAAATAAGGAAAAGCAGTTTTTTTAACGCCAGGAAGGCGCAATTTTTTGCCGGCGCGTTACTTGAGCAAAGATGGGTATGAGCGTGTCGCGCTTGACCACTGCAAACCACTGTGCTCACGAGTGAAGAATATCTAGCTTTATTTTGTTGGTATGGGCGTTAAGCGATTCCTGCCAATGCACCTTTATAAAATCACTCTTTAACTGAAGGCATAGCGAGACATCCGCAAACAGGATAGCTGCTGCTTCATTGTAATAGTTACAAAACTTTGAAAGGATAGATGATGCAAAATCAATTGGTACTTGGAGAAGACTCTGTTAGCATTCGATCTACGCGAAGCGCAACCCAACCGTGCTCACGCTTAGAGATCCAACCGGCAAAACTGCATGAAATGGCGATTGCCGCTAATATTCTCCGCTCATCGTTTGAATGGTACCGGCCGTTTCTTCATGAAAAGGACATGGGGCAGCATATGGTGGATGAAACCTGGGGGAAAACTGAATTCGCTAGACGACAGTTTTATATTGGTCGAAGCAACGATATTCCAGTTGGCATCGTGTCTACACAATCTGTCGAAGATTTGTTTTACATCGGCTATCTCTATGTCTACGCGGACCAAGTGCGCAGAGGATTTGGGACACAATTACTTAACCATGTCCGAGATATCGCATTGCAAGAGAGAAAACGCGGTATGCTATTGATTGTTCACCCCAAGGCAACCTGGGCAACCAACGCATACATCCGTTACGGATTTGAATGCGTTGCCACAACACGTAAGCAAGTGCTTGATTGGCATCATGGTTGGCTCAAGCCCTATTATGAAGAGGAGTTTCAGATGTACCAATTGCTGTTCTAATCTGCAATTTTCAACAAAACCCACAAATAATACTGCAGCAATTCACCATTCAAATATGGAACGCGAGCTCCGGCGAATCCCGGGAGAGGAGTTTGACAATGGCAAAAAAAGCACCAGTAGCACTGCTAGGTTATAGTCTGGAAACCATGGAAGCGGCAAAAGAATACGACATCCCATTTGTCGCGGTCGTGCCGGAAGGGTTCGATATCGCATTGAAAGAGGGTGGCGTGGACGTCGTCACCTGGGACTTTTCCATGCACAATCAAAATTCCGGACTTCTGCATGATAAATTGGTTGCGCTCGGGGTCAGTCATGCGGTGCCGCTGTATGAAGAAACCGTGGAGTGGGCGGGATCCCTCAACACCTTGCTGCTTCAAGATCCCAGAGCCTTCCAGCGTGCCCTGCTGTTCCGCGACAAAGCCATGATGAAGCGCAATGCGCAAATGAATGGGATTCGCGTCGGGGTCTTTGAAGAAGTCCGTTCGCGGGAGGAAGCCTTGGCTTTTTTTGCGGATATCAATGAGGCTCGACTGCGCTTGGAGGAAGAAGTCCCCGAACCGGTGCATCTCAAACCCTTGTCGGCAGCAGGCAGTGTCGGTCATGTGTTCGTCCGAACCCGGGAAGACATCGCTTCTCTTCCGGATGAAGCCTTCCCTTGTTTGGCGGAGAGCCATTTGGCGGGGCAGGAGTTTTCCGTTGAAGCCTTTATTCATGATGGAAAAATCCAGTTTATGAATATTACCGAGTACGTCCATTTGGGCTATTCCCAAATCGTGCCGGAAACCTCCAAGCTGAGTAAGCAGCGCACTAAAATTCGCAAAGCCGTTGAAAAACTTATGAAGGCTTTCGGCATCACCCACGGAATGATTCACCCGGAGTATTTCCTCGACCATGAAGGGGAATTGCATTTTGGCGAAGTCGCAGCGCGCGTTCCGGGCGGTCACATCTTCGAACTCATTCAGCGCGCCCATGGCTTTAACCCGTATGCCGCTTTGTTGCTCTGTTCCAACCCAAACACCCCGAAGACGGTATTGAATAAGTTCTTTCCGGGTGAAAAAGCGCACAAAATCTTCGCCGCAAATTTGATGGTGTATCCGCAGAAAACGTCCGTCTATCAACTTGTGTTTCCACAAGAATTGGCGGACCACCCCTATATGGAAAGACATACCATGTTCGAACCCGTCACTGCTAAAGTGGCTGAACGTGTCGGTTTCGGCAATCATTACGGCACCGTTTTTTTTGCGGGAGAGGATCCTGAAGTCCTGCGTGACCTGGTGCAGCAGTATGAGGACTATGACTTTTATGAGTAAAACGAAGGACTCTTCAGTGAAGGAACAGCCAGTTGTCAGTACTCGAATCGAACAAGCATTTCTGCAGGCACTTATAGCTTTGGAAGAGGCAACACCTCTTCTCAAAGCCAAGTACCAGACTGAAGTCTTCCGGCGAGCAACCGACGCGTTTGATAGCGATGCAGGATTTCAATTTATTATGGATAATGCTCATCGATTTGACGCTGCCGGGCTTTTTCACGCAGGCCCTTGGGAACATCCTGAGCGCTTATTACCAGAACTGGTGGGCGGCGGGCTTCGTGCCGAAGGTCAATACTCATCGATCGAGATACTAAGTGAACTGCGTATCATCGCCATTGCCTTGGGCAAATCGACGCATCCACAAATGTCCGCTGAACAGGCTCAGGCTTTTTTACAAACGATCATGGGACTCAACCTCGACCTACTGTACGGCGGTGCAACCGAAGAGTCTCGCTTGCGTCCTTTGGTATATGAGCGTGCTCGACGATTGCTGAGGATGATTGAGCACAAAGTGTCTTCTGAAGGTTTGCTGGAACATGTGCTTAATGATATTGATCAGCGCGTCGCCCAGCGTCCCATTGATGTGAGCCTCACGTTAAAGATGATTGAGCAAGCAAAAAATATTCCCGGTGATCCAAATCCTAAATTGGCTGACCGACTTGATCGGCATCTCAAAGCCACCGGGCCACACACCCCCCTGGCCAAGGCTGCGAATTCGCCGACGAACTATGCGAGTCTTCTAGCCAAGGCCTCACCGCATGAAGTCCATAATGAAGCGAAAGAGGCCGGTAAGTTATTAACCTTAACCGGTCTGTCCAATGAATATCATATGGCGCTCCTCCAACATGTTCTCAAAACCGACGACACTGAAGCCCTGGCTTTCGCCCTCGATTTAACCGAGGTCGGCAAGGCTCACATGGAACAGGATCGAGACAACATACTAAGTTTGATGCATTTAACCTTTCATCCGGCGATGACTTGGATAGCCTACGGGTTTCAGCAGATGTTGGAGCGGATGCTCCTGACAAGACCGGAAGTGGCAGATGGTCTGACAAAATTGGTCAACCTGGATTTGTCTCCAACCGCACAACAATTGATGAAAAAAAACTTGCCACGTGGATCGGGAATCAGCGCGAATGCAGTGCTTGTGGCCGGCGTCATTGCCATGTTAGGCCAGCCGTTGGGAGTGGGGCAAGGGAATAACCCGACCTGCCAAGGCGCACGGGCCTTAAGCCTCTGGAGCATGCATAGCCCCGGATATTTGCTACATCTCCTGACCAGCGCGGCACGCAACGATACTGTTGAATTCCTCTTTGATGGCATCGCGATTTTTTCTGGCGACATCGCGGGTGGGGTTGCTGAAGGAAAATTTGATTTGCAGATCGATCCGGTCTCACGCATTCTAGTGCCACATCTTGATCGAATTTATGACGAAATGATGCGTCGGGCCGCTTTGCGTGGAGAAGATCCGCATAAATGGGTGAACCCGGCGTTGTATGGACGCTGGGTGCCGAATAGTTTAGCCTCCCCGTTTAATCTCGTTAACCACTCGGTCATCGGTTACGAAGATTATGTGCGGCTTTTTTACGCCACGCACCATCCATCCTATGATGACGGACACAACTTGGTATACCCCAATCCTGTGGGATTGTTGATCACCAACGTTCATGGTAAGTTTTTAGGCTATCACGCCGTGTCGATCCAACGGGTTGCTGAAGACGATGCGGGGGAGGTGCGCGTGTATTTCTTCAATCCCAATAATGAGGGCCGGCAGAATTGGGGCAATGGTGTGGAGCCCAGTGTTGACGGTCATGGTGAAATAGCCGGAGAATCTTCATTGCTCTTTGCTCACTTTGCCGCTCACTTGTATGCTTTCCATTATAATGAGATGGAGATAGGGGATGTGGCCGCGATTCCGACAGAAATCATTGCCGAGGTGACGGCCCATGCCAAAGCGGGATGGGGCTTAAGTTTCACCTGGCTATAATTCGAGAAACATTCGAACCTAACACACCCGTAACTCCTGATAGCGATCAAGTTTTGAGATAGTTGGTAGCCACTGATAATTTTTTTCCGAATGTAGGTGAACAAAAATATGGAATCAAACGTTTCTTACCAGAAAATCGGCTCTCACGAAGCCAAAAAAGGCAGCTTTGACAAGTGTGTTTTGCTGTATTCGGGAGGACTGGATACCTCCATTATGCTGAAATGGATTCAAGAAGAATATGACTGTTCAGTGGTCGCTCTCACGGTCAATGTCGGTCAAATACACGAAGACCTTGCGGCCATAAAAGCCAAGGCAAAAATACTTGGCGCCGTGGAATCTGTGATCATCGATGCGCGGGAAGAGTTTGCCGATAAGTTGCTTTCCCGCGCGATTAAAGCGAATGCCGATTACCAAGGAGGCTACCCGCTCTCCACGCCGCTGGCACGTGTAACCCTTTCTGAGATTGCGGTTCGGGTGGCCAAAGAGCGCGGCATCAAGGTGATTGCCCACGGCTCAACAGGAAAAGGCAATGATCAGGTTCGATTTGAAAGTTATATTACAAGCTTGGATGCCAATATGAAGGTCATTGCTCCTGTTCGCGAATGGAGCATGGGACGTGATGAGCAAATCGACTATGCAAAGAAACACAATATCCCCATTAAACAGAACAAAGAGTATCTATACTCCCATGATGATAATATGTGGGGCTCGACCAATGAAGGTGGAGATATTGAAGATCCGACCTGTATTCCCGATTTAAATAAATTCCTTCAAGTCTGCACGCCTCCAGAACAAGCACCCGATAAAGCTGAAATCCTCGAAATTGGCTTCGATAAAGGTCTACCTTGCTCCGTCAACGGTGAAACGATGTCCCTTTGTCGAGTGATAGAGCAGGCCAATGCCCTCGGCGCTCGACATGGTATAGGCATTGTATTTTTAACCGAAGACCGTTTGGTTGGCTTGAAAGTTCGCGGGGTCTATGAAGCTCCGGGGGCTGAAATTTTGATGAAGGCGCATTATAACTTGGAAAAATTGGTCAATACCCGTGACTTAAACGAACTCAAAAAAATGATCGACGAAAAATGGGCCTACACCTGTTACGGCGCCAAATGGTATGACCCTTCGATGGACGCCATGCACGCTTTTCAGGATTCCGCCAACGCTCGAGTGCAGGGAACCGTTAAAGTAAAACTTTTCAAAGGAAAAGCCGATGTGGTAGCCATGGAATCAAAAAATTCTCTATTCGACGCAAATTTGGCTACCTTTAATAAAAACGCCAGCTTCAATCAGAATGCGTCGGCGGGTTTCATCGAGATCTATAACCTGGCGCAGAAGACCTACCGGCATTTACACAACAGTGAAACTTAACCAGGACAAACCTTGGGTATGTCATAACAGGATAATGACATAATCGCCATGCTATACACGCCACCATTCAGATTAAAACAGATAGGGCCTTCGCAGATTCGTGAAAACATGCGTATCGCCTTAGCGCATGATGCTATCAATTTAGCGCAAGGGCGTCCCGACTTTCCCACCTCACCGCTGGTGAAGCAAGCCGCGATTGACGCTATTGCTAATGATCATAATCAATATTCAGTCACCTGGGGATTGTCTTCGCTGCGCGAAGCCATTGCTCTGAACTTAAAAGAACGACATGGGTTATCGATTGACCCTGAAACCGAGATCACAATCACCTGTGGGGTCACGGAGGCGATCGTCGCCGCTATGCTGGCTTTGGTCGAAACTGACGACGAGGTCATCATCATCGAACCTGCGCACGAAAACTATGTTCCGGCTGTGTTTTTCGCCAATGGCAAACCACGTTTTGTCACGCTCCGTCCGCCTGAATACGCTTTACCTATTGACGAACTGCGATCCACTATCAGTAAGCGAACACGCGCTATTATACTGAATACGCCACATAACCCTTCCGGCCACGTATTCAGTCACGAAGAGCTAACAACCATCTTGAGCTTGGCAGATCAGCATGGCATCTACGTCGTCACAGATGAAATATATGATCACCTCTATTTCGAACCGTATCGGCATATTGCTCCAGCAACACTGGCGCCTGATTGGACTGGCCTGGTGATTACCGGCGGTCTATCAAAAATTTATGCGGCGACAGGATGGCGTCTTGGTTATGTGGTGGCTTCAAAAGAGGTTACCGCCGCGATTCGAACGGTTCACGATTACCTCACGATTTGCGCTCCAACGCCCTTCCAACATGCTGCGGTCACAGCGTTAGCATTGCCCGAAGCTTATTATGCCGGGTTACGCGCAGAATTTCTCGAGCGGCGTAATCTCACTATGCAGGTGTTGACAGATAGTGGCTTTACGCCCCATGTTCCGCATGGAGCCTATTACTTATTGGCTGGCTACGCAGCATGGAAACATGAGGGTCACTCTCAATCGTTTACCGAGCGCTTGATCAAAGAGGCGAACGTCGCCGTCGTGCCCGGCACTGCCTTTTATTATCAGGCCCGCGAATTGGGTGAGCATCTTGTACGTTTTGCTTTTGCCAAAACAGACCAAGTGCTGCGCCAAGCCGGTAACAACCTGGGAAAAGCATTTCACCAAGGTAAAAAATCGCTTTCTAATTGAATTCGCAGCCTTAACAATCGTATATATTTTCTAGCAATATTTAGAACCTATCTCAAAATACCCGGCCTCACAAGGGGTTACGACGGAAACACCCGGCTGCTGCGTTGCGTCGCTTGGCCGTACAATGAGTACTGTCCTGCGCACTGTGCCTTGCAGACGAACGTTTCCGTCGCCTACTCCGTGCCGCTTTGTTTCAATCAGCAGATGAATGATCTGTGAACACGCGGCTCGCGGAGTATTTTGAAATAGGTTCTAATATCGGCAACCACAAAGGGAACTACACATGGCTACAGCCGTATGGGATGAACTCGCTCAGCAAGTTTTTGAACTCGATACTCTGGCTGGCATGAGTGGCTTACTGGCATGGGATCAGCAAGTGATCATGTCTGCAAATTCTGCGGAGGGTCGCGCAGAACAGAGCGAATTGCTTGGACGTTTGTACCACGAACGGGCCACGTCGACTCGACTCGGGGACCTCATTGAGGCAGTGGCCAATCTTTCGCAGCCGACCGCCGAACAGCAGGCCGCGGTTCGAAATCTTCGCCGCAGCTACAGTCGGGCGTCTTGCGTACCAGCCAAACTTACCAGCACAATGGCCAAGGCATCCGTAAGCGGGGTCGCGGCATGGGGAGAAGCCAAAAAAGAAAAAAATTTTAAGCGCTTCGCAAACAGCCTGCAAACAAACTTAGACCTGGCGCTTGAACGGGCGCAAGCCATTGATTCCAGTAGGCATCCCTATGACGTCCTGCTTGAAGACTATGATCCGGGGACCAGTGTTGGGGATTTACGACGGATGTTTGGCCGCCTGCAACCAGGCTTGACGGCGGTTCGGGAAAAAGCCCTGGTTGGAAAACAGGGCGCCGCTTTGAGCGAAGCTTTCGAAACAAACAAACAACTGGCACTCCATCAAGAAATCATTCAGGCCGTGGGATATGACACAACACGAGGCGTATTGCATCAAGCGGAACATCCCTTTTCCTGTCGCGTAGGCAGCGGCGACGTGCGCATTGCCACCCATGTCCACGAACGGGATTTGCTCAGTGGATTAGCGGCCACCATGCATGAACTTGGCCATGCCCTCTACGAACAGGGCATACCCAATAGGCCATGTGGATCTGCAGTGTATGCGGCCACTTCCACTGGTTTACATGAATCCCAATCACGGTTATGGGAAAACATGATAGGACGCTCTCTGGGATTCTATCAGTGGTTGCAGCCATTGATTCGTCGACACTTTCCTCATCAGGCCTTTGATTCCGACGCCGTGTACCAATCTGCCACCCGCGTGACTTCAGGAAGCATTCGGATTTTTTCCGATGAGCTGTCCTATAACCTGCATATCATTTTACGATTTGAAATGGAGCTCGCCCTACTGGAGAAACGAATCAGTGTGGCGGATGCTGCCGGTGAATGGGAAAGATTAAGCGAACAATACCTGGGCATACGACCGAGCGATGATGCACAAGGTATTTTGCAAGACGCTCATTGGGCCGGCGGCGCTTTCGGCTATTTTCCAAGTTACACTTTGGGGAATTTATACGCAGCCTCGCTGTTTGCCGAATTGCGCACATGTGTTGCGGATCTGGAACAGCAAATCGCGGTGGGAAACTTCGCGCCAATATTACAATTTTTACGCGATCGGATTCATAAGTTCGGCCACCTGTACGAAACGCCGGAACTTTTGCACAAGGCGGTGGGCAGGCGCGACCACGTGCAAGATTTGTTGCACTACCTCGAAGAACGGTACATCACTGTTTAAGCAGATCGGTCCTAGCCTATCGATTATGAGCTCTCGATGCCATTTAAGCAAACAAACGATGCATACGCGGCGCTGCCACGGCAGAGCAACCCAGCAACTACAAGGACAATTTCTTGTTCTTACTTTCGTTTCAACAAACTCCCAAATAACCAATTGGTAGATTAAGGCATTGTGTATTCAGCGATTGAATTATCACTTATAGACGACGGGCCGAATCCCCATGTATAAAGTGGGAAGAAAATTCATTGCCACTCTCGCGGGTACCGCCATGCCAGAGCAATCAACAAACTCCGCGCGGCAATTGAGCCTCAGCGGCATTCATTGTGCCGGCTGTGTCAGGTGGATTGAAAATACCTTGCGCCAAGTTGATGGCGTTGAGCAGGCGCAGATGAATCTGGCCACCCGCACGGCCAGTGTCAGCGGTAACGCCGATATTGAGACCATGATTCGGGCCGTGCAGGCTGCCTGCTAGACGCCTAAGCCATCAGGGATAATGACGGCGGCGATGAAAGCCAGGCGCAAAGCGAACAGACGCATTTTCGCCGCCTGCTGCGCAATACGGTGTTGGCTTTGGCGCTGGGTATGCCATTGATGGTTTTCAGCATGTTGGTGCCGCATGTGGATCTGGGCTGGACACCGTTGCGCGGCCTATGGCTAGCTGTGGGATTAGCAACGCTGGCAGTATTAACGATCCGCCGGTGGGCATTTTTCCGCGGCGCCGGCAAAGCATTGCGAGCGCATAGTGCGGCGATGGACACTTTGATTGCATTGGGTGCCGGCACGGTATGGCTGTATTCAACCTAAATTCCTCAGTTAATTCTACTTTGTCAGATTACAAATCAGCAATTCTCATTATGAATCATTGAGCATGCTATTGATTTAGATTTTCACTAAAGAATGGCTTATGTTTATCAGGCAAGCTTGATATTTATAGCATGTTTCTCAA
>Ga0224496_10001781_pt1 | contig 13153 bp, 7 predicted proteins | sample SF_Jul11_sed_USG_2_FD_168127 | JGI IMG/M metagenome (GOLD analysis project Ga0224496, IMG submission 168127) | Sediment microbial communities from San Francisco Bay, California, United States - SF_Jul11_sed_USGS_8_1 | ecosystem: Environmental > Aquatic > Marine > Sediment | place: USA... | reverse complement strand
GAGGTTTACATGAAGATTACACCGCCAGCTCCGCTTCATCGGACACGATGCTCGTGCGGTATGATCTCCAGCGGCTAGCATCCAGATTCCCCGCAAACGCAACGGTGACTTAGATGTCAAAGGGCATTATTATGCCGATCACTGGTGGGCGCTGTTTTGGTTATCAACCTCTTTAATTCACCAGCCGCCGCGTTTCATCAGAATCCCAAGAACCGTTGCACCCTGGGGACAAAATCTCCCTTGATGAATGGTTTGGTGACAAAATCGTCGGCCCCCAGGGAGAAGACCTTGTTCCGGATATCCAATTCACGCTTGTCGTTTTCGCCGCTTGTGACGGATGTGATGGCTATTAACGGGATGGTATTCAACAAGAGACTGCGTTTGACCTCCTTGATAAACCTAAAACCGTCCATCACCGGCATGGTAAGGTCAGTCACGATAAGATGAGGGGAGCAGATGTGCATTTTCTCAAGGGCTTGCTGTCCATTTTCCGCTTCCATGATGTTGAGGCCACCTATGCCGGCAAGCATGTCCTTCATAATTTCGCGCTGGGCCTGTACATCGTCCACCAGCATCAGGTTGGCGCTCACCGCAGGAATGGTCAGGTAAAACACCGAACCCTTTCCTGGCTCGGATTCGGCGGTGAGCTGGCCGCCGTGGGCCGCCATGATTTCGCGGCAGTATTGCAGTCCCAGGCCTGTTCCCTTTTCTCCACCGGTGCCCCTGGATGGAGTGCGCACATCGCCGCTGAAGATGCCTGACAAGATGTCCGGCGGGATACCCACTCCTGTGTCCTTGAGCGCGATTGTGTCAGGCCTATCCCGGGGGATGAAGAGGGTGATGGTGTCTCCCTTCTTGGAAAACTTTATGGCGTTGCTTATGATATTCCCCAGCGCTTCGCCGAATAGGGTTTCGTCGGCGAAGATGCGCAGAGTGCGGGGGATTTCGTTTCGTATGAAGATCCCTTTGGCCTCCGCGTTGAACGCCAGGTACGATATGCAAGTCTCAGCCGCGCTGTAGGCGGAAAGAAATCGCTTTTCGGTGATGACCTTACCGGTCTTAAGTCGGCTCAGGTCTAGCAGTTTGTCAATCAGGTTAAGCAGACCTTCGGTGTTGTCTATGGACTTGTTCAGGCACTCATTTCTTTTTTCGTCATCCAACCGGTACTGTTCGCTATTGCGGACTATTCTTAGCAGAGATTGGATGTTCGCCAGAGGAGAGCGCAGGTCGTGGGAGACAAGGGACACGAAATTGTCTTTCATCCTGGTAGCGTCTTCCGCCTCTTCCTTGGCGGCGCGGAGCTTTTCCTCATTGGCTTTTCTGGCGGTGATGTCGCGCACAATGACAATCCTGGCGTCTTTGCCGCTGTAGTCGATGGATCGCGCACGGCTCTCCACGAATATTGCCTTTCCGTCTTTTCTGATGAGCTTGATCTCGATCATATCCTCGGAGAGTTTCGTGAAAGAGCGAAAGGCCGTCTCCTGTGATTCTAGCGCCACAAAGCTGAAGATATTCTTTCCGACGATCTCGTCTCGCTCGAACCCAACCAGGTTTGATGCCTGCTGGTTGATATCTAGGATGACACCGTTATCGTGTATGGCGATCCCTTCGAATCCTGACTCAGCAAGTTGCCTGAATCGGGATTCGCTTTGATGTAACTTGAGCGAGTCCTGCTCCGCGTTTTCCTTGGCGGCGCGCAACGCTTCCTCCGCCGCTTTCCGCTCTGTGATGTCCTGGAATGTGCCCATCATGCGCTGTGGCTGACCATCGCTGTTGAAGGTCACCCTGCCTATGGCCTGGAATACCCTGGGTTCACCGTCATTGCGGATTACCCTGTATTCCATGTTGAATGGCCTCCTGTTGCCCAGCGCCTCCTCCACGGCGGTGGAGAAGGCCTCCCTGTCTTCCGGATGCACCAATTCCATGAATATCTCGAAAGTGGGATTCTGGTGCGATACGGGGAGACCCAGGGAAACGTAGACTTCGTCGTTCCAGACCAGCTTTTCGGTTACAGGGCTCCAATCCCAGATTCCTACCTTCCCCACGGAGGTGGCGTAATCGTATCGCTCCTTGTAATCCTGCAGCCTGGTTTCAATGAGCTTCCGCTCTGTGATGTCCTGGAATGTGCCCATCATGCGCTGCGCCTGGCCATCGCGGTTGAAGGTGACCTTGCCGACGGCATGGAAGACCCTGGGTTGGCCGTCATTGCGGATTATCCTGCATTCAATGTTAAATGGCCGCCTGTTGGCCAGCGCCTCCTTCAAGGCGGTGGAGATTGGCTCCCTGTCATCAGGGTGCGCCATTTCCATGAACATCTCTATGGTGGGATCCTGGTCCGGCACGGGGAGGCCCAGGGAAACGTAGACTTGGTCGCTCCAGTAAAGCTTTCCGGTTACCGGGTTCCAATCCCAGATTCCAACCTTCCCCACGGAGGTGGCGTAATCGTATCGCTCTTTGTACTTCTGCAGCTCGGTTTCAACAAGCTTCCTGTCTGAGACGTCCTGGAAGGCGCTCATGATACCCCCAAATGTTAATTGCGATTTTCCCGCGAATCTGAAAATCCAGAGCTAGCCGCATATTATGCAAGATCCGCGAAGCGATCCACCCGCGCCGTGTTATGCCAATTTAGTATGCGCATTATTTATTAGCTTCTGTTGAACAATAAGCGAGGATATAGATTGGTATTGTACTCCGCCCGGTAAACCGGTAATGAAAAAAATGATATGTTGACCAGCCAATCGTTTTCGGTTATTGTTCGCCCACAAAGGCTTGGCAAAAACAAGGGGGAATTATCCACATATAACAAATCCTGATACGCAAACATGACCGTTGGTGGTAGCGCGTAGGCGTCTAAGGAATTGGGAGGGCGCAAAATGCGCATTTCACTCCCTACATTCAATCGGCAAGTGCACCACGGAATTTATCAAAGACTTCAATGGGCGTCTGGAACCCCAGACACTTTCTTGGCCTGTTATTTAGCTGACGTTCCATTTTCTTTATCTCGCTGTCCGGTATTTGAGTAATGTCTGTTATCTTCGGAATATATCTTCGGACAAGCCCGCAAGTGTTTTCCACCGTTCCCTTTTCCCAGCTGTGATACGGCGCACAGAAGTATGACGCGGTCCCAGCTTTGCGTTCACCGCCTCATGCTCCACGCTCTCGGAACCGTGGTCGTATGTGATCGACAGACGCGCCCTGGCAGGAATAGAACCGAGCCTGTCAGCCATCGCCCTGCTTGTATGCCCGGCGCTCTTCTGCGGCAACTTCGCCAGACAAAGCCGCCGGCTCTACTCTTTCTCTCATCGGCTCTCTCATCAGCCTTGTGGGCAAGATAGTAGCCTTTACGAATGACAGGGGCATTCCGCTTTAGTTCACGAAGAATCGTGCTGTGGCTACGCCCTAATTCCCGGCCAATAGCCCGCAACGACTTGCCGTCGCTCTTGAGCATTCCTATCATCACTCTATCTTCAATATTCAACTGAGTGTAATTGTTTCCCATAACCACCAACAATAACCTCCTTCTTGGTAGAGCGCTTCCTCATCGAACTTGTGGGGTAATATTATGAGGGCCTGAGGGCATAAGGGGAGCGCGCCGCTATTTGTGGTGGTGTAGTACACCTGTTACGAGGAGCCCCGCGCGCTACTTGCGGCCGAAACAAGGGGAGATGCCGGATCAAACCCAATGTTTATCTGAAAAGAATGAGATTCTTCACTTGTCATTCGCCTTGTTCAGGAATACAGCGGTGGGCAATCTGATCCCGGTAAGCCAGGAGGACATAAAAAAAAGTCCGGGATGTGCGTATACACCCCGGACTGCTTGCAAAAGCCATTGCGTCTCAATGGAGGAGCCTGAAGATGACCTTTTCTGTAAAGGGCTATCTTAAATTAATATCCACGGTTTCGGCTGTAGCTGCTTTTAGGTCCGCTTCTGTCCCCCTTGTCATAGCCGCCCCTGTCAGAGCCGCCCTTATCGTAACTGCCTCTGTCTGATCCGCCTCGGTCATAGCCGCCCCTATCGGAATCCCTTTTACTTGAGGGTTTTCCTTGCCGACGGCCTTTCGGGTATACCACAACTTTGCGTCGGTTGCCCTGTCCTTCGGATATGGTCTCCACTCTCTTGTCCTCGGCCAGGGTTGAGTGGACGATCTGCCTTTCCGCCGGGCTCATGGGATTCAGCCGAACTGGCTTGCCGGTTCGCCCGGCATTATCCGCCGCCTCTTTGGCGATCTGGAATACTTTGTACCGCCTTTTTTCGCGATAGTACTTGGAGTCTACTATGATGCGAACGCGCTCCTCGCGTTTCCGGTTGATAAATATGTCCGTGAGATACTGGATCGACTCCAGGGTGTCCCCCTTGCGTCCGATGAGCAAAGCGCTATCCTCTGAATCCATAACCATCAACAGCCTGTCCTCCAGCAGCCATCCGCTCACATTTGCTTTCATGCCCATTTTTGTCACCAGGCCGTTTATGAACTCCACAGCCTTCTCCCTGTCCTCCGATGTGGCGGGAGAGTCGGCATGGTCGGTATATGTCGGCGGCACGAAATCGAGGTCTTCCTTCTCCCTGGAGGTGGAGGAGGCATCGTCTAATTCGGCGGTTTCATCAGCTGCGGCGGGCTCGGTGCTAAATAGTTTTCTGCCATAGCCTTTCCCCTCTGGAGGGATGACGATGGCGGAGGGGCCCTCGGAGGCCCATGGCCTGTATGGGCTGGCGAAAGTGGTCAAGCCTGTGGGGGCAGCGGGGGGATGGACTGCGGGAGGCCGAATCTCTTTTTCCTCGCTTTCAGGCTCCTCTTCACTTTTCAGGTCAGCTGATTTTATCGGCTCCGGTTGTTGTACGGTGACTACCGGTTCGGATACTATCGGCTTAGCAGGCGCCGATGCCGACTTTTGAGTTCTTGGTTCCTCTTTCAGTCTTCCCCTGATCTTGACGGACTTGCCGCCCATTCCCAAAAACCTTCGTGTAACCTTCATCTCCTCAAACTCTACGGTGGCGGAGTCGGTCACATTCAGCGCCTCCATGATTCGCGCTTTAGCTTCTTCGTTCGATTTCGCTTCTGCTTCAACCCATTCCATATTATTTTCCTATGCTGTTTTTTCTTTTGGTCCGCTTTCCTCAAAATTCTCGCGGTTTATGATCCACTGCTGGATGATCGACAGGATGTTATTCACCATCCAGTACAGGATCAGACCGGAAGGAAACGAGAGGAACATGAATGTAAAGACCACCGGCATGATAAGCATTATCTGCCGCTGGGTCTGATCCCCAGTGGAAGGCGTCATCCATTGTTGCAGGAACATGGTGCCCCCCATTATTACAGGCGTCACGTAGTAGGGATCTTGGGCGGTCAGGTCCGTTATCCAGAGGATCCATGGCACGCCCTTTAGCTCTATTGATTCGTACAACACCTTGTACAGAGCGAAGAAGATCGGAATCTGCAAAAACATCGGCAGGCATCCACCCATGGGGTTGACCTTGTTCTCCTTGTAGAATGCCATTAATTCCCTGTTCAGTTTTTCCTTATCGTCCTTGTACAGCTCCTGCAGCTTCTTCATCTGCGGCTGAAATTTCTGCAGTTTTTTCATGGACCGGAATCCCTTCTGGGACAGGGGGAAGAGAACGACTTTCGTCAGCACGGTAAGCATGACGATGGCCCATCCCCAGTTGCCCAGGACCGAGTGAAACTTGTCCAACAGCCAGAAAAGGGGCTGCGCTATAACGTTGAACCAGCCGTAATCTATAATCACCCGCTGATCATCGGAATATTCCCGCAGAATGTCGTGCCTCTTGGGCCCCAGGAAGAAGCGGATCGAGTTCACCGAGTCGGTAGGGTATTCCCACTCCAGAGTGGTGTTGTAACCGTCTATATAGTTGGTGCGCACCAATGACGCGTCGGACCTCTGAGGCATGCCTATCACGGCGTAGTATTTGTGGGTGAAGGCGGCCCACACGATATCGCCTTTATACTCTTGAATCCTTTTCTCCTCGTCAGGGCTATCCATGCGGAACTGTTTGCCGATCTTGAGCATGGGCCTGTGGTAGGAGAGGTATTGCAGGTGTGCTGGCTCGTCATCGTTGAGCCCAAACCATACTACGGAGTATTTGAATTTGCCCCATTGTGGCGCCGAAATCACCTCCACGGAAAAATCGAATTCGTTCTCTCCGGAATGAAATGTAAATATTTTACGGATTCGGATTCCGGAGGGGTCGGATAGCTCGAAAGTCACCGTGGTGGGGCGGGAGGCGCCGCTGATATCAATATTGGCGCCCGATGCGTCATGGCTGAATACCCGGGTGTTAATAATTCTGGAAAACTCCTCTTTAGGGAACTTGAGCCCCAGGGTGGGATAGGCGGTCACCCACTTGAAATCCGCATCGTCTCCATCCGCCTTGGCCTCCTCGAAGTTCTTTTTCTGCGTCTGCTCGAAGACCTGGGGGTCCAGGATCAGCTCGGCCGGATTATTGTCTTTGTTGTGATAGCCGTTAAGATGGTAACTTTTCAGAATGGCGCCCTTGGAGGAGAGAACAACGGTGGCGGCGCCGGTGTTGATTGTTATCAAATCGGCGGAAGCGGGCGCTGATCCGGCGGAAGGGGGCGCCGCGGCAGCAGCCGTCTCCATCTCCATAGCCGCATGTGAGGGTAAAAATTCAGTGGTTTCCGGGGAGACAGGCGCGGCATTTTCATCGACACTGGTTCCCTTGCCCAGATCACTGGCCGTACCAGCGGTCTTTTTCTGCTCCGGCGCATGGGCATTTTTTTTCTTTTGTTCGGCGGCCAGCATCTGTTTTTGCCCCTCTTGCTCCAGATATTGGCCGAAGCGCACCTGGTAGTAAGCATTGTAGAGGAATATCAGCGCGAACGCCATTACCAGGGATATGATGAAATTTCTATCAAGCATCAGGGAACCGGATCAAATCCGCCTTTGTGGAAGGGAGTGCATCGTATAAGCCTGCCGACGGACAAAAAGCCGCCACGCAAGGCCCCATGACGTTCCACTGCAGCGGCGGCGTATTCCGAACAGGTGGGGACATGGATGCACGCTGGAGGCAAGAAAGGCGAAACTAGCGCCTTGTAAACTCGCAGCAAGAAGACAAATAAAGTTTTCATATTTCCTGGAACACCGTCGGCTGGAATGATGTCAATTTTTAGGTCAGCCCGCCGTTTTATCGGCAAAATCAAGAAAGTCCCTAAGGATGTTCCTGTACTCCATGGCATTAGCGCCAGGAGAAACCCTGATTACCATATCCAAATCCATGGCGAGGCAGAACCCGTGGCGCCTGAATACCTCGCGCAATAGCCGTTTGTATCTGTTTCTTTTCACGGCATTGCCGGCCTTGCGGCCGACATCAAGCCCGATCCTGGATCGGCCCAGATCGTTGGCTAAATAATATATATAAATCCCGGCGCCAATGTATCGCTTTCCCTGCCTGAAAACCTTGATAAATTCCGGCCGCTTGCGCAGCCTGGAATCCCTGGTAAATCCAAAGCCCGGATTCGTTAAACAGTCAGGCGCTTTCGCCCCTTGGCTCTTCGCCTCTTTAAAACCAATCTTCCACCCTTGGTCCTGGATCGAACCAGGAACCCATGAGTCCTCTTTCGGGGAGTACTGTGGGGCTGATATGTACGTTTCACCGTTGTTCTCCTTCACGGCCAAATTCTTTTTAATAACGAAATATCCTATTATGGACTGGCGTCTGCGTCAATTCAATTCAACACCCTATTTCATTTCAAGGGTTTAGTCAACTTATTCATTGTCCAGATTACAGCCCCCCTCTCCTCTATCCCGGGGAGTGGATATTATGGATCGTCCCCTTCCTTTTCCGAGGAACAGTCGGCCCCCTCCTCCGTGACTGCGTGGATTATACACTCCTAAGCCATTGAAATGTGCTACCATTTTTAAAATCTGAATATGGCACAGGGATTATAATGGGAAACAAGATAAGAATAGCGGCGGTGTTGGTTTTCGGCGTATTCATCGGCGCCTGCGCTACCGGGGGCGGCAAGGCTAACCATGGCAATTCCAGTCGGCGGTTTATTGCTCATTCGATTATCTATAACCGGGTTCCGGAGCCGATCGTCACCACAAAGGTCTTCAGTACCGAGGTCCTAACGCTCTCCAACTCCAATACGAGAAGCTTCCGGTTCAGTAATTACATTAACAAAACGAAAAAACCGGACGTGGTAGTGACCCTGGCTCTCTCCGGCGCCAGAGCCGGATTGGCCATTTACGATGGCGCCGGGAATCCCTTGATGCAGTTTCCCAGTGGCAAGGTCATCCGCGACCTGGTGGAATTTGAGACGAAGAACAAGGATGGCTCTACCAGAATCCGATGGTTGTTATCTCCAGAAATGATCCTCAGCATATTCGAGGCATTCGACGCCGATGGGACTTTGGGCTACTCGGAGAACACCGTATACCTGCTCAAATAAGGCGGCTAGCTGTCTCTCCAACGCTGTTCATCACCTCCCGCACCGCGCTAATCAGTTGCTGTGCGTTGTAGGGCTTTGGAAGGAAGTGGGAAATGGCGTCGCTTTTTGGGATTTTCTCATCCATCGATTTGTCGAATCCGGAGGTGAGGATCACGGAAACCTTCTTCGGATGCATGATCAGCCTGTTTAAAGTCTCCCGCCCGCCCATCACCGGCATAGAAAGGTCCAGGATCACCAAGTCTATTTCCGCGGAGTTTTTGAAAAAACAATCCAGCCCCTCCTTTCCGTTGGAGGCAGTGAAGACCTTGTACCCGCTCATTTCCAGCGCTATCCGGCATGCGCTCCGAAGATGCTCCTCATCTTCCACTATCAGGATGGCGCCACTGGATTGGGATTGATTCTTCTTCCCGGTTTGCCCCTCCGCCGCCACATCATAAACATCACCCATGGGGAACATCACCATAATGGTGGAGCCCTGCCCCACGACGCTTTGAACCACCACTGCCCCGCCATGGGCGCGGACTATGCCCAAAACCACAGCCAATCCCAGCCCCCGACCAGTGGGCTTTGTCGAGAAAAATGGATCGAAAATCTTCTGTATGGTCTCCTCTGACATGCCCGCTCCTGTGTCCTTCACTTCAACAATCAGGCATGGCCCCTCCGGCATGTCCGGTGATTCGTAGTATATCCCGCGCAGCCCCATGGCGCATTGCGCCTCCCTGGTGCGGATTGTCACTCTCCCCCCCCCCTCACCCAGGGCTTCGGCGGCGTTGGTGATCAGGTTCATCACAAGTTGTTGAAAACCAGCCACATCCAGCCAGGCCGGAGCCAGGTGAGGCGACAGCTCCATTAATAATTCAACTTTCCTGGAAAAGGAAACCCGCAACAGCTTGGCCATGTCGCTTATCAACTGGTTTGCGTCCACCTTTTTTGGCGCGGCGGAGCCTTTGCCCGCATAAGCCAGCATCTGCTGACAAATCACCGCGCTCAGCCGGGATGCCCTAATCGCTTCATTTATTCGCTCCCGCGCCTCAATGCTCATTGCCGGTTCCAACAGAGCCAGGTCCAGGTTCAACATTATGGTGGTGAGCAGGTTGTTAAAATCATGCGCCACCCCGCTTGCCAGCAGCCCCAGGCTCTCCATCTTCTGCGCTTGCCGCATCTTCTCTTCCAGCATCCGCTGTTCTTCTTCCATCCGGAGCCGGCCCGCCTTTTCCCGGATGAGGGAAATTCCCAATCCCGCATCCATGGCAAGAGCGCAGAGAAGGTCGACCTCCTCCTGGTCAAAGGCGTCCCGCTCACTGGAATAGACCATCAGCGCTCCCCAGGAGACTTCTTCCACAATTATGGGGAAAGCGCCGGAAGAGGCGAACCCTCGTTTGAGCGCCTCTTCTCTCCAGGGCGCGAATCCGGAATCGCTGGAGGAGTCGCGGTTCACCACAGGGGAGAGTGTCCGGATCGAGGTTCCCGTGGGGCCCCGGCCGGATGTTTCGTCGGCCCAGGTGACCGTGATGACATCCAGATAATCGCTTCCAAACCCAACCTTGGCGACAGGATTTACCGTCTTCTTTTCGTTATTCATCTTGGCGCCGATCCACGCCATCCTGTACCCGCCCACCTCCACCATGATGCTGCAGATTTTATTCAAAAACGAGGATTCGCTCCCTGCTTCGATCAGTTCATGATTCACCGCGTTCAGCGCCCGCAACGCCCGGTTAGCCCTTTGCAGGCTTCGCTGGGCCGAATCCAGGCTCAGAGCCGCCTCCTTTCTTTCGGTTATATCCTCTTTGACTCCAAGAAAGCCCTTCAATCGCCCCGCTTCGCCAAAGATAGGGGATATGGAAGCCCGCTCCCAATACAGATTCCCGTTCTTGCGTTTGTTCAAAAACTCCCCCCCCCACTCCTCACCCTTCCTGATCGTCTTCCACAGCTCCCGGTATACATCCGGAGGGGTGAAGCCGGACTTCAGGATCCCTGGCGTTTTCCCCATTAGATCTTCCAGGCGGTATCCCGTGACATCCAGGAACTTCCCGTTGGCGTAGGTGATCGCTCCCTTCTCGTCGGTCATCACCATGGAAATCGAACAATGGTCCATCGCTTTGGAGAATAACTCCACCGTCTCTTCCCCGGACCCAGGGCTCAACACACCATGGGCAACGGCCTCCAGAGTGGGGCCCTTCTTTCCACCAGGGATCGGCGTGAATTCAAACTCCAGCGTACAAGGATTCCCGTCGGCCGCCAGCGCTTCCAGTCGGGCGGTGGCGCCCATTCCAGCCTTGACATGGGTTATGGTTTCTTCCAGAGTTTTCATATTCGATTCGGATGGATTCATTATCTGCGACAATGTTTCCGGAATCTGATCGGTGGTGTATCCCAGGATCGATTGGATGGCGGAGGAGGCGTATCTGATCCGCAGGTCGAAATCAAGCAGGAGGAATATAGGCAGTGAGCCAAGGCGCTCATTTCCATCTGGTTTTCTCATTATCCACCATCTAAGCCGCATTTTTGGGGATTATCGCCATTTTATTGGTCGAAATTCAAACCATAAAAACAATACAAGTTATATTGTCAGTCTTGCCTCTGTCTCTAGTATTGGGATGACCCTGTTGCTGGAAATAAACGTTCCATAATTCGCTTCCGCGTCGCCTAGCGGTCAATGGTTAAATACTCATCGAACCAGAACTTTATCCTGAGTTTGCTGGCATTTTTATCAAAGTAAATGAGATTTCCCATAATCTCTGGGAGAAGCTGGCGCCAAAAAACAGGGCATGCAACCGCCAGGCTCTTATTCGGTCTTTAACAGCTTTGCCAGCGTATCCTTGAGCGTTGCAGCGGCCTGGTCTCTGGATATTTTCACTATCCCTTCCCCCATCTCCCCTGCCGGTGGAGCGAAAGCCTCATCCACTAAAAACATTACCAACGGCCCCTTGGCGCCATCGGGGGCTGGGGGGATATTCTGCAGCAGGGGATTGGCCATATCTTCTTCAACAAGGTCGGCTATCACCAGTTGTGGCCGGGTTACCCGGGCCAGTTCCACCGCCTCTGTGACATCCCTGGTAACGGAAACCTCCGCCTTGTAGCCCTGGATCAGATTTCCCATCTCCACAATGGAGCGCTGGCTCTGCCCCACCAGCAATATCTTAGCCTCGCCGCTGGGCAGGCGCATATAGAATTGGCTCCCCTCGCCTTTCTTCGATTCGAACTCAATTGCGCCACCCAGGGCGGTCATTATCTCCAAGGACAATGAAAGCCCTATACCCAGCCCCTTCTCCCCGGAAGTCCCCCTGCTGCGGCACTTCGGGTCCGCCTGGAAAAGGGTTTTGGAGAGGTTGGTGTCGATACCCATCCCTGTGTCCTTCACCACGATCGCCGGTCCACCTCGCGTGGCCATCCCCACTGTCACCCGCTGGCCTGGTTCGCTATATTTTATTGCGTTGGAGACAAGGTTGTGCAGCACTTCGGCCAGAAGCCCATGGTCCGAATATATGCTCCAGCCAAGAGGTATTTCGTTGACGATGGAGACATTTTTTGTGTTGGCCACCTCTCGCATTCTGTCGATCATCTCCTTGGCCATGGTCCAGCAATTGACAGGCTCGATCCTCGGATTGATCTTGCCATTTTTGAGGCGCCCCAGATCCAGCAACCGTTCGATCATCATCAAGAGGGAGTTGGCGGAGCTACCACACCTCTCCAGGAGCCGGTCTCTGATCTGGGCCTCCATATCCATATTTCCCACCGCATTTAGCATGCTTACGATGGAGCCTAGCGGCTCGCGCAGGTTGTGCGATAGCAGGGAAATGAAAGTGTCCTTCAGCTCGGTGGCTTTTTGGGCCCGCCAGAGGGCCTCTGCAATTTCGCGCTCTGCCTGTTTTCTGGAGGTAATGTCCCGGACAGCCAGGACTCTGGCCATGTTGCCTCGGTTGTGTATATTCCGGCCGCGAAGCTCCAGTGTTTTGGCGGATCCTTGGGGGCCCTGACGGGATATTTCCAGGAACCAGTAATCCCGGTCCTCCTGAAGCTCTTTTTCCACCGCCGAGCGGTCCTGGGCGCCCACCAATTCTGCGACGGAAACGCCGTGGATCAGACGATGGTTAACGCCGAACATTTTAGTAAACTGCCGGTTGGCGTCCACAATTCGACCGTTTTGAAGGATAGCTATCCCTTCGAAAGCCGCATCCGCCAGCGCCTGCATCCGCGCTTCGCTCTGACGTAGCGCCGTCTCCACCATTCGCCGATCTTTTACCTCACGATCCACCTCGATCACCTTCGCCCGCAGCATGGCGTTGGCCTCTTCCAGCTGTTTGGCCAGGCCGCGTTGGGTGTCCTGCAGTCTCTTCTTTTCAAGAAACAAAGCCATCTTTGCGCGGAGCAAGGCGATGTCATACGGCTTGACGATGTAATCCTCGGCTCCAGCTTCCAGGCAGCGAGTGGCGCTTCCCACATCGTCTACTCCAGTGAGGACCAGAACCGGAATAGACCTCAGCTTTTTGTCGGACCTGATGGCTTCTAGTACCTTATATCCATCGATTCCCGGCATCACCAGGTCAAGCAACACCAGGTCCACCCGCTCCCTGTTAAGGAGCCCCAAGGCATGTGGCCCACTTTCGGCCAGCAGGACCAGATGTCCCATCTCGGTGGTAATCAGGCGTTTGAGCATGGCGCAGGTTATTTCGCAATCGTCCAGGACCAGCACGGTTTGGCAAGACTCAGGAGGGATTTGG
>Ga0224496_10001780_pt1 | contig 13157 bp, 14 predicted proteins | sample SF_Jul11_sed_USG_2_FD_168127 | JGI IMG/M metagenome (GOLD analysis project Ga0224496, IMG submission 168127) | Sediment microbial communities from San Francisco Bay, California, United States - SF_Jul11_sed_USGS_8_1 | ecosystem: Environmental > Aquatic > Marine > Sediment | place: USA... | reverse complement strand
GAAAGTGATGCGGGCGTAGCGGCCCGCTTGCCCCCATTCTGCCCGAGCCAAAAGTCGGCTCTTGGCCTCGTATCGAGGCCCAGACCAAGCGCGTTTCCACACAGCCTCGACCCATAGCGAACGTTTGTTAGAGCAGAGAATAGGGATCGCTTAGGCCGCTAGCGCAAGCAAGGGGTTATCTGTCGACAGTATCTGGCCGCCATCGATCAAGACCCGTCCTTACCGATCAAGACCCGGCCTGAGAGCACATCCTCCAGAAAGCTTTTCTGATTGTCCAGCTTGAGGAAATGCCGGTAAGCCTCCGTACCGAACCGGAACGGATCCAACAGAAAAAAGGCCACGCTCATCTGGTCGACCGAGTCGAATCCATGCCCGGAAAATCGTTTCAAAAAATACTCGCGCTTGCTTGGCGCCATTGTCGCGAACATGGTGACATAGGCGACATACTCATGTGCCAGCATGCTCGCCTTCGTAGCAGTGAAGTTTGCGGCAGCCACGGCGTGGGCGACTTCGTGCACCAGCATGCTTCTATAGAGTGCCCGGTCCATCGGTGGGTCGGCCCACGGATCGTGCTTTATACATTCTGAAAAAACGAGCATGTAGACGCGCTGACGTGAATTATCGTAGCAACCATAGGCCGACAAGTTCGCCATATCTGGGAGCTTTTTAACCAGATACACCTCGACTGCTCCGGTCGCATCGAGGCCGTTCGCGGTGAGAAAACTGATCGCTTCTCGTGCCGCTTCGCACGCGGTGTCGACGTCACTGCGATCAACAGAATAGACCCGCACATTAATGTTGGAACAACGCAATTCGTCGCCATGCGCGAAGTTCACCGCGTTTAGCGCACAAACTAGAATGGCTATCCCCACGCATGCTCGCACCACAGCCGACTTAAAACGTTTGAAGCTGTTGATGCTTGATGGAGTGCGGTCACCTTGCTCTGGGTGGATCGTAACGGTAACTACACTTTCGCCGCACAGCTTAAAGCAACCGGTGTTATTCATATGAGTTGTTCGGAGGCCCCCTGCGGGTGGTTTAGTGCTTCAAGCGCAAATAAATACAAAAAGATAGCCAGTTAACGTGTTGCCTTTCTTTCAGGCACAAACAGCGCAAAAGTGAATGCCGAGTGAAACCGAACCTCGCCGTGAGGATCCCTACAGGCCATTGGCCAACAGACCCAAGGTAGCCGGGGTCTCAGAGCATGACTTGACTGAGATCAAATTACCTCTTGATTCGTAGCAAGATAGGGGTCGACCCGAATTGATCCCACTCACAGAGGCTTTCGTTAATCGCATTGACCGACCGCTTTTGGCCGAAAGCAGCCAAAAAGAAGACTTTCCCGTCAGTTGCTCTCGAACCGTAACCCGCCGATCACTTTCCGCCACTTCACGATTTCCGCGCGGATGTAGTCGTCGAGCTCCCCGGGAGTGCTCGACTGCACCTCCGCGCCCAGCCCCTTCAGCCGCTCGGCCACCTCGCGCCGCTGCAGCACAGCGACCACTTCGGAATTGAGCTTGTTGATGACCGTGCCTGGCGTCCGCGCGGGCGCGAGCAGCGCAAACCATGCCATCGCCTCGAAATCCGGCAGTCCCGCCTCGACCATGGTTGGCACGCGCGGCAGCGCGGGCGAGCGCCGCGGGCTGGTCACCGCCAGGGCGTGGAGCTTGCCGGCATGCACGTGCGGCGCGCCGGAGGCAGTGCTGCCGAACATGAGCGAGATCTGGCCGCCAAGCAGATCGTAGATCGCCGGGGCACCGCCTTTGTATGCGACGTGGACCATCCTGATGCCGGTCATCGACGAGAAGAGCAGCGCCGCGAGGTGCGCCGCCGTCCCGATGCCCGAGGTCCCGTAGTCAAGCTCACCGGGCCGCGCCCGGGCAAGCGCGACCAGCTCCTTCACCGACCGCACGGGCAACGACGGATGCACGAGCAGCGCAGCCGGCACCACCGCAACCATCGAGACCGGGGCGAAATCCTGAAGCGTGTCGTACGGTAGTTTCACCTGTAGTACTGGGTTGGTGACGTGCGTCGTCAGCGCCATCAGCAGGGTGTAGCCGTCGGATGGGGCCCGCGCGACGATCTCGCTGCCGATGACGCCGCCCGCGCCGGGGCGGTTGTCGACCTGCACGATCTGCCCCCAGGATTCGTAGAGCTTCGCCGACAGGATGCGGGCAAGGATGTCAGTCGCGCCGCCGGGAGCAGCCGGCGCGATGATCCGGACGGTACGACTGGGGTAGTTTTGCGCGAGCGCGACAGGCACCGCGATCAACACCGCAGCGACGATCGTCAACGCTGCCACGCTCCTCTTTCCCGATTCAAGCATCAATTATTCTGCCCTCCTCGCGGGCTCCTATTCTAACCGCCCGGCGACGCGCCGCGGCGGGGAAACGGGTTAGAATTCCCCTTCACCAGATACAGGAATTTACATGGCCCAGCTTTTCGAGGACGAGCTCGACCAGGCAATGCAGCAGCTCTTTGACGAGACCATCGAGGCGATCCGGCTCGCCAAGGTAAGCCCGGATCTCGACGATCTTTCCGCGACGTTCGCGGTCGCGCTGCTCAAGCTCGGGCTCGCGACTGGTTTTGTCGAGCAGCAGCACCCGGGGTTCGCCAAGGAAGTCGAGGTGAAGCGCCAGCGCGTCATTGCGGCGTTGACGCAGGAACAGCAGAAGCACTGAGAACCCGTGACCCGTGATCTGACGAGATAACACGAAGTCAACCACCGTTCGCCGCTCACTGCTCACGAACTTATGAAACTGCCCATCTATCTCGACAACGCCGCCACCACCCCGGTCGACCCGCGCGTGGTCGAGGCGATGCTGCCCTATCTCTCCGAGCATTTCGGCAACCCGGCGAGCGGCACGCACGTCTTCGGCCGCGCCGCGCGCCGCGCCGTGGAGCAGGCGCGAGCCGAAGTCGCCGCGCTGCTCAACGCGGATCCGGCCGGGATTGTCTTCACTTCGGGCGCAACCGAATCGAACAACCTTGCCTTGAAGGGCGCCGCGGCAGCGAACGCGGAACGCGGCCGGCACCTGCTTACGCTTTCGACCGAGCACAAAGCCGTGATCGACACCATGCACGAGCTCGAGCGCCGCGGATTCGATGTGACTTTCCTCGCACCGGGAAAGAGCGGCCTCGTCGACCCGGAGAAGTTCCGCGCGGCGCTCCGGCCCGACACCATCGCGGCGTCGGTCATGCTCGTTAATAACGAGATCGGCGTGATCCAGGACATCGCCGCGCTCGGTGCGTTGTGCCGCGAGCGCGGTATTGTGTTCCATGTGGACGCGGCGCAGGCGACCGGGAAACTCGAGATCGACCTGGCGGCGCTGCCGGTCGATCTCATGTCGCTCACTGCGCACAAGACCTACGGGCCAAAAGGCATCGGCGCACTTTACGTGAGGCGCGGCGTGAAGATCGAGGAACAGATGCACGGCGGCCGCCACGAGCACGGCATACGCTCGGGCACGCTCGCCACGCACCAGATCGCCGGCATTGGTGCTGCCTTCCGCATCGCCCGCGAGGAAATGGCCGGCGAGGTGCCGCGCATGCGCCACCTCCGCGACCGGCTCTGGGCGGGCTTGCGCGACATCCCAGAGTTGACCCTCAACGGCGACATGACGAAGCGCGTCGCGAACAACCTAAACTTCACGCTCGCCTTGCCCGGCAGCGAGGCGGTGCTCTCCGCGCTCACCGATATCGCCATTTCCTCCACCGCCGCCTGCGACTCGGGCAGCGTCTCGCATGTGCTCTCTGCACTCGACCCCGAAAACGCGCGCGCCGGAGCCGCGCTCCGCATCACCGTCGGGCGCTTCAACACCAGGCAAGAGATCGACTACACCGTGCAACACCTCCGCGACAAGATCGAGGACTGCCGCGCGGGGCGCCTGGCGGCATAAGGCCTTCCGCTCGTCTAGTCCCTGCGCATTACGAGGTACGGTGGCCCGGCACTGGCAATCGCAGTAATCTTCCATCAGGCAGGCGCGGATCTTCCCGGCCCGCCGTTATTTCCCACAGGAGGCACCATGCGCTTGAACATCGTTGCGTTGTCGCTGACGGCCGGATTGTTCTGGGGTGCGGCAATCCTGATCGTGGGCGCGGCAAACCTTGCGTGGCCCGGCTACGGGCAAGCATTTCTGCAGCTGATTGCCTCGATCTACCCTGGCTACCATCCCGGCCCGGGCTTCGGGCAGGTCCTGATCGCAACGCTCTACGGCGTAGTCGACGGCACGATCGGCGGCGCGATCTTCGGCTGGCTTTACAATATGCTCGCAGGCGTCTTTTCAGCGCAACGCACCTGATCGTCAGCCGCGCCAGGGGCGCACCGCGCTCTTGATGGAGGCACCGATGGACAACGCGGAACGCCGCGACTACCGCCACATCCGGGTGCGGCCGATTGCCGGCGCGCTCGGCGCCGAGATCGAGGGCGTCGATATTGCGCGGCCCCTTGGGGCCGAAACGGTCGAGGAAATCCGCCAGGCGTTTCTCGATCACCTGGTAGTCTTTTTTCACGGCCAGGATCTTAAACCGCAACAGCAGCTCGCTTTCGCCCAGCACTTCGGCACGCCGATGGAGTATCCGCAGCTGAAAGGTCTGCCCGAGTGCCCGATGATCACCCCGGTGATCAAGCTCGAGAACGAGCGCGTCAATTTCGGCGGCATCTGGCATTCGGACACCACCTATCTTGAGCGCCCGCCGATGGCGAGCATGCTCTACGCGCTGGAGGTTCCGCCGTACGGCGGCGACACCCTCTTTGCCAGTCAGTATCTTGCCTATGAAACGCTGTCGAACGGACTGCGAAACGCGCTGGACGGGCTCATTGGCATCAATTCGTCGCTTAAGGCGGACGCCTCAAGGACACGCGAGGATCGCGTGCGCGCCGCCGGCGGCGAGATGAAAGTGCTCGTCGGCAAGCATCCCGTAGTGCGAACGCACCCCGAGACACGGCGCAAAGCACTCTACGTCAACGTCGGCCATACGTTACATTTCGAAGGCTGGGCAATCGAGGAGAGCCAGCCGCTGCTCGAGTACCTGTTCCGCCATCAGGTGCGGCCGGAGCTCACCTGCCGCTTCACCTGGCAGAAGGGCTCGCTCGCGTTCTGGGACAACCGCTGCGTGCAGCACCTCCCGGTGAACGACTATCACGGCTTTCGGCGCGTCATGCATCGCGTAACGCTGGCGGGCGACGTACCGCGCTGATGCCGAAGATTCTCGCCTCGCTGCTCGTCGGCGAACGTCGCGATATGTTGGAGAACTGACACCGCACCGACGCAGCGCGACTGGAGGGCCCATGAAGCCGGTTTGGCGTCGACTCCAACCGGGATTTGCCGCCGCGTTGCTAGTGGCGGTCGCACAGGCGTTCGCCGCCGCCCCGGCCTCACCCTTATGGATGCTAATGGGGCGGCACGGCGAGTGCGCGGAAATCGCGGTACTCGAGCGCAAGATCCCCCACTTGGGTGAAATTCGCGATCCGGCGGCTTTCGCACAGCGCATGCGCGCCCGCGGACGCGATGTCGTTACGATGGAGATGCCAGGAGGCGCGGTGGAAGTGACCGTTCCCGGCGAAGGCCTCGCGTTGGTCTTCGTGCCGGCGGACAGGTGCCGCCGCGCCGGTGCACACTGAGCCGGACCTAGGACGATTCGTGCGCCGCATGGAAGCTCGTTGTGCAGATCAAGTCCGCGCGCGCCACGTGCGCGCTTCCTTGACACGTCCGGGGGCGCTGGCTAACCTCGGCGTTCCCCAAAGAAACCTACTATGAGACTGACTGCAGTCGAAAAAGTCCTCGCCGCGAAATGCGGCAAGTCGGCCGTGCGGCCGGGCGAGGTCGTCTACCCCGATCCCGATTTCATCATGATCCACGACGGGGTGGTAATGGGCGCGAAGCGCGAGCTCGACGCGCTCGGCATCAACCGGCTGGCCGCCCCCGACAAGGTCATGATGGTGACCGACCACGACGTCATCTACGGCAGCGCACGCGCCGCCGAGCGCGGTGCGTTCAACCGGGAGGCAGCTCGCGCCTGGGGCGTAAAGAATTTCTACGACGTCGGACGCGGCGGGCACGGCCACATCTTTCCGATGGAAACCGGGATGCTCCTGCCGGGCATGTTCTACTTCGACAACGACCGCCACGCGACCAACGCCGGCGCGATCGGCGCATTCGGCTTCCGCATGGGCACCGAGATTTCGCGCGTGCTGGCAACCGGCACCAACTGGGTGATGGTGCCCCGCTCGGTCCGGCTCAACATCAATGGCAGGCTCAAGCCCGGGGTGCATGCGCGCGACGTAGGCTTCCATATCGCCACGCTGATCAAACAAGGCGTGCTGCCATTCGACCTCGATTACCGGGTGCTGGAGTACACCGGCGAGCTCGACCAATTCGACCTCGCCGCACGCACCGCGCTCTGCTCGAGCCCGACCGAGATGCGCGCTTACGGAGTATTCCTGCCGCCCTCGGAGGCGATTCTCGAACACGCGCAGTCAAAGGCCACCCGCCCGTTCACGCCGGTCTACGCCGACGCCGACGCGCAGTACGATGCCCAGGCCGAGATCGACGTCGCTGCGCTCGAGCCGCAGATCGCCCTCCCCGGCGGCGTCGAGCACGCGGTCGACATCTCGGAGATCGCTGGCGAGCCCATTTCCCATGCCTTCATCGGCTCTTGCGGCTCGAGCATGTACCAGGACATGGTCGAGGCCGCGCGCTACCTTGAGGGCCGGCGGCTCGCGCCGAACGTGCGGCTCTTCATCGCACCCGGCTCGGAGGCATCGACTCAGCGTATGGCACGAGAAGGAATACTGGCGACGTTTCTCGAAGCCGGCGCGGTAATACTGCCGGCGGGCTGCGGTCCGTGCAACGACGCCGTCGTGGGGCCGGTGCACTCGGGCGAAGCGTCGATCTCGACGGCCGCGAACAATAATTTCGGGCGCTTCGGGCCGAAGGACGCGAAGCTGTATCTCGGCAGCCCGGCGACGGTGGCGGCCTCCGCGGTCGCTGGCCAGATAACGGATCCGCGCACGATGGTTAATGCCTGACCCGTGACGACTGAATTCCCATGGCGATTAAAGGGCCGCTGCTACAAGCTGGGGCACGACGTGCCCCATCCGGGCGGCGTCGTGCCCGCCCGCATCATCACCGGCCGCTACTTCGACGCGAAGGACATCACGCCGCACCTCTTCGAGGAGACGGATCCCGGATTCCACGAGCGCTCCCGCCCCGGGGACATCATCGTCACCGGCCGCAACTTCGGCATGGGCCCGAAGATGAACGGCTATATCGCGATGCAGGCGCTCGGGCTCGGGCTCGTCTGCGAGTCGATGCCCTTCCTCGCCTACCGCGCCGCGATCGGGTGCGGACTGCGGGTGATGACCGATTGCGTCGCCGCCACCGAGATGTGCGACACCGGCGACGAGCTGGAGGTTGATTTCCGCAACGGGCTGTTCGTCAACCACACCCGCAGTATCAGGCGCGAGTACCCGCCGATTCCCGACGGCTTGCTCGAAATCGTCGAGTTGGGCGGCAACGCGGGCTGGCTCAAGCAGTGGTGGGCACAGCGTGGTGCGGCGGCGCCGCGATGAAGCAGCCGCGCCTGCCGATTCTCTTGACCCAGACCAGTTGACATCGTGACTCTCAAGACATTCATGCTTTGCGGCGTGCTTGCGCTCGGGCCGGCCGCCGCGCTCGCACAGTCCGCCTCCGACGCGCAACGGTGCCGCACGATCACCGGCAATCCAGACCTCGCAATCCAGCACTGCACCCGGGCGATCGACTCCGGCAAGCTTGCTGCGCGCGAGCTCGCGCAGGTCTATTTCAGCCGCGGCGTCGAGCTGACCACCAAGGGCGAGTTCGACCGCGCCATTGCTGACTTCGACATTGCGATCAAGACGGATGCCAAGCTGACCGAGGCTTATTACAGCCGCGGCATTGCCTGGGCCAACAAGGGCGAGCCGGAGCGGGCGATCGCCGACTTCGACGCCGTGCTGCGCGCCGACGCCAGGAACGCGGACGCGCTGCACTCGCGCGGCACCGAGTCGATGGTCAGGGGCGACTACCTGCGCGCGCTAGCCGACTTCGAGGCGACGCTGCGCGCAAACCCCAAAGCGCAAGACGTATTCTTCCCTCGCGGCCGCGCCCTGTTCTACTCGGGTGAATTCACGCGCGCGGCGGCTGATTTCGCCAAGGCGCATCAGGCCCAGCCGAGCAACTACACCGCGCTGTGGCTCTATCTCTCGCGCAAGCACGGCGGCGTCGCCGACGCCGAGGCGCTGATCGAGCGCGACACGCGCACGACCCGCGACGGCAGCTGGCCTGCCGGTGTGATCGCGCTCTACGCCGGCGAAGCAGAGCCTGATCCGGTGATGGGCTCGGCCGACGACCGTGATCCCAAGAAGCAGACGGAGCAGCGCTGCGAGGCGCAGTTCTACATCGCGCACTGGCACCTGCTGCAAAAGGCAAACGACCGGGCGCTGCCGCTGCTCGAAGAAGCGCAGCGCTCGTGTCCGAAGAACGTGATCGAGTACGAGGGCACCCTCGCCGCCCTGCGGCAATTAAGGACGCGATGACTGCCGTATGACCGAGCGCCGCAACGAGCACGGCCAGCCGATCGGCCCACCGCTGCCCGGCTGGAGGTCCCCGCCGCGCCCACCGCGAGAGCCGATCGCAGGGCGCTACTGCCGGGTCGAGCCGCTCGATCCCGAGCGCCACGCGGCAGAATTGTACGAGGCCAACTCGAAAGAGCGTACCGACCGCGCATGGACTTATATGTCGGCCGGGCCGTTCGCCTCGTTCGAGGCGTACCGGGACTGGATGCAGTCCGCCTGCCGCAGCGACGACCCGCTGTTTCACGCCATCGTCGACACGGCGAGCGGCAGGGCCATCGGCGTGGCAAGCTACATGCGCATCGATCCTAAGAACGGCGTGATCGAGGTGGGCAACATCCTCTACTCGCCGCTGCTCGCGCGCACGCGCGCGGCGACCGAAGCGATGTATCTCATGATGAAGCGCGCCTTCGAGCTGGGCTACCGTCGCTACGAATGGAAGTGCGATGCGCTGAACGCGGCCTCGCGCGCCGCGGCGCAGCGGCTGGGGTTCTCATTCGAGGGGATTTTCCGCCAGGCGGTCGTCTACAAGGAGCGCAGCCGCGATACCGCGTGGTACGCGGTAATCGACCGCGACTGGCTGGAACTGGAAAAGGCTTACCTGCAGTGGCTGGAAGCCGGGAATTTCGACGCGGGCGGCGCGCAGCGCGTGGCTCTTTCCAGCCTTACCGGCCGATCGCTCGCCGCACGCGGTTAGGATTCATAATAACTATTTGTTTATACGATGTTTTTCAAGCCGTCTCCGCCGACGCAGCGGCTAGAACACGTCCTTCACCAGCAGGTTCGGCAGCCAGGTCGCCAGCGCCGGGTAAAAGATCACCAAAATCAGCGTCAAAAGGTCGGTCAGGAAGAACGGGATCGAGCCCTTCACCACCTCGGTCACTGGTATCTTCGACACCCCGCTCACCGCGAAGATGTTGAGCCCCACCGGCGGCGTGACCACGCTCATCTCGACCGCGAGGGTCAGCATGATGCCGAGATGAATCGGATCGATCTTGAGCGCGTAGGCGACCGGGAATACCACTGGTACCGTCAGCAGCACGATCGCCACGCCGTCGACGAACGCGCCGAGCAGCAGCGCCACCCCCATGAACGCGAAGGTGAACATGAGCGGGGTCAATCCCATCTCGACCACCGCCTCGGTGATCTTCTGCGGCCAGTAGAGATTTGCGGCGAGGAACTGGAACACGCCGACGCTGCCGACGAGGAACAGCACGACCGCCGTCAAGTTCAACGCACGGCAGGTGGTGGGGATGAGCTCTGCGATGAACTTTCGCCCCGCGCTCAGCAGCCCGTAGAGCAGCGCGTAGCCGCAGGCGGCCGCCGCGGCCTCGGTCGGGGTGAACAACCCGCCGTAGAGCCCGCCGAGGATCAACACCGGCATGCCGAGCGCCGGCGCCGCGCCCTTGAATTCCTTCCACAGACGCCGGCCGTTGAACTCGCCGCGCGGCAGCTTCAGATACCAAGCGAGGAAGATAACGCTCAGGGCATTGCCCAGGGCGAGCAACATCCCGGGAATCACGCCGGCGAAGAACAGCCGCACGACCGAGGTCTCGGTCACGATCCCGTACAGGATCAGGATGATGCTCGGCGGGATCAGCATCGCGATGCCGCCGGCGGTCGCCACCAGGCCCGCCGCGAACCATGGCGGGTAGCCGCGCTTGGTCATCTCGGGAATCGCGATGACGCCCATCGCCGCCGCCATCGCGACGCTCGAGCCCGAGATGGCGCCGAACATCACGCAGGCGAGCACGGTGGCGACGCCGAAGCCGCCGGGCATCCAGCCGACCAGCGCGTCGGCAAAACGGAACAGTTGACCGACGAGACCGGTGCGCTCCATCAGGAACCCCGCGAAGATGAACAGCGGGATCGCCATCAGCGAGTAGCGGCCGATGAAGTTGAAGAAGGCGCGAAAGATGACGGTGGGCTCGAGCAGCGGATCGATGAGGACGTAAGCCGCGCTCGCCGCGCTCAAAGCGATGCCGATTGGCACGCTCAGCACGAGCAGCACGAGAACCGCTAGCCCCACGAAGTACACCCGTTTTCCTCCCGTTGCCGGTCAGCGGGTCAATCCGGCATCCCGTCGTCGAATGGCGGCTCCACCAGGACGGTCTTGCCGCGCAGCCGCTGGATCTCCCGGTAAATCTGGAAAAACATTGACACCGCCATGAAAGCGAAACCGACGAGCAGCGCGGCGAGAAACGGCCACATCACGAACGCCAGGCTCTCGGTTCTCACCTCGTAGGTGATGCTATCGTGCACCTCGGGGATGCCCCACCACACCACCGCCAGCAGGAATACGAACGAAATGCCGAGCGCGATGATCTTTACGATTTCGGCCACGAAAAACGCGCGCGGCCCCGCCTGCTCCAGGAGCTGCACGAACAGGGTCACGTTGAGATGCGTGTCGCGCCGCTGAGCGATGCCGAAGTATAGGAAGACGCCGCTCAGGATGAAAAACGTGACCGCGTCCTGCTGCCACTCGAAGGAAAAGCCGAAGGCGTAGCGCCGGATGACCTCGAGCAACGCAAGCAACGTGCAGCCGAGCAGCAGGAGCGCGGCAGCGCGCGCCAGGAACATGTCCTGGAACGCGCGCCAGATCGCGTACGCCTTCTCCATGAGGCGCGCGACCGCCTATTTGATTACGATCTTGGACGCGTGCTTCGAGCAGTCGACCTTCTCGATCCACGAGGTGCCGGTCGGGTTTTTCGCCGACAGTTCGCGGCCCTCTTTGACGAAGAGATCGACCCACTTGTTCGCCTCCGACGGGGTCTTGGTCTTGACGTAGCGGGTCGGTGCATCACCGCTTGCGCTCACCATGGCGGTGACTTCGTCCGGCTTCATCCAGTAGACGCCCGGCTTGGACGGGTCCTTGGTCCCGTACTTGTCGTAGGTCATCTTGTCGACGCACCAGTTGAGTTCTTTCTGGACCTGGATTGTCTCCTTGATCAGTCCGTCGAGCGCGGTCCGGGTGTCCGCGGGCAGCTTGTCCCACCAGCGGCGGCTCGCGCTGACCATGTAGTAGTCGCCGATGAACGCGCCGGCGCCGCCGATCGAGAAGTACGGCGCCTGCTCGCGCACGGACAGCCAGCCGCCGATGCTCGTCATCAGCCCGTCGATCACGCCGGACTCCAGTGCGCTCGGCACGTCGCCGAAATTCATCACGACCGGGTTCGCCTTCCACGCCTCGAGCGAGGCATTCTCCACCGGGCCCATGCTGCGAACCTTGCGGCCGTTGAAGTCGTCGGGACTCGCGTAGCGTTTCTTACCGCCCACGCCCATGCCGAAGCTCATGTGGCCGGCGCCGAACACCTTGATCAACTGCTTCTTCTCCAGCCGGTCGACCAGCATCTGGTAGGTCTGCGTCTTCTCGATGTTGTCCACGGCGCCCACCGTCGTGAGGATACCCGGCCCGACGACCGACATCATCCAGGCATCGACCGGTGCGGCTTTGCCGATTTGCATCCAGGTCATCTCCAGGTTGCCCTGGCGCATTGCCTCGAAGGCCTCGGGAAGGGTGTAGAGCGCCCCGGCAAAGTAAAGACGCGCCTCGCTGCCGGGAAGTACCTGCGGCAGCCGGTCGGCGAAATGCTTCATGGCAAGCCCCGCCGGGTGTGGCGGCGGCGGGAAGTCACCCACAAAGCGCAACACGACCTTCTTCTGCGCGTAGGCGTCGCGATCGACGACGCCCAAAGTCATGCCAAGGACCGCCACAAAAACGGCGGCGACAGCCTTCAGCCCGAAACGGCGTACCACTTTGCGATCCATGATTGTCCTCCATCCACGATAATCGGTCCCTGGACGCCGCTTAGTCATACACGGCTTGTAAATTAGCGTTAACTAAGAACAAACTATATCATCGCGGTGGCCTGGTCAAGCCGAACAAAAAGCAAGGTCCCGGCTGCTGTCCCGGACCCTCCGACACAGCTGGACAGCGTACAGGGGGCCGGTCGCACGACACCAGATAAGTTACTCGGCATGCAGTTGGACCTCCATGGGAAGTGTCCTATAGTAGCGCGCGATTTCCCGTGGCACGGTGACCCAGATGCGGTCGCGATAGCCCAACATATGCTTGAATGCGCGGCGCAACTGCACGATGCGAAACGGCTGCCCAACGATGAAAGTGTGCAGCGATATGCCGAACACCAGCGGCGCGTCCTCCGACTGGCGCAGCATCTCGTCGAACTGGTCGACCAGCATGCCGGCGTACTCTTCGCCGGTGCAACGCCGGCCCACGATCGCCGGCTGGTCATTCAACTCGATCGGGTACGGCACCGACAGGATAGTCCCGCCCGTGCCTTTCACCCAGAACGGCTGCTCGTCGCAGGTCCCCCAGTCGAGCACGTAGTCGTAATCATTCTCGATTAGCAGGTCGGTCGTGACGAGACTCGGCGTGAGATAGGGCGAGAGCCAGCCCGCGGGTCTCATCCCGTCGGCCGCCGTCATCAGCGCCGTCACGTCCTCCACCATCTTGCGCTCGGTTGCTTCGGCCATGTCGATCGGACGTTCGGTGCCATTGGAGATTCCGTGCCCAATCATCTCGTCGCCGCGATCCCGGTAGCGC
>Ga0224496_10001779_pt1 | contig 13157 bp, 26 predicted proteins | sample SF_Jul11_sed_USG_2_FD_168127 | JGI IMG/M metagenome (GOLD analysis project Ga0224496, IMG submission 168127) | Sediment microbial communities from San Francisco Bay, California, United States - SF_Jul11_sed_USGS_8_1 | ecosystem: Environmental > Aquatic > Marine > Sediment | place: USA... | reverse complement strand
GAGCACGATCCAGCTCATGAACTCTTCCTCGAACGTACTGATCCCGGCCTCCACCGCTTCCAGCTTCGCCTTGACCACGAGCAGGAGGGCTCGCCACCGTTGGCGCACCGCCTGCTCCCACGCTCGATCCCGATCCGTCTCCGACCGACGCAACCCCCGGCTTGCCGTATAGACAATCGTCTTGTCCGTCTTCGCGGGCATCGTCAGCACGAACCGAATCCGTCGCTGCTGTAGCTCGAACATGATCGCCGCGCGATCCCCCTGCCACCCCGACGTGAACGACGTGGCCCCGTACTTCTGTAACAGTCGTTCGATCTCCGCCTTCGACCGCTCCGCGCTTACCTCTGTCTGTGCTGCGTACCGCATGCGCCTCCTACACCGTGATGGTGCCCCCCTCGCCCTTCTCCGCCGCCTGCTTCAGGCGCTCCACAAGCTGCTCCATCGCGGGATTGCGCTCCCCGGCCTGGATGGCCTCCAGCTTCTTCCGCCAGCGTTCGTCCGGGTTGAACGTGCCCGACTCGCACGCGAGCAACTCCGTCTTCCATTCCTCCGGGAGCGAGAAGTAGATCGTGCAGTAGGTGCAGTCGAAGTCATCGTCCGCATCCGACAGATACAGCGGGTGCTGCGCCAGGCGATCCAGCACCGCTTGATACTGTTCGCGATTCCCCCCGCCATTGCGGGTATAGATCGCAATCTTCCCTTCCGCGACAAAGGCGTCTCGAAACCGGCCCACGTCACCGGGCAGAAGCCCGAGCGTCGCCAGGATGAACGTCGCGTGCTGATTCTGGCCAAATATGACATGATAGAAACTCATCGGTCGGCTCCTCCTTCATCGGTCCTCCATGTCCTCCGTCACTCTCGGGGTGTAGCTCCGCAAGAACTGAAACAAGATCTCCACGTTCCGCCCCCGCACGATCGGCCCGGCCTCGGCGGCAGCCTTCAGCTCCTGGGCCAGCCTCATGCGCTCCCACTGGCTCAACCCCCCCACGTACCCTGACTCGAAGAGCGCCTGCTCCGCCTTATCCAACCGCGCGGGTATCCTGTTCCGTCTTCGCCGCGACGATCTCTGCCGCGCCCACCCACATGATCAACTCGAACGACAGCCGTCGATAGGCTTGCCCTGGCTTCTCGCCCTTGGGGTCATTCGAGTTCGGCACCAAGCAGTACGCCTGGACGCCCCAGCTCTTCACTTCATCGACAATCAACAGCGCCGGATACCACGGGTCGTCCTGCTGCGTGATCTGCACAATGTCTCCCGGCCTCAACGGACGCGCCATCACCAGTCCCTCCGATACCAGTCCAGGATGCCCATTACGTAGGCTCCTCGGGCCGAAACCGCGCCCGGATGAAGTCCGCTAAGTCCGGGGCACCGCCTCGCTCCTGTGTGCGCAGGTCATGCCACCGGTTATGAATCGGCCAGAGGTCCATTCGTCCATTCACCCGAAAGTGATACTCTGACTTCCATTCGACCTCATACCCCTCCCACTGTAACGCCAGAATCGCTGCCGTCCGCTCCGGCAACCGTGCCTTCCGGCGGGCCTGCTGCTCAGTCCTCCACTGCTTCCAGCCGTCGTCGTCCATCGTTCCGATCCCCAACCAGTGCCTTGAGTCCCTGATACAGCAGATCCCACGCCGTCAGCTCCAAGCGCGGGAAGTCTACGACCCGCCCGCTCTTCCAGAACAGTTGCCGACGCGCCGGGATGCGATTGCGCAACCGCACGAGATACGTCCCTCGGGTCTTCTCCTTGTTCTCATCGATCCGCGCGATCTCGCCCTCATGCAGCAAGACACTGCGGGTCGCGTCCCCGTGGGGCCACAGTTCAATCCGAATGTAGAGCATCCTCTCTCCTCCACATAGCACGCGGGCCTGACCTATCGAGAGACCAGACCCGCGTCCATGCCATGCGTCTCCACCGACTGCTTACGAGGACCGTTGCACCACGCGCCGCTCCGGCCTCGACACGTCCCACACGTTCGCCTTCTTGACGATCATCGCCTCGTTGTACTTGAGCGCCAAGAGCTGCGCGATCACGTTGTCGATCACATTACAGCGCGACGACAGATCCACGTGCGCACAGAACTCCTTGATCGGCACCCCGTCCACCGTGACCTCGTGGAAGTTATGGGACATCCCCTCCTTGATCCGGTAGCGTTTCCCCGACTGCCCCATCACGAAGATGTGTCGGTTCTCCTGCCACGCCTGCTCCTGCTCCGGCGTGAGGAGTTCTCGAAGGGTCGCCTCGGCCTTCGCTCTGGCGGCCTGTCGCTTCACCTCCAGCTCATCAGCCAGGCGCTTCGCCTCGGCCTGCCGGAGCTGCTGCGCGGCGATCTCCTCCGGTGTCGGCGCGACCATCCGGCCCACCTGGGTCGGGGCCGCGTACGTGATCTCGCTCCCGGTCACTTGCCACGTCGTCCACACGGACGTACTCGCGCTCGTCCCTTCATCGGCGGTCCAGGTCCCCCAGCACTGATCGGTCCCGCTCGTCGTCGTGGCGCTGGTCCCGGTCGCGGTCTGCCAGCCGTACCACGTCTGCGTCGGACTGATCGCGCTATTCGTGCCCGTCGTCACCCAATTCGACCACGTCGCCGTGGGCTCGTATTCATAGTTGGTCGCCATCCGTTCACCCGCCTTGCATCTGCGGGCTCATGATGATCTTCTCCGCGCTCGGATCGAACTCGTCCATCACGCGCCCTTTCTCGCCCTTCTTGTCCACTGCGTAGGCCAGGTACCCCTTCTTCTTGAGCGACGCGAACATCGTCTTCGCCGCATCGACTTCCGGCTGGTTGTCCTCGCTCCAGATCAGCCGCGTGTCGCCGCTCTCGTCCAGAATCGACATCTCGCCCTTCGCCATCGTCGCACTACTCATTCTCGTCCTCCCTTGGTGAGGCCCCGCTCATCGCACGAGCCCAGTTCAGTTGCGAGCCCTTCCAGCAGGCTCCGGTCGTGGCTATGAATCGCGCCCCCATTCAAGAGCCGCCGCAGCACGACGCTGTACGGCAGCGCCTGGTCCCCTCGCAGGAACACTCCGGCCCAATCGGTCCCGAAGCGAATCGGGCCGGTCTCCACGCGCACTCCGGCCCAGGGAATCTCTTGAATCTTTGGCATGGGGAATACCTAATCCATTCCCCTGTACGTTGTCAAGGGCATTCTTCCCAGTCTCCCGTTCCGGTCATCACGACCACGCGCCCCTGCTTCGCCGCCGTCGCGGCAATGTCCACCGGACAGAGACAGCAGTCATCCTTCACCCCCTGCGCGAAGGCCGGGAGATACCGCCGATCGATCACGGCCTCACCGCCCCACCATCGCCGCAGCTCCCCGACTGTCTCAATCGGTCCCGCTGCCGTCTCCAAGATCACACACATCGCCCGCCTCCCGCTGTTCGACCAGTGTCGCCAACTCCTCCACGATGGCCTGCGGCTTCGCGGTCTGCCGCCGCATCGCGGAGAACTCCAAGGGCCGCGAGCACTCGTCCCGCACCATCTGGCGGAAGTCCTCAATCCCCAGCGCCCGCTGCCGGATCGCTTCCTCGGCATGTCGCCGGACCGCCCGCGTACTCATGGCCTGGGTCACCGCTCGCCGCATCGCATCCGGCGTTGCCTGCCGATGGACCGCGCTCACCCCCGTGAACTCCTCCCGCGTCGTTTCATTCATCGCCCTGGTCCTTTCTCACCATGTCACGTGCATCATCGTCACCGGGTAGCTTCCCTCGACCGTCCCCTCGACCCGCTCGTATCGCTCCTCGTCGCTCTCAGGGTCCTCCGGTCTCAGCGGCACCGTCCGCCAATGGCCTCGCCAGACCACGGCGTCTTGGAGCGCGTCGGCAATCTCCCGATCGAGCCGCTCAGGCGACGCCACCCCTTCCTGCTCTCGCACGTACACGACGACCGCTGCGCGGAACACGTCGTCCGCATGATGTCCGCAGGCATAGAAGCCTGCCGGTTCGTCGTGTCCATCAGCAAACTCGACCACCGTGACCGCTGCCGGGTCAGTCATCATAGACCTCCGCCGTGTCGAACGGCATCCACTCGACCCGCTCGTACTCATACTCGTTGCGCTGCTCCAGCACCCAGATCGCCAGGAGGCCGTTCCCGGTCTTCACCGCCTCCGTCGCCGCCTCGACCACGCGCTGCCGCTCTTCGTCCCGGCGCACACACAGCGTGTAGACGTTCCACGCATCGATGACCGCTCGCTTGAGCTGCGTATCCGGCCAGTGTCGCGTCGCCGCCAGTTCCAACGGGGGCTTCTCCGCCGTCCGGTAGAAGGTGAGGAACTTCTGCCGCAGCCGGTGCGCGACCACAGCCAGCGCCACGTGTCCCAGGTCATCGAGCGTCTGACGCAGGTGATGCTGCTCCGCATACTTCCCCTGGACCGTCACCAGGAACGGTTTCATGAACGTAGCCTCATAGCGATGCTGAAGGTCTTTGCGATAGGCGTCGAGATTCACCGCCATGACTTACTCTCCCTTCGCTTCAGGCAATTTCTTCACTTGGTAGGACGAGTCAACTTTCCCAAGATAGGCCGCCCCACGCGCCTGCGGTCCCCACCAATACGTCCCTGGGTATCTCCCAAACAACCCGCGCTGCCGGTAGGTCTTGAAGTGCCCTCGACAAATATGCAGCGCCTGCTTTGCGCCTACCCCATGCTCCGCCCCCACTGCGCGAATCGTTGAGACCATCGGATCGATCTCAATGATGGAGTACCGAGTGAACGACACCCGATGCCGTTTCAACTGCGCCCTGGCCAGAATCGAGGGCGCGGCAATGTCCACCAATTCCACATTCCTGCAATGCATGAAACTGGTCGCCAACAGCGTCACATGAATAATAGGGGTGAGTTCGCGGGTGATTTGCATCAACTTCGACCTATCGTCAATCTGTCGCGTCATCGGCACGACCTCGTAGTACGCGGGCGTCCCATCGTCAGGATTTCTAAACACACATAAGGCTCCCTCCTTATCCACATAGAGGAAGAATGTGACAACAGGCGCAGAGCACGAGATGCCCTCCATCCGAAAGAAGGGGGTCATCGACAACAACCACCTCGGTTCCCGTTGAAAGCCATACTGAGAACAACCATGCAAACTGACCATCAGACGAGAGATCTCCTGCTGATCTTCGATAGCCTGCACAAACACCCCCGACATCTCACACGGGGTCTTCTTCATGCCATTGATCTTACTGAGGCTGTAGGGAGGATTCTTCGCTTCAATCCAGTACAGCTCGAACGGCGGCGCAATGTTCGGGAAGTCTTCGGTCAAATCCCACACTTCCTGATCGGTTCCGCGCCAATAGTAGTCGGCCACATTATCGGCCACAATCACCTTCGCTCGGTCGAACCCCTCGCGAGCCCTTGCGGGGATGTCCTTCCGAGCCTTGAGATAGTCAATGAGGCGCACTATGGCTCCTTCGCTGAGGCGCTCCTGTAGAATGAGGGGAATTATGTAAAGGATAGTTCATCTTTAGTCAAACGCTAATTCAGTAGTGTGGTTTCTGGCGTTTCACTGCCTATGCTTCACCCACTGCTCTCGTAAGAGCGGCAAGAAGTAGTCCAGCAACATCGAGAAACGCTGCCCTGGGTCTGCCGGGGCATCGAACATCGAGAGCTGATCGGCTTTCAACTCTGCCGCAATGGCTCCGATGATCATCGCCCCGATGCCGCAGATGTGGACCTCTTGGCTCTTGCTGTTCAGCATGGACTGCACTTGAGCGTTCTCGCGGTTCAGTGTTACCAGTGCGCCGTCCAGGTTAGCGCGGACGGTCGGATGCGACGCCCCGGTATTCCCCAGCTCAACCGTAATCCCCTTCGAGAGCTTCTTCGATTGGGCGAGAAGATTGGTCCCCAGTTGAATCTTCGCCGGATGCAACCGCTTCCCGCCCGCGTTGGTCGGCTTCACGGTGCCCGGCTGTGGCGCAGGCGGGTTGGAATCCCGCTGCTCCTTCCCTTCCACTAGCTCCTCCTCGTCGCTGTCCAGGTCGTCCTCGTTCGTTTTCTCAGTCGCCTCCTTGAACATGGCCGTCAGCGCCTTGGAATAGATCGGCATGGTGGTCTGCTGGCTCTCCGCCTCTGCCTGCTTCAGGATCGGCGCAAGCACTGGTTCCAGCGCCTGATCGACCACCGCCTCATGCTCTTCGCTCACATCTGTCTTGTGTTTCGTCACAGCCCACCCATCGCCGAGTAGCTCGACCCACACAAAGAGCCGCGAGATCGGCGTACTCCCGCAGCCATTGTTGGTCCCTGGCTTGATGACCCGACGACGATAGACCAGATGCACCCCGGAGAATTGGTTGTTATCCGATGCTGCAATGACCCCGCCCATCACGCGGATCTGTCCCACTCCGCACGGCACCGTGATCTCCGGCAGCTCGTACTTGAAGGGCGGGGGTGTGTACGCTTCGAGATAGTGCGGCTTGCCGGGGCCAACGTGCATGAACGCAATCTCCAGCCCCTGCTGGATGGCGGGCGTGTACCGGAAGGCTAAGGTTTCATAGTGGTCATTTATCCGCCTCATGCGAGCCATGGTCATCGGGACCTGTATCTCCACCCCGCTCAGCCACTTCCGATCCTTCGGGACGGAGTAGATCTTCGGCGGCTCAGTGCACTTCCAGACCCCCGACTTCGCAATCGCATCCCAATCGATCATCTGAGAGCGTTCCTGCCCGACAGCCTTCCGCCACGTGCGCACGTGCGTCTGCCCTCGGAACGACGACGCGGCTTCCTTGAACCCGATGCCGTACATCCCGATAGTTTTCTTGCCGTTCTTCGGCTTGTGCGCCCCCAACTTCACCATCGCGTCGAGATGCTGAATGCCGGTTCCATTATCGAGGTAGAGCAATACCTCCCGCTCCTTGTCCTTCTGGAACTCGATGCGCTTGGCATCATGATCCACCCCGTTATCGATAAACTCCCCGGCGGCCACGCCGAACGACAGGCGCTGATTCGCCATCGAATACAACACGACTGGATCTGGCGTGATCTCCATCGGCTGCGACGTATCCAACTCACCCCACGCTTGGCTCGGCTCCTCTTCCATGGCTCCTCCTTCTCAGAATGTAATCTCTCCATCGCTCGCTCCCTCGTCCTCCTCGCGAATCTTGCGAGTCTCGATCAACTCCTCCAGCTTGGGGTACTTGGCGATAAGATCCCGCGCGAGATACGCGCGAAAGTTATTATTGATCTTGTACCCATCCGCATCCTCTCCCCAGGTCGTCCGCACCTCCCACCGCACGCGCTCCGTCAAAGCCCCAATGCCAAACCGGCGTTTCATCTGCAACATCTGCAACGCAAACTTCTCAAACAGCACAAAGACTTTCTGATGCTCGTGCAGCCACAGCCGGTATTTCTTCTCTAGTTCATTCCGAATGGGGTCCACTGCCGGTTTCGAGAGGTCATCCGAGAAGAGAGGGAGGGTCATGCGCGGCCCTGCTTTCGTTGCGCAGCAAAAAACTCCTGCTCCATCTGCTCCATCGCGGTCGCGAACGACTGGGCCTCGTCATGCGTCTTCGCCTTGGCCACGACGACCCAGCCCTCAAAGTCTGTCGATTGCTGAAGGACCAGCCAGACCTCGCTCTCGCCCACACGGATCGGATCAACTGCGACGCGATACTCCAAGGGTTTCATCTAGGGCTCCTCGGGACGAAACAACCGGCAGCACGGGTCCTTCTTCCGAATGTCCGTTCCAGCCCCCGAAGTCATGGCCTGGCGTCCGCACTTAAAGAACCGACGCGACATCTGATGGAACACCAGATGCCGACAGTCCCCGCACGTCAGGCCGACCGGTCCGGCCCCCAGCAACTCCGCCCAGGGCCGATGCCGCACCGTATAGGCATGCCCCTTCGGCGACACCGTCCGCACGGTCGCGCCCTGTTGCGCACGGACCTTGACCATCTTTAGTTTCACGTCGCGCTCCGTGACGACGCATTCATCGAAGAGCCCCATCACCTCCACCCCAACGCTTTCGAGTCCGCCACGGCCCGGCCAGGATCTTCGGCCCGCAGCTGCTCACGGCGGGCACACCAGTACGCCCCGGTCTCCCCCTGCATCCACGGATCGCCAGCGGGCGCAAAGCGAATCCGCGCCAAGAGATCGGCGTGACTCAGACTGTCAATGTAACAACGATTCTCGTCGGTCAGGTCCATGATTGGCTCCTCATGGTCGTGAACCTCGTGCGAGGGTCGGGCAAGCCCTCCGTGTGCGTTCGGCATGACCCGGCCACGCATCTGGCAGATCCGGTGCCCTCCACGGGTACGCGCCACCCCTTCAGGACGGCTGCCCACGTCGCTTGCCCGACGACTCAGGCGACTTGCGGCACTTTGACCGTGATCAGTCCGGTCGCAATTCCCATCGCGATCAACTGCGCGGTGTTCTTCACCTGCAACCGCTTATAGAGACTGGCCCGGTGGGCCTCCACCGTCTTGGTTGCGATCGACAAGGCCTTCCCGATCTCCTCATTGCTCAGGCCGTCCGCGACCATCTGGGCCACCGCTCGCTCGCGCCCCGTGGGCGGACGATTGGCCGGACCGTGGCCGACTCCCGGATGCGGCCTCCGCTTCAACGCGGCGCGAGTTCTCGCGCCTACGTGCTTCTGCTTCTTCATGATCCCCTCCTCTTCTTTCCTGTCCGTCACCGGCTAATTGAACCCCAGCAACCGATACCCCAGCGTCACGCCCTCCACAACAATCCGCGACAGCAGCCCGAGGTACAGGCTCACCATCAACAGCGCCACCGAGGCCGCCGCGAACGCCGTTACGACGATCCCCAGCACACTCGCAACCTGCGCCACAGGCGACGCGCCAGGGCTCACTGCACACCCCTCACTGAGCGCCTCCATCAGCGTCGCCGCTTCCTTCTCGTCGTTTAAGGGTCTTCCATGTTTCGACCACGAGTTCATGCTTGGAGTGTTTTGCCCCATCGTCAGTCTCCCATCGCCGTTGTTGAATGCGTCCGCTGACCAGGACCGGGTCACCCTTCGAGCAATACTGGGCGAAATTCTCGGCAGCCTTGCCGAAGAGCACGAGATCCATATACATCACTTCTTCCTTGAGATCCTCTCCTTGCTTGAACCTGCGGTTCGTGGCGATACCACAACTCGCCACCGCCGTCCCAGTTGGGGTGTACCGCATCTCAGGATTTCTCGTGAGGTTCCCGAGAAACGTGCATTGGTTAAACATCACAACCTCGCAAATGTTTCCATGTCAGCCCACGCGACACGTCCTTCACGAGATGGAGCGCAATCCCCATCGTGTCGGCAATCACGCGCTGTTTAGTTCCGTCCCGTCTCAACTGCATGATCTGTCTCGCTTGCGCCTCGGAGAGTTTCCGGTTCGGCACCGTTTCTCCGAACGTATGCCGCCCCTTCTTCACCTTGTCGTCCATATTGTCTTGGTTGGTTCCTGTGAAGAGGTGCCAAGGGTTCATGCACGTCGGGACATCGCACTCATGCAAGACCTGCACGTCTCCCACAAGAGGCTCTCGCTGTACCATCCACGAGAATCGGTGGGCCAAGATTGGCTTCCACTTCCCGTCAGGGAACACGCGGATATTGAAGAATCCATATCCCTTGTTGTTCAGCGGACCTGTCCAAAGCCAGCAGGCGTCAGGTCCATGCAAGACATTGACGTGCGACCAGAATCGTTCTATGTCGGTCAGCCCTGTCGGTCCCATCTCCTCACCAGAACCATGTCAGCCACCGTCATCTTCGGCCTCTTTAATCTCTAGCCAGTTACCGGTCGGCAACATCCGCACGGTGCGCTTGCCGGTCGGCGAATAACCCCACACCTCAAACCGGTTGTTCGTCTGGACCCAGGTCAGCGCCGTGCCCTTCTCAACGGTCTTCGTCATCCGGTGATTCACATGGTCCCGCGTCGTCACTTGCAGCGCGAGCACCGGATGCCCCGGCTTGATCGCGAGAATGTCGATCACGTTGAAGAGATCCCGCGTGACGAACTTCCCTGGAATCGGCAGGCGCTTCTCCACGACCTCGGGCAGGTAGCCCTGGTCGAAGAGTTCCTTGAGCGCCTTCCTGGTCGGCGACGACTTCGCCATTCACGCCCCCTCTGGGACGCGATACCCGAGGATCACTCCAGCCTCGTTGACGAACGTCGTCACCGGCATCCCTCGTCAACTCGCCTTGATCTTCGCGATCGGCTTCGGGGCCTTCAACTCCATCCCCATCGAGAGGCACATCTCCAAATCGAGCTGCTTCTCCTCCTCCGTCATTGCCCGCTCCTTGAGCAGCTTCCCCTTGTAGACCACCTTCACCGTATCCGCATTGAAGTCGAGATGATGCTCGACCGACGCCAGCTCCTGCTGATACCCGTTCGAGAGCGTCTTCGCATGCTCCCGGATCGCGCCCTTGAGCGCGTTGATCGCCCCCCGTTGCGCGACCATCGACTTCTTCAATTCTTCCTTCAGGTGTTCCACCTGGACCATCATGTTGGCGATGGCCTGCCCCAACTGCACCTTCTCCGGCGTGTCCAGCGGCAGGTTGACCATCTCGGTCGTCTGCTTCACCGCAATCGGCACCTCCGACTTCAACGGCGTCACGGGCGCGTGCTTCTCGTCGCTCATTCCGACCTCCTTCTGTAGGTAGACTGTCACCCCCGGCGGCACCAACTCCTGCAACGGCTTCAGCCACGGCGGCTCACTCCTCCCCTTCTGGGTAGCCAGCGTCTTGCTCAACGAGCCCGCCATGTCGCCGCATCCTACCTACATTGATCCCCGTATGCAATCGCATACCTAGAGTTTCTTCTCGGCATCCTTCAAGGCCTGCAAGTACAACGCATGATGGGCCGGGTCTGCCGGACACAATTCCTCCCCCTTCATCTTGAACATCTTCCGTATCCCGTTCAGCAGCGCCATGCCCTTCGCTCCCTTCAGCAGCTTCTCGACCATCGCGTTGATCTCGGTCGGCGGCGGCACGGTCGCAGGCGTCGGGGCCGGTTTTGGCGGCGGCTCCGGCGTCGGCTCAGCAGGTGGCGGGTCGGCAGGTGGCGGGTCGCTCGGGGGCGGCTCCGCCGGGGGCGCGGCGAGCACGGGCGCGGTGGTCATCTTCGGCGCATGCGCCTTCAGGATGTCCCCCAGGTTCGAGGGCGTCTTCATCAGGCCCTGCTCCTCGGCCACCGGTTGATACGTCCCGCCCGTGTCCTTCGCCATCTCCAGATCGTAGTCCTGCACTTCCTCGACAAACTTGAACCCCTTGAGCACATCGCCGAACTCATCGCGGAGATTGAACCCTCGCGCCCGGAACATCAGCATCCGGTCCGGGTTCGTGCACCAGGGTGTGTCCTTCCCCTCGTACCCCTTCTTGAGCCACAGCTTCGCCGTCTTCGCATCGGTCACGCTGTACGACGTGATCCGGGGCTCGGTCATGCCCTTCCGTTTCGACCGGCACCAGCGGACGATCCGATGCCCCTTCGCTGCCGCGTCAATCAAGTCCGGCACCTCGGCCACCTTCTGCCCATCGATCTCTAGCCACTCCCGAAAGTCTTCGAGGAGTCCACTGTTCCGCACGATCGCCAGCCCCGCGTCGCCATACACCGACGGCACCCCATTGATCGAGGCAATCGATTGCAGCGACATGAAGAAGTTCAACCCCAGCGCCTGCCCCATCGACACCGCGACCATGATGTCGTCCGGTTTCCCCCGGTACGCTTTCGGCACCAACTCCGTCTTGGAGATGATCGTGCAATAGTTCCGCATATCCTCCAGCGTCTCGATCTTCAAACTGAACGTCACCCCCAACGACTGATTCCCCTCGCTCATAGCTCCTCCTTCACGTGCATCAAACTGTCCTGGTTCCTGCGCGGCCTGCCCGGCGCTCACGCTCCCGTTGCCGATGCGCCTGCACCTTGTCCGGGTTCCGCTGCCGCCACTGCCGCAAGGCCTCCGGGTGCTTCGCGCGATACCGGGCCTGTTGCGCCCGCACCTTCGCCCGGTTCCGTTGCTTCCACTGCCGGACCGCCGCCCGTTGCTCGTCACTCCTCCGATACATCCGCCGCGTCCTCTTCCGTCTTCATGCGGAACGTCCGATGTCCCGGCTTCGGGATCTTCTTCAGGTAGGCCTTGTACTGCGACGGGTTCTCCGCCTTGAACGTGGCCTCGTCAAAGATCAGGACCGACTTGTCCTTCGTCTTCTTCCACGTGAACTCCCCGACCCCCGGCATCCCACAGCACTCCGCATTGCCCATGTAGAGCTTGATGGCATTCTTCCGCTGCTCGAACTCCTTCGCGTACTCCTTCGCTAGATCCCGGTAGCGAATCGCGTCCCGCCCGATCTGGAGCACCCGACCATCCTGCACCGTGACCGCCTCGCCGCCGCCCTGCGCGTAGACGCCCGAGAGCACGTCCGCTGCCCGGTAGTTCGGCTCGGGCGGAATCCCGGCCTTCACACTCTCCATGAAGAGCCGCTCCTGCTCGATCAGCGTCTGCACCGCCTCCTCGTCCCGCTCCATCCGCCACGAATACAAGCGATTCCCGCCGACCAAGATCGCAATCTCCGCCCACGTCCAGTCGAAGACCGCCATACCGTGCATCGCCTGAATCCGCACCCCGAGCGGCACCGTGTCCAAATCGCGCTCGTCCAGCTCCTTTCCGCGCCACTCGTTGAAGTTCTTCACTTCCAACACGCCCGGCCCCGCCGCGTCGCCCATGATGTGCCGGTCGATCGAACAGAACATCCACGGGTACTCCTTCGACCACTGCATCACCGGCACCCGCCGAATCTTCACGCCCTTCCGTTCCGCCCACACATCGGCAATCGGCTCCTCCAGCACCGTCCCCCAGAACATTGCCTCGTTCTGCTCGGCGCTGTCATCGATCTGCCCACGCTTCCGAAAGTACAACTCCAACGTCGAGAGGTAGCCGTACCCGAAGATGCACGGGGCGTCGCTCCCCCCGATCCCCTTCTTCCGTTCCGCGAGTTGCTCTGCTGTGAATGCCATACGAATCCTCCTCGATTTCCGTCTCGGTCCTCCGGTCCAGTATCGGCGACGATCCCCCTGGAAGTCAAGGGGTTTCCTGTAGGGTGGTTCTGATCATGGTTTCTTGACTTGATTCAGCCATTCCGGCGCGTCGTAATACCGGCCCGTCAGGCGGTCCCAGATCAGCGGGACCATCCCCATGCGCCCCAAGAACTTGAAGCGGCACTTTTGGATATGCA
>Ga0224496_10001778_pt1 | contig 13159 bp, 10 predicted proteins | sample SF_Jul11_sed_USG_2_FD_168127 | JGI IMG/M metagenome (GOLD analysis project Ga0224496, IMG submission 168127) | Sediment microbial communities from San Francisco Bay, California, United States - SF_Jul11_sed_USGS_8_1 | ecosystem: Environmental > Aquatic > Marine > Sediment | place: USA... | reverse complement strand
TGCCGATTTGAATGATGTCAACATCGTGCTCAAGAAATGTGTCAAGCATGCGAGCATCCATCAGTTCCGTAACGATGGGCAGGTTATATTTGTTTGCTGCTTGACGGAATATCTCGAGCCCATTTTTGCCTTTTCCTTGAAAAGTGTATGGGCTGGTTCGAGGTTTAAATGCGCCGCCGCGCATTAACCGGCATCCCGCTGCCGCAACGTGTTTTGCCGCCGAGTCCATTTGTTCTTGTGTTTCTACTGAACAAGGCCCACCGATTACTTGTATCTGGTTGCCGCCAATCGGAATGCCGCGCACCTCAATAATTGAATCTTGTTTGTGTGATTCACGCGAGACAATCTTGTATTGTTTGACGATGTGCATCGAAAATTCGACGCCAGGCAAAGAATCAAACAATTCCGGATCAAGCTTTTGCTCGTCTCCAATGGCGCCAATGACGGTACGTTTGGTGCCACGTGAAATATTGATACCGTGTCCAAGGTCCTGGATTTTCTTCACAACGGTGCCGATTTGTGCATCCGTTGCGTCATTGTTCATTATGATGATCAAGCCAATTCTCCAATTGCATGTTCAAGTGATACCAGAAATTTCTGGTTTTCGGATTCAAGGCCAATGCTAGCGCGAAGATGACACGGCATTTCATAAATGCCAAGGGGACGTACGATGACACCTTGGCGCAGCAGACTTTGATTAACTTTTATTGCATTTGAATGGTCACCTGCTATACGGAAGGTGATGAAATTACCGAATGATGGGATATATTCAACACCAAGTTTTCGCAATCCATCAGTTAGTTGTAGCATGCCTGCACGGTTAAGTGCATAGGCGCGTTGTACAAATTCAATATCTTGCAGGGCGGCTAACGCGCCTGTTAGGCCAATACTGCTGACATTGAACGGCTGCCGAACCCGGTTCATCAGATTGGCGACATCCGGGTGCGCTAATCCAAATCCTACGCGGATGCCGGCAAGGCCATATGCTTTGGAGAAGGTTCGCGTGACCAACAAGTTAGGAAATTGTTTTAGCCAGGTGACACTATTTGTTTTGTTGGTCTTAGGCAGATACTCGTAATATGCTTCATCTAATATAACAAGCACATCCCGCGATACATGTTCAAGAAAATGCAGTAAGTCATCCGCATTTGATACTGTGCCAGTCGGATTATTGGGACTTGCAATAAAAACAATGCGTGTTTCTGGTGTAATCGCATCCAGCATTGCCGCAATGTCATGGCCATAATCCCGGGCAGGAACTGAGATTCCATTTGCGCCAATTGCTTGTACCAATAACGGATAAATTGCGAAAGCATGTTGAGAATAAACGGCGGCTGCACCGGGTTTCAGGAATACCCGTGCAGCAAGATCTAAAATATCATTTGAACCATTGCCCAAAATAATTTGGTTTGCGCTAACGGCATAACGTTCGGATAGCGCAACTTTCAAATCAAATCCACTGCCATCCGGGTAGCGTGCAACTTCATTGAGCGCCTTATTCATTGCTTCTAGCGCTAAGGGGCTCGTGCCAAGTGGATTTTCGTTGGAAGCAAGTTTGATGATGCTACGCTCATCTAACCCTAATTCTCTGGCCAACTCTGAAATGGGTTTGCCGGGCTGATAAGGTTGGATAGCGCGGACATATTCCGGTGCAAAATCACATAAATACATAAAGTTAATATTGTTAGAGGTGAGTGAGGGGATGTTAAGAAACCTGAACTAAATCAAAATCGCCTGGCGGGTAGTAAACATATAAATCGAGTAGCTATTGTGCAGCAGGGTAAGAACCAAGTATCTTGAGGAGTGCCGCTTTTTCGCGTATTGATGTTAATGCTGAGAAGATATTTTCATCATTTTGATGACCTGCTATATCTACAAAAAATACATATTCCCACAGATGAGTCCGTGATGGACGTGATTCCAAGCGTGTCATACTGACGCCATGTTGCGCCAGCGGCGCTAATAACGCATAAATTGCGCCAGGGCGATTGCTCGCCGACATGATCAACGATGTTTTGTCGTTGCCAGAAGCTTCGATATGCTGAGTTCCAATTGTTAGAAAACGTGTCGTGTTTTTTGGGTCATCTTCAATATTTTCGGCGCAAATCGCAAGCCCAAATACATCCGCGGCTCGTTTACTGGCGATAGCTGCAGCATCTTTTTCTGTGGCAGCCAGGCGGGCTGCATCGGCGTTACTGGATGCAGTGATACATTTTCCAGATAAATGGGGCAGGTTTGTGTTGAGCCATTCGTGGCACTGTGAGAAGGATTGGGGATGCGAATAAATTTTTTCTATAGAAGTTAGTTCAGGATTCTTTGCCATCAGAAACTGATGAACCGGTAACTGGATTTCACCGCACACCGTTAACGATGTTTGTAATAGGAGATCCATCGTTCTCCCGATTGCCCCTTCTGTGGAGTTTTCTACCGGTACGACACCATAATCAGCAGCACTAGATTCCACTTTGCGAAATACCTCATCAATCGAGTTGCACGCGAGTGTGGTAATTGTGCTACCAAATCGTTTCAATGCGGCTTCTTCTGAGAAGGTGCCGCGAGGGCCCAAGCAAGCAACGGTCATGGGCTTCTCTAAGGCACGGCATAGTGACATGATTTCAATAAAAAGCTGCGTTATGCGATCATTCGCCAGTGGGCCAGTATTTAATTGTTGTAGGCGTGTTAGTATCTGAGCTTCCCGTTCAGGGCGATAGACGATGCCATTTTTCTTTCTCTGCCCAATTTGCTGTGCAAGTTCGGCGCGTGCGTTTACCAGTTTGAGAATTTCACTATCAATCGTATCTATTTGATCTCGAAGCTGTTTGAATTGTTCAGTCATGGTTAGAGAATTATTGGCTCATTGATAATTATTCAGCCAGAACCGGCAAGTACCGTGCCATCAATACACCAGGGATTGCGGTGATGGTATCTATTGTTTCTTGTGGTGCGGGGCTATCCACGTCAACTAATGTATAAGCCATTTCGCCGCGGGATTTATTGGTCATATTGTGTATATTTAGACCAGTTTTGGCCATATTTGTTGATATTTGCCCAAGAAGGTTGGGAGCGTTGGCGTTGGCTACAGCGACGCGATAGGGCGATTCACGGTCCATAACGACATCGGGAAAATTTACTGTATTCGTGATATTTCCATTCTGCAGATAGTCCATGAGTTGATTTACAACCATAACGGCGCAATTTTCTTCTGCTTCCAGTGTTGACGCGCCCAGATGGGGTAGTGTAATCACTGCGTTATGATGGAGTAACTTCTGAGTTGGAAAGTCGCACACATAGTATTTTATTTTTTTATTGTCAATTGCTGCTAAAACAGCATCTTCATCGACAATGCCGTCGCGGGAAAAATTTAGTAGCGTGGTGCCCTGTTTCATATTTTTCACGCTTTCTTCGTTGATGAGCTGACGCGTGGCATCCAGTAATGGCACATGCAGTGTAATAAAATCGCTGCAGCGTAGTAATTCTTCAATACTTTGCGCTTTTTTTACTGCAGCAGATAACCGCCAGGCTGAATCAATGGTTATATTTGGGTCATAGCCGATAACTTTCATGCCAAGTTCAATCGCTGCGTCGGCAACTAGTTTTCCAATCTTGCCAAGACCAATAATACCCAGTGTCCGACCGGGCAACTCGATGCCGGAAAATTGCTTTTTTCCTTTTTCAGTTTGTTTGTGAAGTAAAGTATCATCTCCCCGTAGTTCTTCAACAAATTGAAGCGCCGGAATCAAGTTGCGTGATGCCAATAGCATGCCGGCTAAAACCAATTCCTTGACCGCATTGGCATTTGCGCCAGGCGTGTTAAATACTGGAACACCACGAAGATTCATGTTCTTGACGGGTATATTATTAGTGCCCGCGCCCGCCCGGCCAATTGCGACCACACTGTTGGGAATGTCCATTGTTAGCATATCGTGTGAACGCACTAAAATGGCATCCGGATTGACTATATCGTCACTAACCAGGTAATGATTGGCAGGAAAACAACCGAGGCCAACCGGGGAAATTTGATTGAGGGTGAGAATATTAAAGATCTTGTGCGCGCGCTCAGGCATGATTGTTGGCGAACTCCTTCATAAATGAAACCAATGTCTTAACCCCTTCTACTGGCATGGCATTATATATTGAAGCGCGCATGCCACCCACAGACCGATGCCCTTTTAATTGGATTAGGCCATGCGATTCCGCCAGTTTCAGAAACTCGCCATCTAGTGCTGAATCTTTAAGCGTAAAGGGTACATTCATACGTGAACGGTCAGATTTGGCGACTGGACAATGATAAAAATCGCTGGTATCTATTAGCTCATATAATAGGTTAGCTTTAGTAATATTGATACGTTCTATTGCAGTTAATCCGCCCAGCTTCTTTAACCATGTCAACACAAGCCCGGTGATATATAAGGCGTAAGTCGGCGGGGTGTTATACATGGAATGATTGTCGGCATGCATTTTATAATCAAACATGGTCGGCGTGTTAGGCAGGGTTATTCCCATCAAATCTTCGCGAATGATAACAACAGTTAGTCCAGCAGGCCCGATATTTTTCTGGGCGCCAGCATAGATCAGTCCGAACTTGTTGACATCCAGTGGGCGGGATAAAATAGTTGATGACATATCTGCTACCAACGGAATATTGCCGTTTTGACGAGTTAAATCAGGGACCCAGTTATATTCCACGCCCCCAATGGTTTCATTCGGCGTGTAATGGACATAAGCCGCGTTTGGATTAAGTTTCCAATCATGCTGATTTGGTGCATACGTGAAATTTGCATCTTCTGAGGAAGCAGCAATATTGACTGAGCAGTATTTTTTGGCTTCTTTGATTGCTTTTTGCGACCATTGACCGGTATTAATGTAATCAGCGCCTTGCTTGCTGCGAAGCAAATTCATTGGCACCATGGCAAACTGACTGGATGCACCCCCCTGTAAAAATAAAACATTGTAATTTTCTGGAATTCCCATCAATGCGCGCAAATCATTTTCTGCTTTTTCAGCGATGGACATAAATTCATTGCTGCGGTGACTCATTTCCATGACTGACATGCCGCTACCGTGCCAGTCAAGCATTTCCTCGCTTGCCTGTTGCAGAACCTCCTTTGGCAAGACTGCCGGACCTGCACTGAAATTATAAATGTAAGTCATTAGAAATCCGTAAAACTTTAAACAATATAAACGCTAAAAAATGTCTTCTGCGGTCAACAATTATTCCTTGTCAGTTTCAACTACACTTTCCAATACAGCAAGTTTTTCAGCTTCAACCACTCTTTCCAATCCAGCAAGTTTCTCGCCTTCATCCAGGTTGATCAGGGTCACACCCTGCGTAGCGCGGCTCATTTCGCGAACTTCGTTGACGCGCGTTCTGATAAGTACGCCACCGGTTGTAATCAGCATAATTTCATCATCTGGTTTAACTAATTTTGCTGTTACGACCTTGCCATTACGTTTGCTGGTCTTAATAGCAATCATGCCCAGAGTGCCACGATTATGACGGGTATATTCATTAATTGGCGTTCGTTTGCCGTAACCATTTTCAGTTGCAGTTAACACGGCGAGTTCTTCGTTCTCGGCAACAAGCATGGAGATAACCCGTTGTCCCGCGCCTAATTTCATGCCGCGTACACCTCTTGCATTGCGTCCTGTTGGTCGTACGTCTTTTTCATCAAAACGCATTGCTTTTCCATTATCCGAGAACAACATGACGTCATGTTTACCTTCAGTTAACGCCACGCCAATCAGATAATCTCCTTCATCTAATCCTATTGCAATGATGCCATTACTGCGTGGGCGGGAAAATTCAGACAGTGGTGTTTTCTTTACAACACCACCCGATGTGGCCATGAATATAAATCTGGTTTCATCAAAAGATTTCACTGGTAGTATGGCATTGATTTTTTCACCTTCTTCCAGTTGCACCAAATTGACAATAGGTCTGCCTCGTGATGAACGGCTGCCTTGCGGTACTGCATAAACTTTGATCCAATACACACGTCCCCGACTGGAGAAGCACAGGATATAATCGTGCGTATTGGCAATGAACAATTGATCTATAAAATCATTTTCTTTAGTCCCGGTCGCCTGTTTGCCGCGTCCGCCACGTTTCTGAGCGTGATATTCGTCTAACAGCTGAGATTTGATGTAACCGCCATGAGACAAAGTAACGACGACATCGGCTGGCGTAATCAAATCTTCCATGCCGAGATCTTGGGTGTTCGTGACAATTTCACTGCGTCGTTTGTCGCCGAATTGTTCTCTAATGGCGAACATTTCGTCCGTGATGATAACCGTTATGCGAGCTGGATTGGCAAGTATGTCAAGGAAGTCAATGATTTTATTCATGACGTCCTTGTATTCCTCAACAATTTTTTCCTGTTCCATGCCAGTTAAGCGTTGCAAGCGCATTTCCAGGATTGCCTGCGCTTGCGCATCGGACAAGTAATAGCCTTGTTCTGACAAACCAAATTTTTTTGCTAATCCCTCTGGACGAAATGCTGCTGAATCCGTTGTTGCGCGAGCAAGCATTTCTTCTACCAGCTGAGATCGCCAGGCGCTTGCCATTAAGCCCTCTTTTGCGACGGCTGGCGTAGGTGCTGCTTTGATTAATGCAATGATTTCATCAACATTGGATAATGCGACCGCGAGACCCTCAAGTAAGTGACCGCGCTCGCGTGCTTTTTTCAGTTCAAACAGGGTGCGCCGCGTAACAACTTCACGGCGATGTCGCAGAAATGCAGTTAATATTTGCTTAAGATTCAGTAATTGTGGCTGGCCGTCCAGCAGTGCAACCATATTCATGCCGAAATTATCTTGCATTTGCGTTTCTTTATACAAGTTGTTCAGTATGACTTCAGGTACTTCCCCCCGCTTGAGCTCAATAACAACACGCATCCCTGATTTGTCCGATTCGTCGCGTAATTCAGAAATGCCTTCAATTTTTTTGTCTCGAACTAATTCGCCAATACGTATTAACAAATTAGCCTTGTTTACTTGATAAGGTAACTCGTCGATGATAATACACTGACGACTTCCTTTGTCCATATCCTCAAAGTGCGTGCGAGCGCGAATAACGACACGTCCACGTCCAGTACGATAGCCATCTCTAACACCAGAAGTACCGTAAATAATGCCGGCAGTTGGGAAATCAGGTGCTTGGATGTGCTCGATTAACTCGTCGACACTGGTATCAGGATTATTTAGTAGGGTGAGGCATGCTTCCACAACTTCATTCAGATTATGTGGTGGAATATTGGTTGCCATGCCGACGGCAATGCCAGAAGAGCCGTTGATGAGTAAATTTGGTATTTTCGCTGGCAGAATAAGCGGTTCTTTTTCTGTCTCGTCGTAATTAAGCCCAAAATCTACGGTATCTTTATCAAGATCGACCAAAAGCTCGTGCGCAATGCGCGACATACGGATTTCGGTATAGCGCATTGCTGCAGCGTTATCTCCATCCACCGAGCCAAAGTTTCCTTGTCCGTCCACTAGCATGTAGCGTAACGAGAAATCTTGAGCCATGCGGACAATCGTGTCATATACGGCGGTATCGCCGTGTGGGTGATACTTGCCAATTACATCACCAACAATGCGTGCGGACTTTTTATAGGGGCGGTTCCAGTCATTGGAGAGTTCGTGCATTGCAAATAGAACGCGCCTATGTACGGGTTTCAGGCCATCTCGCACATCCGGTAGTGCACGCCCTACAATTACGCTCATGGCGTAATCAAGATAGGAACGCCGCATCTCCTCTTCGAGGCTGATGGACAAAGTTTCCTTTGCAAATTGATCCATTAGTTATAATTTCTTTGAGAAACAGTGAAAGCAATGAGTTTAGATATGTGCTTTTTTATGTCCACGACACAAAAAAGCAGGCTATTCTATCATGTTGCGACTCTGTCTATGACTCTATCTCTGTTAACTTTGATATTGAACTAACTGCTGGTTTTGAAAAAGATGAAAGCCAGGTTTAGATTGTCACGGCTATGTTTTTGACCAATTAGGCAACCACTGCTAGCATTGCTTTAAATCAATCTATTTTAGTCAATTTTTGGATCCAATCATGACAATAGGCTGAATAATTAATGGAAAAAAAGCTTGATAAAGCGGATTAAATAGGTAAAGATGCGCACTTTTAAAAATTGATTCTTGCAATCTCATTTATTAGCAGCAGCTTCTGTTGCTGCATTTCGCTTCACTTCTAAAATCGAGTACTGTCCCGTGTCCCATCTGATGCAAACTTATGCACCATTGCCTGTTACCTTCATCAAGGGTGAGGGTGTATGGCTGTGGGATGATAAGGGTAAACGTTACCTTGATGCGCTTGCAGGTATTGCCGTGTGTGGATTGGGCCATTGTCATCCAAGATTGGCTGAAGCACTTTGCGAGCAGGCCAGAACACTTATCCATACTTCAAACCTCTATCAAATTGACAAACAGGAAAAATTGGCGACAAAATTAGTGGCATTGTCTGGCATGGATAATGTTTATTTTTGTAACTCGGGTGCGGAAGCAAATGAAGCGGCAATTAAACTTGCAAGGCTTCATGGGCACAATAAAGGAATAGACCTGCCCACCATTATTGTTATGGAGCAATCTTTTCATGGTCGTACAATGGCGACCTTGACTGCGAGTGGTAATCGTAAAGTTCAGGCCGGCTTCGAGCCATTGCTCACTGGTTTTGTTCGGGTTCCTTATAATAATATTGATGCCGTTGCCAATGTTGCAATACACAATAAGAACATAGTCGCAGTGCTGGTTGAGCCGTATCAAGGGGAAGGGGGTGTCAATATTCCGCAAGCACATTATTTGCAGAATTTACGCCGGATATGTGATGAAAATGACTGGTTTTTAATGCTTGACGAGGTGCAATGCGGGATTGGTCGTAGCGGCAAATGGTTTGCTTTTCAGCATAGCGCCACCGTGCCAGATGTCATGACGCTAGCCAAGGGATTAGGTTCTGGTGTGGCGATTGGTGCTTGTGTGGCAAAGGGTAAAGCGTCGGGTGTTTTTAAGCCCGGTAATCACGCATCGACTTTTGGCGGAAATCCATTAGCCTGTGCCGCTGCGCTTGCCACACTGAATATCATCGAAGATGATAATTTGATTAGTCATGCGATGAAGCTAGGAAATTTTATTCGCGACAGATTGAAACACTTTCTTGCTGGGGAAGCAGGTGTGGTCCAAATACGAGGGCAAGGTTTAATGATTGGCATTGAGCTTGCCAAGCCATGTGGCGAATTGGTGGCCAAGGCGCTAGCACGAGGATTATTGATAAATGTAACATCAGATAGCGTGGTGCGCTTGCTGCCAGCACTCGTGATGCAACAGGAAGAAGCAGAGCAAGTCGTTGAAACCACTTCCTCATTAATCAAAGAATTCTTACATAACGCTGATAGTTAATCATTGCGTTTATCTGATCTAAAAAATTCATTAAGTTGCCATTACCATGCAATTAAAGCATTTTTTGCAGTTCAATGATTTCAGCGGCAAAGAGTTTGAATATTTATTCGAGCGTACTCGTTGGATTAAGCAGGAGTTTAAACAACGCCGTCGATACTGGCCATTGGTTGATCGAACTTTGGCAATGATTTTTGATAAACATTCAACACGCACACGATTGTCATTTGAGGCGGGGATGCATCAATTGGGTGGGGCCGCAATCTATCTCTCAACAAAAGATACGCAGTTGGGTCGTGGAGAGTTGGTAGAAGATGCCGCCAAAGTGATATCTCGCATGGTGGATATTATAACGATACGCACCTATGAACAAGATATCATTGATCGTTTTGCTGAAAACTCGAGTGTTCCGGTAATTAATGGCTTAACGGATGAAAATCATCCTTGTCAGATTTTGAGTGATATTTTTACTTATATTGAATACCGTGGGGGTATCGCAGGGACAACCATTGCATGGATTGGTGATTCTAATAATATGTGCAATACATGGTTACAAGCCGCCGAAATTTTTGATTTCAGGGTGCATGTTTCCACGCCACCCGGTTACGAAATTAAGCCAGAAGAAGTTGGATTGTCCAGCATGAATTGTTATGAAGAATTTAGCTGTCCGCATGATGCCGTAAAAAATGCCGATCTGGTGACAACCGATGTTTGGACCAGTATGGGTTTTGAAGCGGAAACTGAGGCGCGCAAAAATGATTTTGCTGATTTCTGCGTTGATGCGGAAATGATGGCCTGTGCCAAAAAGGATGCCTTGTTTATGCATTGCTTGCCGGCGCATCGTGGTGAAGAAGTTTCTGCGGAAGTCATTGATGGTCCGCAATCTGTCGTTTGGGATGAGGCAGAGAACCGAATGCATACACAAAAGGCTTTAATGGAGTATCTGTTGTTGGGAAAGATTGGGTAACAACGAATGCTGTTTCGGCATGAAGATAAAGAAAAAATATTGGATTTATGAAGAAAATCTCAAAAGTAGTGCTGGCTTTTTCTGGTGGACTGGATACATCAGTCATCTTAAAGTGGTTACAGGATACGTATCAGTGTGACATTGTTACCTTTACCGCAGATATCGGTCAGGGGGAGGAAGTTGAGCCGGCGCGTGCAAAAGCAAAGCAACTGGGTGTAGAAGAAATCTATATTGAGGATTTGCGGGAAGAATTTGTACGTGATTACGTTTTTCCCATGTTTCGCGCCAACACTATTTATGAAGGTGAATACTTGCTTGGTACCAGTATCGCGCGCCCTTTAATTGCTAAAAGACAGATTGAGATTGCTAATATCACAAATGCTGACGCTGTTTCGCATGGGGCAACGGGCAAAGGTAATGATCAAGTGCGTTTTGAGCTTGGCTATTACGCGCTGCAGCCAGATATCTGTGTTATTGCACCATGGCGAGAATGGGAATTAACTTCCCGTGAAAAATTGCTGAAATATGCAGAGCAGCATGGTATTCCGGTTGAAATGAAGAAAAAAACAGGTTCTCCGTACAGTATGGATGCTAATTTGCTGCATATTTCCTATGAAGGGCGTATGTTGGAAAATCCTGCAACGGAGCCAGAAGAGGCGATGTGGCGCTGGAGTGTTTCGCCGGAAAATGCGCCAGACATGGCGGAATATATTCAGCTGGAATTTGAACAGGGTGACTTGGTGGCATTAGATGGCGAGAAGTTATCGCCAGCCAGTTTGCTTGCAAAGCTTAACCAGCTTGGTGGAAAGCATGGCATTGGACGTCTTGATTTGGTTGAAAATCGCTATGTTGGAATGAAATCTCGTGGATGTTATGAAACACCGGGCGGTACTGTTCTGCTTCGAGCGCATCGCGCCATTGAATCTATTACTTTAGATCGGGAAGTGGCGCATTTAAAGGATGAGTTAATGCCTCGCTATGCGGAGCTGATTTATAACGGATATTGGTGGAGCCCAGAGCGAAAAATGTTGCAGTCTATGATCGATGCAACACAATCGTGTGTCAATGGTTGGGTTCGGGTCAAACTTTACAAAGGTAATGTGATCGTTGTTGGGAGAGAATCTAAAACTGATTCATTGTATGCGCCGGATATTTCAACATTTGAAGAAGACAAGGGTGTTTATAACCAAGAAGATGCCACTGGATTTATTAAGCTAAATGCCTTGCGGCTGCGTATCGCTGAAAAAAATAAGAGAATGGCGTGAGCACGGGAAAATTTTGGCGTTAACTCGAAATTTAGATACAGAATGTAATATGTTGATCTGCTGAATATATTCTTTTTTCTGGTATCGGGAATTGCGTTGGATATATCATTGGCTTATCATACTTAAAAGGCAAGGTTTTTAACAATTTTATTTTCGCATCTATTCGTGCCTAGTTTTTTCAATCACTAAGCTTGCGGCTTAAATACCATAAGCGTAAGTTAAAAGAACCAAAAGGAGTTTGCATGCCGTCTTTTGACATTGTTTCTGAGGTTGATTTGCAGGAAGTTAGAAATGCAGTTGACCAAGTGAACAAGGAGGCTAAGACGCGTTTTGATTTTAAGGGATCGGATGCAAGGGTAGAGCAATTAGACTATACACTGACCATTTTCGCAGATGATGACTTTAAACTCGGCCAGGTACTAGATATTCTCAGGGCAAAGTTAACAAAACGCGAAGTCGATGTTCGTTGTTTGGAAATGGGGCACATCGAAAAAATTAGTGGGAATAAAGTAAAGCAGCAGGTTATCGTTAAAACAGGATTGGAAAAAGAGCTAGCGAAGAAAATTATCAAACTCATTAAAGACAGTAAGTTTAAAGTGCAAGCTAGTATTCAAGGGGATTTGGTACGTGTGTCGGGCGCAAAGCGTGACATGTTGCAAGAGGCAATACAATTGATTAAGAAATCGGTTGTCGATTTTCCTTTGCAGTATCAAAATTTTAGAGATTGATTTGTTGATTGCTCTAAAGTCCTCGATTAAGAATCTGGAGCCATTGACATTTAGTTGGTAGCGTATTCGCAAAGAAAAACGAACTGTTTGGTAACATACTGATTATTTGAATTTAATGCTTGCAAAGCATAAGCAGAATCGCAAAATTTCTATCTTTAGAAAAAGATGTGCAAGGTAATCTATAACTTGACATGACGATATAAACCCCATAGAATCCGCAGTCTTTTTTAATGCGCCTCAAAATAGATTTTATGAGGGCAATAAAAAATTTGCCAATATCAGAAATGGCAAATTATATAAAGCGGGTATATAAATGGACGGCTTTGGCCGTCCCAGTTTTTTTAGGAACCAGAAATGCCGACAATTAGCCAGTTAGTTCGCAAACCTCGTTTAGCAAAACGCGTAAAAAGTAATGTGCCAGCACTGGAAAATAGTCCCCAGAAACGCGGCGTATGCACAAGAGTGTATACTACGACGCCTAAAAAACCGAATTCTGCTTTACGTAAGGTTGCGCGTGTTAGGTTAACGAACGGCTTTGAAGTGTCGAGTTATATCGGTGGCGAAGGACACAACCTGCAGGAACATTCGGTTGTGCTAATACGTGGTGGCCGGGTAAAGGATTTGCCTGGCGTGCGCTATCATACGGTACGGGGTAGCCTTGATACTGCAGGAGTGAAGGATCGTAAGCAGGGTCGGTCAAAATATGGATCCAAGAAGCCTAAAACTGCTTAGTTGAGATGCGCGAAGATTATTAGTACATTGAATACTTATTAAATAATGTAAAAAAAAGAGGTTAGGAA
>Ga0224496_10001777_pt1 | contig 13167 bp, 11 predicted proteins | sample SF_Jul11_sed_USG_2_FD_168127 | JGI IMG/M metagenome (GOLD analysis project Ga0224496, IMG submission 168127) | Sediment microbial communities from San Francisco Bay, California, United States - SF_Jul11_sed_USGS_8_1 | ecosystem: Environmental > Aquatic > Marine > Sediment | place: USA... | reverse complement strand
CTGGCAGGCGCCTCGCAGACCTTCACCTGGACCGACGCGAGCGGAGCCGGGGCCACAAAGTACGCTTTATGGTTCGGCACAACCCCGGGAGGCAATGACCTGGGCGCCCATTATCCCGGTCTGGTCACCTCGTTTACCAAGAATGGCCTGCCCATAAACGGATCCATGGTTTACGTGCGGTTGTGGACGATGATCGCGGGAGTCTGGCAATCCCATGATTACACATACACCGCCGCCAACGTTGTAACCAAAGCTGTGATGGCCTCCCCGTCTCCTGGCTCCACACTGCCAGGAACCACAGTCACCTTCGCGTGGAGCGCAGCCCCAGGCGCCACACTGTATCAGATATGGGTCGGCACAGCCGCAGGCTCTTTCGATCTGGGCGCTTTTCCAGCAGCGGGAACCACCGCCCTCTCCACAGTTGCTACAGGTCTCCCCGGTGACGGGTCCACCGTTTACGTCCGCCTGTACTCCCAGATTGGGGGCGTGTTTTACTTCAACGACTACACTTACACAGCCTTCACCGACGTCAGCGCCACCATGGTCAGTCCCACCAACGGGTCCACATTGGCCGGCGCCTCACAGACCTTCACCTGGACCGACGCGAGCGGAGCCGGGGCCACAAAGTACGCTTTATGGTTCGGCACAACTCCGGGAGGCAATGACCTGGGCGCCCATTATCCCGGTCTGGTCACCTCGTTTGACAAGTCGGGCCTGCCGGGCAACGGCTCCATGGTTTACGTGAAGCTCTGGACGATGATTGCGGGAGTATGGCGCTCCAACGATTATTCATACAGAGCAGCCTTGATGAATACGGCGGAGATTTACGATCCGCCATCGGTGGTGGGCGTGGGAACCGTGAATGGTAACCAGTTCACTTTTAAATGGAACAATGTTCAAGGATCTTTGTATCAAGTGTGGGTGGGTACTTCCGCAGGATCATTCAATCTGGGCGCTTTCCCGGCGGCCGGGACTATCGGCACTCAGACCTTGGTGTCGGGTTTGCCAGCCAATGGCTCGACCATATACGTGAGGATGTATACGCTCAAAGGCGGGGTGTGGAGATGGATTGATTACACATTCACTTCCAACCCATAAGAGGCTAAAGGCCACCTCCCCCGGCCATTCGGGCTGGGGGAGGACTCTCCGAATTATGGATCTGTTAAGCTGACCACGATTGAATGTTTGGGAGTGTGTGATACCAGGCCAAACGCTATTGCGTTATGACTTCAAATGATTTCGGCCAACAGTTTCTTTATCCGCAGGAAAAACAACAGCCCTCCCGCCGCCACTGTCACGCTCACAGCCATGTAGATCAGCAGGCCCAGGAAGTCTGGAGCATGGCCGTAGATAACGGCGCCCCGCATCTGTTCGATAACCGGCGTTAACGGATTGAGCTGATATACGGTTCGCAACCGCTCAGGAACAGCGGTGATCGGATAGAAAATGGGGCTTAGAAATAAAAATAAGGTGGTGATCATGCCCACCATCTGTTCTATGTCCCTGGCGGCAACGCCCAATATGGAAAGGATCCAGGATAGCCCGCAGCACAGTATGAAAAACGGAAGGATTATCAATGGAGCAAACAGGGCGGCGGGATGGAACTTACCCATGACAACCATGCTGAAAGTCATGAGCACAAGAAAATTCACAAAAAAATGAAATAAGGCCGAAAGAACCGGGACCATGGGTAGAATCTCGGTGGGAAACATGGTCTTCTTCACGTAGGTCATGTTCGATCGCAACGTCATGGGGGCGCGCTGGACGCATTCTGAAAAGAACCAAAAAACCAGTAATCCGCTGAATATGATGACGGAAAACTCCAGGCTATCACGCTCCCCCCCCCCAGGCCACCTGGCCTTCATCACCACGCTAAAGACAAACGTATAGACCGCTAACAGCAGGAGGGGATTGATCAAGGTCCACGCCGCCCCCACCATGGAGCCTTTATATTTGCTTGCGATGTCATTGACAGCCAGGCTCCAGATGACCCGCCGCAGCTTGTAAAGACTGAAAACCGATTTCATTGAGGGGCCTGCATATCCAAGTTGCAGCAAAGCGGGATCTTTCCAGAGTCTCTCAAAACGTGATCGTTCTCAAACCTTGGCGGTTTGGGCAGAGATCAGGTCGGCGATATGCTGATGGCCATTTTTTTCGGCCCAATCCCTAGCGTTCATTCCGCCATGTTCCCTGGCGGATGTGTCCGCCCCATTGGACAGAAGCAACTCGGCGATCTGGGTATTCCCGCTATAAGCCGCTTTTAAAATAGGAGTCCAGCCGCCGCTGGTTTTGGCGTTCACTTCCGCGCCCTTCTCCATCAGGTATCGGACAACTTCCAAGTGGCCATGCAAGGTGGCCTCATGCAAGGGTGTATATCCGTTTTTGTTTTTCGGATCTACTGCAGCGCCCTCTTCCACCAGAAACTTCACAACCGATATATGACCATTGGTGGCGGCCAGATGGACCGGAGTCCAACCCTCCTTGTTTTCGGTTTCCTTGAGAGTATTGTCTTTTTCTATAGCCGATTTTACCTTGTCCAGATCGCCGCTGGCCACCCATTGGTGGAAATCACCTCCGCCAAAAATCCAGGAGAATATGCCCATGATGTCGCCTAACCAATTGAGTTTAACAAATTTGATTTTTTCCGGATTTTCATTTTACTTCATCGCTGAAATATGATGCAATACAAATGCTTGCATGGCTTTGCCAATCGGGGCATGCGTCAGGCGTAGTGCGTTCACTTTCATATTCTTGGACCATCAATGATAATCATAACCGGCACAGGCCGTAGCGGCACTTCCGCGATGAGCGGCGCCATGGAGGAAGCAGGATACCCCATGGCGCTAAGGGATGAACTGATAGGCGCCAACTGGTCCAATGAAAAAGGGAACTTCGAGGCGACCTCGGTCAAAGAGTTTCACGAGCAGTGGCTAAAGGAGGACACCGGTACCAGCCATGACTGGGATTTTTTCAACCTTCCCTCTGACTTGGAAAGTTTAGGAGAGGATAGGGAAAACGCCATCCTCAAGCTCGGTGAGCGTATCGGAGAAGGGGCTGTCATCAAGGACCCCCGATTCACCTTCACCCTACCAGCCTGGCGCAAGCTATGCCCCGTGGAGGCGGTGATTTATGTATTCCGCGATCCGATGGGAGTGTCCCAGAGCCTTTACAGGCGTGATGGAATGCCGATAATAACAAGCCTTAAGATGTGGACCCATTGGATTCGAGCCTTCGAGAAACACACAAGTTTCACCGAGACCATACTGGTGGAGTACGAGTCTCTTCTTCATAATCCCGGCAAGGTAATGGAGATGATATCCAGGCGCCTGGGAGACAATCCGGCCGTTGACAGCGTGAAGGTGGAAGGATTCGTGGACACCTCCCTAAGCAAATATAAGGGGAATCCAGGGAACAACAAGGATGCGGAATCACGGGAGATCCATGGCAACCTCCGGAAGCAGGCTGCCGTCCAACTTGAAGGTGGCGCCTCCAGGATAAAGCGGGGGGAGATAAGCCTCCTGGCCAGGGAAGCGCCCATGACGGCCGATATGAGATTGCGTTTATACTCTGAGTGGATCGCCGGCTCCACTCAGAACTGGCGGGAGATTTCCGAATCGAGAGTGGTTTCCTCGCTAAAATTGAGAGTGGTTTCCTCGCTAAAATTGCAGGTCGCCAGTCTTCAAGAGCATGTTGTCGACCTGAAGCTGATTGTAAAAACTCGTGAAGAATATATTGAACGCCTGGAAGGAACTCTTGGAACCACGTTGTTGTACTTTATACGATATGCGACAGGAGCGAAGAAACTATTGTTCGGCATCCTTGGCCGGGAAAACAAAGGGTAAATATGATAAGAAGCCTCAAATGCCTGGCGGCCGAGGCTCTTTCTTGCCATGATGGCGAATTTCTGGATAACAACGAAAATCTGGTATACTGTCGTATCTGAAAAAATGCTCGCGGGTAATCCGCATCGCTGTATAGAGATGGAAACCAACCAATGAAAATCACCTTAATTTACGCAGGTATAACAGAATGCGGCTTCAACAGCCTTAAGGGAAACGAAGGCTCGTGGATGAACCATGGCCTATGTCTCCTCTCCACGGCCCTGAAAAATGAAGGGCATCAGGTGAACCTGATAGATCTCCGCAGGCTTACCGGCTGGGATGAATTCACTCAAAAAGTCAGAGAGTTGGACTGCAAGGTGGCGGGAATAACCATGATGAGTGTCGACTACAATCCCGCCGTCAAAGCTATGGAAATAATAAAGAAAGAGAGGCCGGATATCATCACCGCAGTGGGGGGGCCCCATCCCTCCATCCTTGCCAATGAGCTAGTAGACCTGGACTGCTTCGATTATGTTCACCAGAAAGAGGGAGAGATCAGCTTCCCCAGATTAATAGCCGCCCTGGAGAGAGGTGAGAGGCCGCCCAAGCTGGTGCAGGGAATAGGCCACATGAACTTAGATGACGCCCCCTTCGCCGACAGGGACCTGTTTGAATCCGCAGAGGAGCCCTTTGTGCCATTCTTGAAGGCCCCCTTCGTCACGCTCATTGCCGGACGAGGATGCCGATATAATTGCAATTATTGCCAACCCGCCGAAAAGCTGATCTTCGGCAAGGGTGTGCGCCGCCGATCTCCGGCCAATGTCATAGAAGAGCTCAAATTTCTAAGGGACAAGTTCCAGTTCAACTCCATGATGCTCCATGACGACTGCTTGACAGAGGAGCCGAAGTGGGTAATCGAGTTCGCCAGGCTGTATAAGGAGGAAGGATTCACGCAACACTTTGTCTGTCAATCCCGGGCGGACCTGATCGTGCGCCGCCGACCGGCCATTGAAGCGCTTTATGACGCTGGGCTGCGGCTTCTTATCATCGGGTATGAGAGTGGTTCGAATAGGGTGCTTAATTTCCTGAGGAAAGGGACCACCAGGGAGATAAACCTGCAGGCCGCCGATATCTGCAATGAGATTGGGATAAAGATATGGGCCAACTATATGATGGGTCTTCCCACGGAGACCAAGGAAGAGGCCATGGAGACATTCACCATGCTGGAGTATATAAAGCCATATCACTGTTCCCCCGCCTTTTATACTCCGCATCCAGGCAGTGATCTTTACGATATCGGCGAGCAGATGGGGATACACAACATCATCACCCACGACTCATACCGCAGGAACACCTACGATGAAAAGATCAAGGGAGTGGATTACGACTTCCTTAAGGATCTGCTGGTCAAGTCTGTTCTTCTGGCCGAGGATATGCAAGGCCAGGCAGCCGCGTCCGGGGTTTCCGCCGATGGAGTGTCCTCGGCCTCGTTGAAAACCCGCGCCATAACTCGCATGAAAAAAGAGCTGATGAAGCGAAGTCCCAGTTTGTATCTGAAACTTCGCGAGACCTACAGGACAATGCGGCAAAGCTGATTTCGGAAATGACTACAGATCACGGAGTCGCCATCCGGGTGGAGGGGCTCAAGAAAGACTACAGGCTTTTTCGCACTCCCAAAGATGTTTTCATGGGATTGTTGTTCGGCGGGGAGGGAAAATATTACAGTGTCCACCAGGCGCTGAAGTGTCTAAGCTTCGATGTGAGGAAGGGGGAGATTCTCGGCATAGTTGGGAAGAACGGATCCGGAAAATCAACCTTGCTGCAGATCCTGTGTGGAATTATCCAACCGACTGAAGGCATCGTTGAAGTCAATGGTGAGTTGGCCGCGATACTGGAGCTTGGCGCGGGATTCAATCCTGAATATACCGGGCGTGAGAACATTCACCTGAACCTGGGCGTGGCAGGGCTGAAGCGGCATGATATTGATGAACGGCTGGATGATATCATTAGGTTTGCCGATATCGGAAAATACCTGGATTACCCGGTGAGGACTTACTCCGCCGGAATGTTCTTGAGGCTGGCTTTCTCCGTGGTGATGAGCTCCAGGGCTCGGGTGCTGATCGTGGATGAGGCCCTGGCAGTGGGAGACGAGGCGTTCCAACGCAAATGTTTTGGGAAAATCGAGGAGACTATCGCCTCGGGTGGCAGCGTTGTTTTTGTTACCCATTCAGCCGCGCAGGTGATGGAGTTTTGCGATCGCGCCATCATGCTGGACCAAGGGGAGATGTTGATGATCGGCAGACCCAAGGAGGTTATTGAAAGATATCACCAGCTTCTATACACCCCAGATGGCAAACGCGAAGATCTGCGCAAGATAATCAAAAGAGATGCCGGGCTTCTTGACACCGCCTCAACAGAGACCAGGCCTGTGGCTTCCCCCACAAGCCAGGGAGGCCGGGCGATTTTCGACCCAGGCCTCGCAGGCGAGAGCCCCATGGCCTATGACTCGCGTGGAGCGGAGATATATGATGTCCGGATAGAGACCCTGGACGGGGAGAGGGTGAACATCCTTTTATCAAGAGAGCGGTACGTTTACAGGTACAGCGTCCGTTTCACCCAGACATGCTACAAGGTCCGGATGGGAATGGCCTTGAAAACCGTGAGCGGTCTGGTGCTGGGGGGGAGCTCCAGCGCTACTCCTGACAGGGCGATTGCCCAGGCCACGGATGGAGAAACTTGGGAGTTTAAAACAGAGTTTCTCTGCGCCCTGACGCAGGGCACATATTTCATGAACGCTGGTGTGCTAAGCTCAATTGAGGGAGAAGAAACGTACTTGGCTAGAATAATGGATGCTGTGATGTTCAGAGTTGCCCCGGTGGAATACCAGTTAGCCACCGGAACGGTTGACTTTCTATTCCGGCCTTCGGCCAGCAGGGAGCATGTGGCGGGATGATAACGGGCCAGGAAGCATTGGCGGATAATAACGGGACCGCCGAACCCAGGATAACCATTTCCATCGTGAATTGGAACGGTATGGAGTATCTGCCCGCATGTCTGGGGAGTCTGCGGGAGCAGACATTCAAAGATTTCAGGATCATCATTGTGGACAACGGTTCTTCCGATGGCTCCATTCAGTGGCTAAAGGAAAACGCGCCGGAGGTGGAATTGATTGAGGCCGGAGAGAACCTGGGTTTTAGCAAGGCGCACAATATAGCCCTCAACGCCACAAAAGGTGAATACGTTTTGGTCCTCAATTTCGACATCATACTGGAGCCGGACTTTTTGGAGGTGTTGCGCAAAAATATGGACGAAAGGCCCCAGGTGGGGATGGCCAGTGGTAAGCTCCGCAAGCTCTTCAACGGTAATAAGTCCAATATTCTCGACTCCACCGGAATACTGATGAGAAGGTGTATGCAGGCGGCCCGGGGGGAGATGGAGGAGGACAAGGGGCAATATGACAATGAGGAATCGTGCGACATATTTGGGCCATGCGGCGCGGCGCCGCTCTATCGAAGGGCGATGCTTGATGATATCGCCTTTGAGGGGCGTGAATATTTCGACGAAGACTATATTCTGTATGTGGAAGACGTGGACCTGGCTTGGCGGGGCCAGCTAATGGGGTGGAAAGCCGCCTATTTTGCTCAGGCAGTGGCATACCACGAGCGGGGCGCCACCAGAAAAAATTCGAAACAGGCGTCCTACGATTATCTGGTGATTGGTTTTAGCAACCGTCTATGCGGCATATACAAGAACATGTCGAGCCGAATGTTTTTCAGATTTTTCCCGAAAATATTTTTTCATGAGGCAGGCTCCCTGCTGTTTAAACATAATTACCCCTATTCGGTGAATTATAAAACCCTGACCAGGTTCTGGACGCTGCTTCCAGCCATGCGGCGCAAGCGGGAATTTATCCAGGACTCCATTCAGGTGGATCCGTTCTATATGGAAAAATATTTTAAATACAAACCATACAGTATCGTCCGTCATGCGGCCGCCGGCGCGCTGAATCTTGCCGCGCGCGTATTTATGAAGTTGCGCGATATGATCAAGGGAGACTTGTACGATTGAGGGCGCTGACCGACCTGTTCCGCCGGATGACGGGATATGATTTCATAAGAGGACTGGTTTATATGATAATGGCGATCACGGTTATCGCTTTCTGGCCCGGAGCCCCCGTGCGAGGGCCGTTAATGGAACGCTAAAAAGAGTGGTATATCATAATGCCTGACTCAGTCGCGGCAAGATTCAAAGGGAAAACAGTCCTGATCACAGGCGGGATGGGCTTTATCGGAGCAAGCCTTGCCGTGAGGCTGGCCCAGGCCGGAGCGGATGTGCTGGTGGTGGACAACATGTTGGAGCCTTATGGCGCCAACCTGTTCAACATTGAACCGGTCAAGGCGATGGTGACAGTCAACTTTTGCGATATCCGGGACCAAAACGCCATGGACTATCTGGTGACTGGCCGGGAATATGTCTTCCATTGCGCCGCCCAGGTGTGCCACCTCATGAGCCTTGACAATCCTTTCATAGACATAGACATAAACATAAAGGGAGCGGCGGTGCTGATGGAGGCGCTAAAAAAGCGCAACCGGGACGCCGTGGTGGTGAAAATGGGTTCCCGGGGCCAGTACGGTTCTGTGCAAAAGCTTCCCGCCGGCGAGGATGTGTTGCCTGATCCGAAAGGAATATACGAGATATCGCTGCTATCCGCGGAACAGATCATGAGATCCTATTATAAAATCCACGGGATAAAATCGGTCATGCTGCGCTTGACCAATATATACGGCCCCAGGGGGCAGATGAAACACAACCGCTTCGGTGTGGCCAACTGGTTCATGCGCCTGGCGCTGGATGGCATTAAAATCCCGATTTACGGGGATGGATCCATTCAACGGGATTTCTTGTATATCGACGACTGTGTGGAAGCGATCTTGCTTGCCGCTCTAAATCCGGAAATGGCCGGCGAGGTATACAACGTGGGGCGCGACGATCCCTCAAGCTTTCTGGAGCTGGCGCAAGTAATCGTGGAAAAGCTGGGTAAGGGAGGATGGGAACTTACCCCATTCTCCAATGAGCGTAAGGCGCAGGAACCTGGGCATTTTTACTCAGATATCAGTAAGATAAAGAAAGCGTGCGGCTGGGTTCCCTCCACCAGTCTGCAAGATGGTGTCGCCGCTTCGCTGGATTATTACAAAGCAAACAAGGATAAGTATTGGTGAGGGCCCACAAGAAAGGCTGCTTTGTCCACCCAATGGGAATCTGCGAAAGCCTGAACGTCGGAAAAGGCGCCAGGATATGGGCTTTCTCCCATGTCCTCCCAGGCGCCATCATAGGCCGGGATTCCAACATCTGCGACCATGTGTTTGTGGAGAACGATGTGGTGATCGGAGCGAGGGTGACTATTAAAAGCCATGTGGCTCTCTGGGACGGGATTATGGTGGAGGATGATGTATTCATCGGGCCTGGGGCGCAATTTCCCAACGACAAGAATCCGCGGAGCAAACGATACCTGAAGAGTTACTCTAAAACCGTGATTGGAAAAGGAGCCTCCATAGGGAGCCTGGCGGTTGTCATGCCTGGGGTGAATATCGGCCAATACTCCATGATTGGAGCGGGAGCAGTGGTTACAAAGGATGTGCCCCCTTTTTCCCTGATGACGGGGGTTCCAGCCCGCCATGACGGCTTTGTGTGCCGTTGCGGCCACCGGCTGGAGAGGGATGGAAATTTATTGCGCTGCCCTTTGGGCGGCTGGCACGGAAAGAATCCTTCAGCCAGGATGAGATGCGCTAATGTCCGATAGGAAAACCCGCCTTGCCCTGGTCCTTCCGGTCTACGGGAACGAGAAAAGCCTGCCTACTTTATATCAGCGAATAGTGGATGCGACCAAGGACCTGGATGTGGAGTTGACAATCCAGTTCGTCAATGACCGCTCCCCGGACAATAGCCAGCAGGTGATCGAGGAGCTTTGCGCCCAGGACAGCCGCGTCCGAGGACTGCTGCTATCAAAAAACCATGGTTCCTTCGTGGCGATAGTCGCGGGCCTGCACGAGGTGCGCGATCAAGACTGCGTGGTGATTCTTGCGGCCGATTTACAGGATCCGCCAGAGAAAATACCGGAGCTGCTTGCAAAGTGGCGCGAGGGGGTCCCTGTGGTGCTGGGAGTACGGGGGAAACGAAATGACGACTTTGTTTCGGTGATTTTATCAAAAATGTACCACCGCATATATAGGCGGTGGGTGATGAAGGAGATGCCGGAGGGGGGCTTTGACTTCTGCCTGATAGATCGCAAAGTGGTGGATGTTGTCTATCAATCCTCAGAAAAAAACACCAGCCTGATCGGGCTTATAATATGGGCCGGATTTGATAGAGCTTACGTCACGTATGACCGAGAGGAGCGGATCCATGGGAAAAGCATGTGGTCGTTTCGCAAGAAAATCGATCATGCCATCAACGGCATCGTCGCTTTTTCCGCCACTCCGTTAAAGTTCTTCTCCCTGTTAGGGGTGATCTTTTCTCTTCTCTCCCTGTTTCTTGCGTTTGTTGTACTGCGCAATTACTATACGGGCCTTATCCAGATATCGGGCTGGACATCGCTGACGCTTCTCCTTCTTTTGATAGCGTCTTTTCAGTTTCTGGCCTTCGGAGTGCTGGGCGAATATTTCTGGAACAACCTGGAGCAAAGCCGTAAAAGGCCTTTGTTTATCGTGGAAAAAAAGATCGGCGGTAAAAACAGACCGGGAAGAGCCCCGCTCAGGCTGGATGGCCAAGTGTTGTTCTTTGACGTTCATTCCGCATCCAGCGGAATTGAGCGGACCTTGGAGGAGACGGCCAATCGGGCGTTGCGAAGCTCAAGGCTGATCCTGGGGCAGATGGTGGAACGGTTTGAGCAGGAGTTTTCATCGGTTACATCCCAAAGGCACACCATAGGTGTGGCCAATGGCACGGACGCTATCACCCTTGCCTTGTGGGCTTGCGGAGTCGGTGAGGGGGATGTGGTGATCACCTCTGCCCTTTCGGCCCCTCCCACCGCGGTTGCCATTATCAGAGCGGGCGCCAAGCCGCTTTTTGTGGATGTCGATCCGGAAACATTATTGATCAGCCCGGAGGCGTTGGAAAAGGCGGCGGCGACGGCTGGGGCCAGGGCTGTGGTCCCAGTGCACATTTATGGCAACCCATGCGATATGGAGGCGATCTGCCAGATTGCCGAAAAGTATAATCTTGTGGTGGTGGAGGATTGCGCCCAATCTTTCGGAACCATGGTCAACGACAAACATTGCGGAAGCTATTCCCATGCGGCGGCGTTCAGCTTTTATCCGACCAAGAACCTGGGTGGTTATGGGGATGGAGGGGCTGTGACTACCAATGATCCTAAAATAGCTGATACTCTGCGGCAAATGCGGTTTTATGGGCAGAACGCCATGGGGGAGGCTGTGATGGCGGGGATGAATTCCCGCCTGGATGAGATGCAGGCGGGATTGCTGCTGGATCGGCTAAAAACGGTGGAAGGACAAAACGAGGAGCGAAAGTCGACCGCCAGTATGTATGACCATCAACTGGGATTTCTAAATCCTGCGCCGTCCCTGCCGGGGCGTTCCCCGCATCTTTATGTGGTAAGGCCGTCGGACAGGGTCAGCTTTCGGGCGGCGCTCCTTGATGATGGCGTGCAGACTGGCATTCATTACCCTTTGTCGCTCAACCGGCATGAATATTTTATTAAGCATGGTGTCGTCTCCTCCTGTCCGGTTGCGGAAGAAGCTTGCGGGCGTGTGGTGAGCCTGCCTTTGCGGCCAGGAATGACTGACAGCGAAATCGGCCGAGTGATCGCGGCGTGTGAAAGGATAAAATCGCGTGAGACTTAGGATGCTTATGGCGCCGCCATCTCCCTTGAGTGTTGATTTCCATATATACAACGAGGAGCCTGTCCGTGAAGGGTGATGAAACCAGACGGGTGAAAGACTTCATGGGAGAAGCGACAAGCTCCACGGCTTCGTTATACATACATACCCGCGCGGAAAGCTTTTGGCGCTACATGCTGGAGCAGGGAACGCAGTCTCTCTTCTCATTCTGGCCTTCCGCCCTGGGAGTGGCGGTTCGTTCACTGGTATACGCGCCATTGATGGGCTGCGGCTCCTCCATGCCATATATGGAAAACGGAGTACAGCTGATGTACATGAACCGGATATGCCTGGGAAAGGGCGTTTATATAGACCATGGGGCAAGGATCCACTCCTCCATTGCCGGAGTGAAAATAGGCGCCGGAAGCCGTGTGATGTTTGGCGCGTATCTATGCGCCTATGTTTCCAACCCGATAGAAGGGGAAGGAATCGAGATGGGCTCGAACTGCTGGGTGGGAGTCAAGAGCGTTTTAGCAAGCGGCCGGGGCGGTATATATATGGGTGACAATGTGTTGATCGGCCCCAACGCCACGATAGTGACCGGTGATCATGATTTTATGGATACTGAAACGCCCAGCGTGGATCAGGAATATATTTGCAAACCAGTTACGATAGGGGATAATGCGTGGATAGGCGCTAACGCGGTCATCCTTGGCGGAGTGACGATAGGTGAGCGTTGTGTTGTGGCGGCTGGTTCAGTTGTCACAAAAGACGTACCTCCATTCACTGTGGTTGGTGGAGTTCCCGCCAAGGTAATCAGGAGAATAGATCGTTGATAATCAGAAATCTAAAAATCAAAAAACTTGCCGTTATTACAGGATTCATTATGCTTGTTTTGCATGTGGGCAAGGCTGATTGTTCTGATGATGTTAAACATATATTTGAAATATTACGGAAATCCATCTCTCCTACCGGGGTGTTAGCCACTTTTGATCTTTCAAATGCCTTCACCTTTAAATTCAAATCCACATTTGGCGGCATGGCCACGATGACTGTTGTGTTGCCGGACAAATATGAGCGTGGAAAGAAATATGACTTGGTAGTGTATTTCCCTGGCGGGGATGGTGATCCGTGGCAACCATATTATTTTTATCAGACCCAACAGAATGGCTCTCTAAAGGATTACATCTCAAATATGGACAAGATCCTGGTTCTTGTTAAATTGAATCTCCCACTCCAATCAAAAATAGATAAAAACAAGAGGACTTTGGTAAACAACTTTTTGGATATCGACAATGGCCTTAAGCTGGTGTTGAATGCGCTAGAAAACCCCGGAAATATCTATTTGCTGGGAATAAGCTTCGGGGGGTTATACGGCAGCCATTACCTGGCATGGCGTCATCGGAGCGTTGGAGTAGCCGGAGTGTTGTTCCTTGCTCCAGTAAGCCCAATAGAGCCCTACGTGTACAGACCACTACCCGAGCTGAAAATAGGATTTAAAGAATATTTTA
>Ga0224496_10001776_pt1 | contig 13171 bp, 11 predicted proteins | sample SF_Jul11_sed_USG_2_FD_168127 | JGI IMG/M metagenome (GOLD analysis project Ga0224496, IMG submission 168127) | Sediment microbial communities from San Francisco Bay, California, United States - SF_Jul11_sed_USGS_8_1 | ecosystem: Environmental > Aquatic > Marine > Sediment | place: USA... | reverse complement strand
TTCCGAAACGTCCACCTTGGCCAGATCGTGGAAACGCTCCGTCGTGCCCTCGTTGATCGGATAATGACCGGCACCCAGGGTTTCGATCACATCGCCGAACGGTGCGAATGCCTCTCGCGTAAGGGGTTGGGGCTTGAGAATCATCACGCCGCCCGCCCGAACAGGCGCAGCCGACTGACGCCGCCATCGGGAAAGATATTCAGCCGCAAATGCGAGATCGGCCCCAACACGGCAATGGCGTTGCCATCGAACTGGTGAATTGAATCGGCACCCAGCTGGCTGCGGATCAGCAACTCTTCCCAGAACATGGATTGGGTGATAACGGACTGATCGGTGCCGTCCTCGACCATCGCCGCCTGAATACTGCAACTTTCGGGGAAATTACCTTTGAAATGCGCGGTATCCACCTCAATGCGCTCAATCTCGCCCGGCGCGCCCAGCTGGACGATGATCCAGTCATTGCCCGGCTCGCGCCGCCGCCGGGTTTCCCAGCCGTCGCCCATATCGGCGCCGCGTCCGGGCGCCAGCAGCGCCCAGGGGCTGCCGTAATGAGCGTTGTTGTAGGCAACGATGCGGCCGCCATTTTCCAGCGCCGTGAGTTCATGCACCGCATTCCTGTCCCGCGCCGACCAGTCGCACCAGGGCTCGCCATACACCCGCAGCCGGGCGATTCCGCCGTCGGGAAACATGTTGACGCGCAGCCAGTTGAAGGGGCCGGCCCGTTCGACCGCCGCAAAATGATGGGAATTACCGGCCAGCGACATCGCCGGCTGCAGCGTCACCCAGTCCGCATCGTCAGCCGGTTCGGCCTCGCTCATGCAGGCCTCTATTGAAGCCGCCGGCGGATAATTGCCGGTGAAATGGCTGGTGTCGATATCCAGCCCGTGAATGATTCCGGGCCAGGCCAGCCTGACGACGCAATGATCGCGCCCGCCATCGCGGCGACGGCGGGTTTCCCAACCATCCATCCATTTGCCGTGATCGTCGTATTTGTCGGCGATGAACACCGCCGGCGCATCGGCCAGCATGCGGTCTTTCGGGGCGAAAAATTCATCCGTCGCGCTCACCGCCGCGGCGCCCAGCCGGGCCGATGCCAGATTAACGTAACGCGTCGCGAAGTCGGGGAGAGTTTCGTCGGTCGTCATAATGGTCGTCCTCTTCAAGACAGCATGTCGTTCAACCGCAACAGCGCGATGCGTTCCACCTGGCGCAGAGCGGTCACGAATTCGGTTTCGATGTCATTGTTCACCCGTTTCTCGAAAGTCTGGATGATCTCGGCGCGCGTGCGCCCCTTCACCGCCATGATGAAGGGAAAGCCGAATTTCGCCTTGTAGGCCGCGTTCAAGGCCTGCAACCGGTCGAATTCCTCCGGCGTGCATTTATCCAGCCCGGCGCTGGCCTGCTCGGCGGTCGATTCGGCGGTCAGCGCCCCGGCCAACGCCAGCTTGCCGGCAAGATCGGGATGGGCATTCAACACGCCAAGTTGCCGTTCATGCGGGGCCGACTTCAACACGGCACACATGCGCGCATGCAATTCGGCGGCGCTGGACGGGTTCAAGCCTTCTTCCCAGGCGCCCTCGGCTACCCAGGGCGAATGTTCGAATACCCCGCCGAACCGTTCGACGAAATCCTGTCGGGTCATGCCTCGCTCCATGGATGATGCTCGCGCCAGTGACGGGCGATATCGATGCGCCGGGCAAACCAGACGCGGTCATGCGACTGGGCATGGTCGATGAAACGCGCCAGCACGGCAAGGCGCCCCGGCCGCCCGACCAGCCGGCAATGCAGGCCGATCGACATCATGCGCGGGGTTTCCGCACCTTCCGCGTAGAGCGTATCGAAAGCATCGCGCAGATAGGCATAAAACTGGTCGCCGGAATTGAAGCCCTGCGGCGAGGCGAATCGCATGTCGTTATTATCCAGCGTGTAGGGCACGATCAGATGGGGCTTGCCGGTGACGCGGCTCCAGAACGGCAAGTCGTCGCTGTAATCGTCGGCGTCATAGAGAAACCCGCCCTCTTCTGCCACCAGCCGCCGCGTATTCTCGCTGGTCCGCCCGGTGTACCAGCCCAACGGGCGTTCGCCCGTAACACGCTGGATGATCTCGATCGCCTTCTGCATATGTTCGCGCTCGACTTCCTCCGGGATCGACCGGTAATCGATCCAGCGATAGCCGTGGCTGCAGATCTCATGGCCGTCTTTCAATGCCATCTCGGCCACCAGCGGGTTACGCTCCAGCGCCATGGCCACGGCGAAGACAGTGATCGGGATTTGCCGGGCGCGGAACAGGTCCAGCAAGCGCCAGACGCCAACCCGGCTACCGTATTCGTAAATGGACTCCATGCTCATATGGCGCTGCCCTTCCCAGGGCTGGGCGCCGACAATTTCCGAAAGAAACGCCTCCGACGCCGCATCGCCATGCAGGATGCAGTTCTCTCCGCCTTCCTCGTAATTCATCACGAACTGCACGGCCACGCGCGCCCCGCCGGGCCAACCGGCCTTCGGCGGAATCGGGCCATAGCCGATAAGATCGCGCGGATAATCGGACGTCATGAACTTCCCTCTCCCATTGGCTGCCACATGAAGCAGCCGCCACTATAATACAGCGGAAGGCCCCGCTTCTTTTTTCAGTAATTTTTGAAAGTCCTTCATGCGAAGAACGGTATCCCGCGCCTGTATACGGCTGTATCGTAACTTCATAAGATCAAGAAGAACAAGAATCAGGGCGGGCTCTCCGAACGGTACATGGCTGAATGCCAGGGCCTGCCACAGTTCACGGAGGAACGAGAGATGGCGGGCGGAAAACTAACCACCCATGTGCTCGACACATCGGCCGGCAAACCCGGCGCGGGGCTGCGAATCGATCTCTATCGCCTGACGGGCGACGAGCGCACCGCGCTGAAGACCGTCCAGACCAACGACGACGGGCGCTGCGACGAACCGTTGTTGACCGGCGAAGATTTTGGCCCCGGCGAATATGAACTTGTCTTCCATGTGGGCGACTACTTCAAGACCGCGTCTTCCCCGGCCTTTCTGGACAAGGTGCCGGTGCGCTTTGGCGTGTCGTCCGCCGGGCAGCATTATCATGTGCCCCTGCTGATATCGCCCTTCGGCTATTCCACCTATCGCGGAAGCTAAGACCAATGCGCAACCATATCCGGTTCATCCTGGGCAACGAGACGATAGAGCTGCGGGATATCGACCCGACCATGACGGTGCTGGACTGGCTGCGCCTGGAAAAGACCCGCGCCGGAACCAAGGAAGGCTGCGCCGAGGGCGACTGCGGCGCCTGTACGGTGGTGATTGCGCGGCCCGAAAACGGACGGCTTTCCTACCGCGCGGTCAATGGCTGCATCCTCTTCATGCCGATGCTGGACGGCTGCCAGCTTCTGACGGTCGAGGATTTGAAAAGCCCCGACGGTGCCCTGCACGCGGTACAGCAATCGATGGTGGATTGCCACGGCTCGCAATGCGGCTTTTGTACGCCGGGCTTCGTGATGTCGCTGTTCGCGCTCTACCGCAACGAGGAAAACCCCTCCGATCAGCGGATCGACGACGTGCTGGCCGGCAATCTGTGCCGCTGTACCGGCTATGCGCCGATCGCGGCGGCGGCAAAACGGATGTATGACGAGGGTCCGGCGACGAACGACCGTTTCGCGTCGCAAGAAGCCGATATGGTCGCGCGGCTGAAGGCCCTGGAGGACACAGAAACGCTATGTATCGAGGCGGAGGGCCGGCGGCTTTATGCGCCTGCGACTTTAGACGGCCTGGCCGATGTCCTGACGGAAACCCCGGAAGCTCGTATCGTTGCCGGCGGCACGGATGTGGGGCTTTGGGTCACCAAGCAGCTTCGCGACATCGCGCCCGCCGTCCTGATCGGCCGGATCACGGAATTGCGGCGGATTGAGGAAACCGACGCGGCGATAACCATCGGCGCCGGAGTCACCTATGACGAGGCATCATCCGTCATCGCAGCCCACTACCCCGATTTCGGCGAATTGATCCGGCGCATCGGCGGCCAGCAAGTCCGCAACATGGGCACCATCGGCGGCAATATCGCCAACGGCTCGCCAATCGGCGATTCGCCCCCTGCCCTGATTGCCGCCGGCGCGACGCTGGGGCTGCGTCGGGGATCGGAGCGCCGGACCATGGCGCTGGAGGATTTCTTCATTGATTACGGCAAGCAGGACCGGCGACCCGGCGAGTTTGTGGAAAATGTCGTCCTGCCCAAACCGGAACCCGGCACCCATTACCGCTGTTACAAGATTTCCAAACGTTTCGACCAGGACATCTCGGCAGCCTGCGGCGCCTTTTGGCTGAAACTGGACGGTGACGTTGTCGCCGGTATCCGCATCGCCTTTGGCGGTATGGCGGCGACCCCGAAGCGCGCCGCGGCAACCGAGGCCGCGCTGATGGACAATCCCTGGACGGAAGAAACGGTCGAGGCCGCGCTTGCCGCCATGGAGCAAGACTACACGCCGCTGACCGACTGGCGCGCCTCGGCCCGCTATCGCATGACGGTGGCGAAAAACCTGCTGCGCAAGTTCCATGCGGAAACCTCTGGCCCCGCCATGCCGATCCGGCTGGTTGGTGAAGGGAGGCTGACCCATGCGTGATGATGTACGTGACAATATCAAGGCCGAACGCATCACCGGCGGCGTCCGCGAGTCCCTGCGCCATGACAGCGCCCACAAGCATGTCTCGGGCGAGGCCGTCTATATCGACGACATGCCGGCGCCGGCCGGCATGCTGCATGCCTATCCGGGATTGAGCGAGCGCGCCCACGCACGCATCGTCTCGATGGATCTGTCGAAGGTCCGCGCCGCGCCGGGGGTGGTCGCGGTGCTGACCGCGGCGGACGTTCCCGGCGTCAACGACATCAGCCCCACCGCCCGCCATGACGAACCGGTCTTCGCCGACGGGCTGGTGCAATTCCACGGCCAGGTGATATTCGCCGTGGTCGCCGAAAACCGGGCCCAGGCCCGCCGTGCCGCCCGACTTGCAGCGGTGGAATATGAAGATTTGCCCGCCGTCCTGGATATCGCGGCGGCGCGAGAAAAGGGCGAATTCGTTACCGAACCCCTGACCCTGACCCGGGGCGACGCCCCGGCCGCCATTGCATCGGCGCCGCACCGCATCGCGGGCCGGATGGCGATCGGCGGGCAGGAACATTTCTATCTGGAAAGCCAGATCGCCATGGCAATACCGGGCGAGGATGACGAGGTGCTGGTCTATGCCTCGACCCAGCATCCGACCGAGATTCAGCATATGGTGTCCCATGTACTGGGCGCGCCATCCAACGCGGTTACCGTGGAAATCCGCCGCATGGGCGGGGCCTTCGGCGGCAAGGAAACACAGGGCAACCTGTTCGCGGCCATCGCCGCTCTTGGTGCAAAAAAGACGGGCCGCGCGGTCAAGTTTCGGCCCGACCGCGACGACGACATGATCATCACCGGCAAGCGTCACGATTTCGAGGCCGACTACAGCGCCGGCTTCGACGATGACGGGCGCATCGCCGGGGTGGAGTTTACCGTCGCCGCGCGCTGCGGTTTTTCCGCCGATCTGTCGGGACCGATTACCGACCGCGCACTGTTCCATGCCGATAACGCCTATTACTACGACGCGGCGCACATGAATTCGCTGCCCTTCAAGACCAACACCTGCTCGAACACCGCTTTCCGCGGCTTCGGCGGACCGCAGGGCATGGTCGCGGGCGAACGCGTGATGGAAGAGATAGCCTACGCGCTGGGCAAGGATCCGCTGGAGGTTCGCAAGGCGAACTTCTATGGCGGGCCAGGGCGCGACGTGACGCCCTATCATCAGACCGTCGAGGACTGCGTTGTCGGCGAGGTGGTCGAGCAGTTGGAAACCAAAGCCGACTATTGGGTCCGCCGCGCGGCAATCCGCGAATTCAACGCAAATAACCGCCATGTCCGGCGCGGACTGGCCCTGACTCCGGTCAAGTTCGGCATCTCCTTCACCGCGACCCAATTCAACCAGGCCGGCGCGCTGGTCCATGTCTATACCGACGGCACGATCCACCTGAACCATGGCGGCACGGAAATGGGCCAGGGCCTGTTCACCAAGGTCGCGCAGGTGGTGGCCGAGGAATTCCAGGTCGATATCGACAAGGTGCGCATCTCGGCGACGACTACGGGTAAAGTGCCCAACACGTCCGCCACGGCGGCCTCGGCCGGATCGGACCTCAACGGCATGGCGGCCCAGGCAGCCTCGCGCACCATCAAGACCCGGCTGATCGAATTCGCCGCCGAACATTGGCAAACGCCGCGCGAGCGGATTACCTTCCTGCCCAACCGCGTGCGCATCGGCGATGAGGAAGTCCCCTTCCCCACCCTTGTAAAAGCCGCCTATAACGCCCGCGTTTCCCTGTCTTCCACCGGCTTCTACAAGACACCGAAAATTCACTGGGACCGTTCCACAGGGCGCGGTCGGCCGTTCTATTATTTCGGTTACGGCGCGGCCGCCAGCGAGGTGACGGTAGACCTGCTGACAGGCGAATACCGGGTGGACCGGGTCGATATCCTGCATGATGTCGGGCGCTCGCTGAACCCGGCCATCGATATCGGTCAGATCGAGGGCGGGTTCGTGCAGGGCATGGGCTGGTTGACCACCGAGGAACTATGGTGGGACGACGCGGGACGACTGCGCACCCACGCGCCGTCGACCTACAAGATCCCGGCCTGCGGCGACCGCCCGAAAATCTTCAATGTCGAACTGCTGGCCGGCGCGACCAATCGGGAAGAAACCATCTATCGGTCCAAGGCCGTCGGCGAGCCCCCCCTGATGCTGGCAATATCGGTGCTGCACGCATTGTCTGATGCGGTGGCCAGCGTTGCGGACTATAAGATTTGTCCAAGGCTGGATCCACCGGCCACGCCGGAACGAATTCTGGACGCCATTGAACGGCTGAACAAGGCCAGCAGGGGAGAAACAGCATGACCGCAACGCCGACACGTCTGGAACTGCGCGCTATCAGCAAACGTTTCCCCGGCGTGCTGGCCAACGATTCGGTCGACCTCAATGTGGCGGCTGGTGAAATCCACGCGCTGCTGGGCGAGAACGGCGCCGGCAAGAGCACGCTGGTCAAGATCATCTACGGCGTGCTGCATGCCGACGAGGGCGAAATGCTGTGGGAGGGCGAAACGGTCAAGGTCGCCGACCCCCATGCGGCGCGCAATCTGGGCATCGGCATGGTATTCCAGCATTTTTCGCTGTTCGAGGCGATGACGGTGCTGGAAAACATCGCGCTAGGCATCGAAAATCCTGGCGACATGAACGCGCTGGCGGAACGGGTGATCGAAGTCTCCCACGCCTACGGTCTGCCGCTGGACCCCGGCCGCGAGGTCCATACCCTGTCGGTGGGCGAGCGCCAGCGGATTGAAATCGTGCGCTGCCTGCTACAGAACCCGCGCCTGTTGATCATGGACGAGCCGACCTCGGTGCTGACCCCGCAAGAGGTGGAGCGGCTGTTCGAGACCTTGAGACAACTTTCAACCGAGGGCGTGTCGATCCTCTACATCAGCCACAAGCTGGACGAAATAAAGCAGTTGTGCGACCGCGCCACGATCCTGCGCGGCGGCAAGGTGGTCGATTCCTGCGACCCGAAACAGGAAACCGCGAAATCCATGGCCGCGATGATGATCGGCACCGAAGTGCGCCCGCTGTCGCAGCGCGAAGGGTCGTCGTCGGAAAAGATTCGCCTGGAAGTTCAGGGGCTGAACCTGGATTCCGACCATGCCTTCGGGGTAACGCTTAGGGACGTCACATTCTCGGTGCGCGAGGGCGAGATTTTCGGCATCGCCGGGGTCGCGGGCAATGGCCAGAACGAGCTGTTCCAGGCGCTGACCGGCGAGCGCCCGGTCCATATCGCGCAGGAAATCCTGATCGACGGCATGGCGGCCGGACGCATGGGCGCCGCGGCGCGCCGCCGGATGGGTATGTGCAGTGTGCCCGAGGAACGCAACGGCCATGCCGCTGTACCGGAAATGTCATTGACCGAAAATTTCATCCTCAGCGGCTACGGTCGCATGGGGCTGCTGTCCAGCGGCTTCATCCGCAACGATGCGGCAGAGGAATTGTCGCGCCGGGTGGTGAAGGATTTCAATGTCAAAACCGCCGGCGTCGGCGCATCGGCCGGCAGCCTTTCGGGCGGCAATCTGCAGAAATTCATCGTTGGCCGCGAAATCCTGCAGAACCCCGGCGTGCTGGTGATTTCCCAGCCTACCTGGGGGGTGGACGCGGGCGCGGCGGCGGCAATTCACGAGGCACTGTTCGCGCTGGCCGAAAAAGGTTCGGCGATTATCGTTATTTCACAGGACCTGGACGAACTGATGGCCCTGTCCGACCATCTGGCGGTAATCAATATGGGTTCGTTGTCGAAGAGCATGGTCACCGCCAAGGCCTCGATCGACGAGATTGGCCTGTTGATGGGCGGGCTGCACGGCATGACCGAGCACCAGCCCGGCCCGAACGGAGGGAATGCCAATGTCGTTTAAAGTCGAAAAGCGCCAGGAACTCGACCTGCGGCTGTTCTATCTGACGCCCGTGCTGGCGGTTGTCCTGACCGTGTTGAGCGGTTTCCTGCTGTTCCTGCTGATGGGGTACGATCCCTTTCTGGGCATCTATTACTTCTTCATATCACCGCTGCTTTCCAGCTATGGGCTGGCCGAACTGGGCCTGAAGGCGTCGCCGCTGATCCTGATCGCGGTCGGGCTGGCGATCGGCTTCCGCGCCAATGTGTGGAACATCGGCGCCGAGGGACAATTGACCATGGGCGCGATAGCGGGCGGCGGGCTGGCGCTGGCGTTGATCGACGTACAGGCGTTCTGGGTGTTGCCGCTGATCTGCGTTGCCGGCATCATCGGCGGCATGGCCTATGCGGCGATCCCGGCTTTTCTGAAGGCGCGCTGGGACGTCAACGAAATCCTGACCAGCCTGATGCTGACCTATGTGGCGACGCTGTTTCTAAGCACGCTGGTCTTCGGCCCCTGGAAAGACCCCATGGGCTTTAACTTCCCACAATCGGAAATGTTCGCGGAATCCGCGACCCTGCCAATCGTTCTGGAAGGCACCAGGCTGCATCTGGGCGTTATCGTTGCGCTGCTGGTGGCAGTGACCGGCTGGGTATTGATGACCCGCACCATCATCGGGTTTCAAATTCGCGTGGTGGGCCAGGCCCCGGCGGCGGCGGCCTTTGCAGGTTTCAGCCGCAAACGGATGATCTGGCTGTCGTTGCTGACCAGCGGCGGACTGGCCGGGCTGGCCGGGCTGTTCGAGGTGGCCGGTCCGATCGGCCAGTTGATCCCGTCCATATCGCCCGGCTATGGCTTTACCGCGATCATCGTCGCCTTCCTGGGGCGGCTGCATCCGATCGGCATTATCGGCGCGGGCCTTATCATGGCGCTGTCCTATATCGGTGGCGAGAACGCCCAGGTGGAGGCCGGCATGCCACAGGCGGTCACCGGCGTGTTCCAGGGTTTGCTATTGTTCTTCCTGCTGGCCTCCGACTTCCTGGCCCGCTACAGAATTCGCTTCGAGGCCCATACAGCAAAGCGCAAGGAGGCGCTGGCCCCATGAACGACGCCCTCGTCCTCGGCCTTATCACCGTCGTCAGCGCGGCCACGCCGCTGTTGCTGGCGGCGCTTGGAGAACTTGTCGTTGAGCGGTCGGGCGTGTTGAACCTGGGCGTGGAAGGCATGATGCTGGCCGGCGCCGTGACCGGATTCGCGGTGACCGTGACCACCGGCAGCGCCACGTTGGGCATCATTTGCGCAATGGCGGCCGGCATGGCGATGGCCTTCACCTTCGGGGTCCTTACCCTGTCGCTGATGGCCAATCAGGTCGCCACCGGCCTGGCGCTGACGATTTTCGGCATCGGGCTCAGTTCGCTGGTCGGCGCGGGTTTCGTCGGCATCGCCATCGAACCCCTGCCGAAACTGAATATCCCGGGCATCACGACAATACCTGTAATCGGCCCGCTGCTATTCGGCCACGACATCTTGATCTACGCCTCGATCGCACTGACCGGCGGCGTCGCGTGGTTTCTGAAGCGCAGCCGCCCCGGCATGATCCTCCGCGCTGTTGGCGAGTCGGATGAGTCCGCTCATTCAATCGGCTACGACGTGATCAGGGTTCGCTACATGGCGGTGCTGTTCGGCGGGTTGATGGCCGGCCTGGCGGGGGCCTTCCTGTCGCTCAGCTATACACCGCTGTGGATCGAAAACATGACCGCCGGGCGCGGCTGGATCGCGCTGGCGCTGGTCGTATTCGCGACCTGGAGACCATGGCGCGTATTGTTCGGCGCCTACCTGTTTGGCGGCGTGACAATCCTTCAACTCGCGTCCCAGGCCGCCGACTGGTTCGACGTGCCTTCCCAGGTGATGTCGATGCTGCCCTATGTAGCGACGATCCTGGTTTTGACGATCATTTCCGCGGGTCCATGGCGGACGCGATTGAACGCGCCGGCCTGTCTGGGCAAACCTTTCCGACCTGCCTCTTGACCGGGGGCCCGAATCCCTTTTGAGTAGCCGCCAACATATCCATGAACAGGGAGACTATTTAATGAGCGACTTCAACTTTACACGACGTACATTCCTGGCCGGTTCATCGGCCGCCGCGGTAACACTGGGCGCCCCGCTGGCGTTCGGGGCCGAACAGGTCAAGGTAGGCTTCGTCTATGTCGGGCCGGTCGGCGACCATGGCTGGACCCATGGCCACGATCTGGGCCGCAAGGCGGTCGAGGCGAAATTCGGCGACAAGGTGAAGACCACCTTCGTCGAAAACGTTGCCGAGGGTCCCGATTCAGAGCGCGTCATCCGCCAGCTTGCCAGCAGCGGCCACAACCTGATCTTCACCACATCGTTCGGTTTCATGAACCCGACCATCAAGGTCGCAAAACAGTTCCCGAAGGTGAAGTTCGAGCATGCGACCGGCTACAAGACAGCGCCGAATGTCAGCGTCTATAACGCTCGCTTCCATCAGGGTCGCGCGGTGATCGGCACTATCGCCGGCCATATGTCGAAAAGCGGCGTCGCCGGTTATATCGCCTCGTTCCCGATCCCCGAGGTGGTGATGGGCATCAACGCCTTCACCCTGGCCGCCCAGAAGGTCAATCCGGACTTCAAGACCAAGGTTGTCTGGGTCAATAGCTGGTACGATCCCGGCAAGGAAAGCGACGCGACCAAGACCCTGATCGATCAGGGCGCCGACATGATCACCCAGCATACCGACAGCCCGGCGCCGCTGCAGGTGGCCGAAAACCGCGGCGTGTGGGGCTTCGGTCAGGCTTCCGACATGAAGGCCTATGCGCCGCGCGCGCAGTTGACCGCTATCCTGGATGACTGGTCCGAATACTACATCAACCGCGTACAGGCCGTCATGGATGGCAGCTGGAAATCCCAGAACATCTGGTACGGCATGAAGGAAGGCATGGTGAAAATCGCGCCCTATGGCAGCGAGATCACAGACGCCGCAAAGGCCGCCGCCGAAAAGGTGCGCAAGGGCATTACCGACGGGTCGATGCACGCCTTCGCGGGACCGATCAAGAATCAGGAAGGCAAGGAAATGCTGCCCGCCGGCCAATCACTGACCGACGACAAGATGGCGACCATGGACTGGTACGTCCAGGGCGTCCAGAGCTGATAGAAAAGCCGGCCGCGGGGCGCGATCCTCGCGGCCGGATTCTATTTGGCGAAGGCCTGATCCAGCCCCTCGGTCGCCTTGGCCATTATCGGTGTCACGCGCTCTACCAGGAAATCGGCAAAGGCCCGCACTTTCGCCGGCAACAGACGGCGATGGGGATAAAGCACACCCAGCGTCAACGGCTCGGGCGGAAAATCCGTCATCAACGGTATAAGGCGCCCGGCGCGCAGATCATCCGCCACTTCCCAAACCGGCTTCATGATAATGCCATGGCCGCCAACCGCCCACTGGGTCAGCACATCGCTGTCGTCGGCATCCATGCGTCCCCCGACATTCAGCGTGACAGGGCCCTTGGGGCTGTTCAGTGTCCAGCGGAACTGTTTCGATCCCGAAAAGCGCAGCAGCAGGCAGTTATGGTTCTTCAAATCGTCCGGAGTCGCGGGCGCGCCATGGGTCTCGATATAGGATGGCGCGGCGCAGAGTACACGCGGACAATCCGCGATCTTGCGAATCACCAGGCTGGAATCCGCCGGCACCGATAGCCGCACCGCGGCATCGACGCCTTCCTTGATAAGGTCGAGCAAATGATCCGACATCCGCACCTGCACCTCGACATTGGGCGCGGCCGCCTGAAATTCGGGAACCAGCGGCGCCAGAATCCGGCGCCCGAATACCAGCGGCGCGGTAACCTTCAACGTACCGCGTGGCGCCGCGCCGGCCCCGGCCACGCTGGTTTCGGCCTGTTCCACCGCTCGCAAGACCTCCAGGCAGGCTTCGTAATAGAGCATTCCCTGTTCAGTCGGCTGCACCTGCCGGGTGGTCCGGTTAAGCAGACGCACGCCAACATGGCCTTCAAGTTGCTGTATGCGATGACTGACCACGGCCGGCGACAGACGCAGATTTCGCCCGGCCGCCGAAAAGCTGCCGAGTTCGACCACTCGCACAAATACCCGTATATTATCCAGAAGTGCCATTGTTTCCCTACCCGGCGGCAACCATGCCACTATTTGGTTTTATTTGAAAGTGATACGAATTGGCGGGGCTAGCGCCACCGACGCCCAGCCGGTAGCAAGGTGGGCTAGGAACAGGACTTCTGGGAGTAAACGCCATGGACGCACTCGTCACCGAATGGATCGGCATGATGCTGCGCTGGACACATGTCATCGCCGGCATCGCCTGGATTGGCTCATCCTTCTATTTCATCCATCTCGATCTCAGCCTGCGCAAGCGCGACGGATTGCCCGAGGGTGTCGGCGGCGAGGCCTGGCAGGTTCACGGCGGCGGCTTCTATCAGATGCGGAAATATCTGGTTGCCCCGGTGGAAATGCCGGAAGAGCTTACCTGGTTCAAATGGGAGGCATACGCCACATGGTTTAGCGGTTTCCTGCTGTTGGCGGCGGTCTATTATACCAGCGCCGACCTCTATCTGATCGACCGGGGCGTGCTCGACCTCACCCCCATGACAGCCGTGCTCGTCAGCCTGGCGCTGCTGGCCGCCGGCTGGATCATC